>Ga0209794_1001379_pt1 | contig 19269 bp, 13 predicted proteins | sample EBPBio232013_DNA_FD_185869 | JGI IMG/M metagenome (GOLD analysis project Ga0209794, IMG submission 185869) | Wastewater treatment Type I Accumulibacter community from EBPR Bioreactor in Madison, WI, USA - Reactor 1_5/23/2013_ DNA (SPAdes)... | ecosystem: Engineered > Bioreactor > EBPR >... | reverse complement strand
ACACCAGTACCCATGATGATGCCAAACACCATACGTGCGTCGGGATGCTGTTGTTTCACAATGCCCCAATGGGTTTCAGCGAGTGCAAAGCAATTGGCATCGTTGGCCAACACGGTGGGTATCTTTAATAATTTATCGATATCCTGTTTGAGGGGCTGACCATTGAGTGCCGTACTGTTGCTGTTTTTCATGGTCTGCTGCCGCGGATCGATTACGCCAGGGGTACCGATGCCTACCGCCGGACAAACCAGCCCGGTTTCCGCTTCCATTTTGCGGATCAGTTTTTCGATCTGCTGAACGATGTGCTGGTAGCCCTGGTCGGCTTCAGTGGCAATACGTGTTCTAATAATGGGCATAGCATCGGTGAGTGAAGGCAGGATAACGCCTTCTATTTTTGTGCCGCCCAAATCAATACCCCAAATTGGCCCTTTCATGTGCTCGTTTTTCATTTTTCGATACCCAGTTCCTGCTGGATCTGTTCAAGACTGCGCCCCTTGGTTTCGGGAAGAAATTTCCATACAAATATGAGGTGCAAAACCATCATGGCCGCATAGAAAAGGAAACTGTAGTAGCCACCTTTTTCGCTGCCTTCTACAATGATCGGAAAGGTCCACGATATGATGGCTGCCATAATCCAGTGGGTGAAACTGCCGAGGGAACCGCCTTGGGAGCGAACAGAGTTGGGAAATATTTCGGAGATGAATACCCAAATAACAGCACCCTGCGAAAAAGCAAAGAAGGCAATAAACCCAATCAGGTACCAAACCACCGATGTATTACCACTCACGTTTGAATGGAAGGCCCAGGCAGTGAGACCCAGAAATAATATCATTCCGAATGAACCGATGATCAACAGGGTTTTTCTGCCGAAACGATCAATAAAATTCATGGCCAGCAGCGTGAACACCACATTGGCGAGTCCCACATATACTGGTTGCAAATATGCCTGCTCGTGGCCATAACCGGCCATTTCAAAAATGCGGGGTGCATAATACAAAATCGCGTTTATGCCTGCCAGTTGGTTGAACATGGCCAGCAGTACAGCGAAGATGATTGGCTTCCGGTATTTGTATTGAAATAGTTTTTCGTTGGTGCCATGTTGTGATAGCAGGTGCTCCTGCTTGATGTTGTTGAGGGCTTCGGTGTCGCCGGTTTTTTCGAATACGGCACGGGCCTCGTCGTCGCGATTGTTGAGTACCAACCACCGCGGACTCTCCGGAATGGTTCGCACCAATACCGCGAACACGCCGGCAGGCACGAGCATTACACCCAGCATCCAACGCCAGGAATCTTCGCCAATACCTTTGAAAAGAAAATTCGTGAGATAGGCAACGAAGATGCCAATTACAATATTCAATTGGAATGAGCCGGCCAGTCGACCACGCATATGCGCCGGCGCTATCTCTGAAATATACATGGGACCTACTACTGAACTGGCGCCAACGGCCAATCCGCCAACCAGTCGAAAGAAAATAAACAGCGACCAAATGGGCGACAAAGCACAGCCAATGGCGCTACACAGGTATAATAAGGCGATGACAAAAAGCACTTTTTTACGGCCATACACTTGTGCCGGTCTACCGGCAACCAGTGAGCCGATCACGGTGCCGATCAGGCTGGAAGCAACGGTAAAACCCTGCCACCCTGAGCTGAGCGACCAGAGTTGTTGGATGGTTTTTTCGGCGCCTGAAATCACCGCTGTTTCAAATCCGAAGAGGAATCCGCCCAGTGCCGCAATCATTGACACGCGAAGGGCATAGTTAGAGTTGGCTTGCATTGCCTAAATCTAATCAATCAATTCGGATTTGTTACTAATCTTTGCCGCCAGGAAAAGGGAATCATGCAGACCGATTTATTGAATACCAGGCAGGTGTTGTTGCCAACGCAGAACATCGTCCTTTATCTGCCGCCAGCCACTGCCATTTCGCGAAATAGTGGCGAAGAAATGTACTGGGCGCGGTTGTGGCCAACGGCACTGGCGATGGCTGCGTTTATCGACAGACAACCGGAATGGGTTCGCGGGCAGCGTTGCCTTGAATTGGGTGCAGGCCTCGGACTGGTTTCGTTTACGGCTGCCCGTTATGCGGCTTCAGTTTTAGCGAGTGATTTATCGGTGGATAGTTTATTGGTGATGGAAAAAACAAAACAGGCTGGGGCGTTTGACAATGTAACGGTGTTACAAATCGATTGGGCTGCCGTACCAACTGAACTGGCATTTGAGGTGGTTTTGTTGAGCGATGTCAATTATGATCCTGCGGCTTTTGCGTCATTGTCTGCCACGCTGCGTATGTTTTTGCAGCAGGGCAAAAAAATAATATTGGGTAGTCCGCAGCGACTGGTGGCCAAATCTTTTTTGCAGCCCTTTATGTCGCATTGCATTCAGCAACACAACGATGAGGTGGAGGGGCAGGCTGTTTCCATTTTTGTATTGGCCTAACACGCTTGATTTGGCCAAGCTCATCTCCATTAACCCAGCGAAAGTTGATCTTCCACTGCTTCGGCTGTCATTACCAGGGGCTTGCCCAGCAACTGGTGTCCCTTGTCAGTTATGAGAAAATTATTCTCAATACGGATGCCGCCGAAATGACGCAGTTTTTCCAGTTCTGTATAATTGACGAAAGAAGCCAGCTTATTTTCTGCCTTCCAGCGATCGATCAGTTCAGGAATAAAATATAGTCCCGGTTCAACTGTGAGAACTAATCCTTTTTGCAATTCCCGACCAAGGCGCAACGATTTCCAACCGAAATCAGTTCGCTTTTTGAGGCTGTCGGTATAGCCGACAATGGGTTCGCCCAGGTCTTCCATATCATGCACATCGAGGCCCATCATGTGACCGAGGCCGCATTGGAAAAACAGGGTATGTACGTTTTGTTGCACCGCTTCGGCGGGATCGCCGGTAACAACACCTATTTCTTTCAATCCCTGCAGCAACACTTCGCCGGCTTTTGCATGCACATCTATATACCTTACGCCGGGCGCCAGCATGTTACTGGCTGTTTCGATAGAACGCAATACGATATTGTACAAAGATTTTTGCAGCGCACTGAATTTGGTGCCTACGGGAAAGGTGCGGGTAAGATCACCGGCATAATGCATAGCTTGTTCGGCGCCTGCATCTATTAGCAAGAGATCGCCTTTTGCCAGTGTATTGCCCTGGTAATGGTTGTGCAGTATATGACCATCTTTGCTGCAAATGATATTGTATGATAGCCGGCCGCCGGCACCATAAGCAACCTCCATCATTTTGCCGGCCACTTCATATTCCTTCATGCCCGGTCGGGTGAATTGCATCGCCGCCAGGTGCATATCGGTACTGATCGAAACGGCTTCATCAATGGCTGCCACTTCCAGTTGATCTTTGATCATCCGTTGCGAAACAACGGCTTTAATGAGTGCTGTGGAGGCACGGGCGCTTACTTCCTGCAGGGGAATTTGCAACCATTCAGCAATACGTATAAGGTTGGCATTCCGATAAGGCGGAAGGTATTTTACAACAGAAGCTTTGTTTTGCAGGTATGTAGCGAGCCGCGCGTAGGGTTCTGTTTTGTGAACGCCTACCATATTCGCCATTTCTTTGATACTGGGCAGGGGCCCGGTCCAGATAATATCATCCATCGACAATTCATTGCCGAAAATGATGGTTTCATTTTTAGCGGTATCAATCAGGGCAGCCAGGCCCGGTGTGTCGAGGCCGAAATAATACAAAAAACTGCTGTCTTGCCGAAAGGGATAGACATTGTCGCGGTAGTTCATGCCGGTTTCTTCGTTGCCCATCAACAAGATGAGTGAATCGGGCAGCAGTGCCGACAATTGTTGGCGTCGGTTTATATAAGTGGAGGCCGGGAAAAGTTGGAAATGCATGGCTAACTAGTTGCTTTGAACCAACGAAAGTATAGAAAATAAAAAATCGGCTGCCACAATCGTGACAGCCGATCCAAAGATTATTTGATAATTAGAGCTTCGCGATGGTTACTGCTTCTACCACCTGGCTGCTGCGTTTGATCTGGAAAATTTCTGTTTGTGCGTTCTTCTTCGAGCTAACGGTCAATTTGATTTTGATATCGTCGTTGCCGCTATTGTCGAACTGAAAACGCTTAACAATTTTCTTGTCAGAGAAATTTCCGGTGTACAGCACATTACCTTCGGTATCACGCAGGGTGATGTTCAGGTCTTCGCCGGCTTCGTTGTCGTAAGCTACTTCAAGAACTGGCATTTGGTTTACGCTACCCACATAACGCAGTTCGATTGATTTTTTTTCGTCGATTTTCTTTTTGTTGTTTGCTTTGGCAACACCTGCATTGAGTACAAGAACCAGGGCCAGAACAGCAAGAGAGAGTGCGCGTTTGATTTGCGTGTTTACGGTTTTCATAAATTTCAATTTTTGCTTGATAGAATGTTGAATAAAAATTTCCGGGGCAACCGTAATGGCAAACAAGCTGACACAAACCTACACCGCGGTTTTTTGACCCGCAACACAGATTTTGTTGTTTTTGCTGACTGCAAAACACTTAATAAAATGTCAAAACCATTGCTGGGTAAGGGTTTCAGCCGAATTTTGAACTGATGCCCAAGGCTGATTATTGCACTATTATTTGTTTCTCCACATGGATGAATGCGCCAGACGGGCTGATTCCCTCCAGTCTGATTTGGTAGGTGCCGGGCAAGTCGGAGCTATAGAGGGTTATTTCTTTTGCAGCGTGTTCCACTGCGCCATTCCAATACAATAAACTGCGGCGGTCAGGGATGCGGGCCGATTGATAGGCACTGCTGCCATAACTGGGGGCAGCAAATAGGGCAGTCGGTTTAATGCCTGCATATTGAACAACCATATCGCTTTTGGGTACGATGAACCCATTCAAATCACCTTTATAGGTTTGCAGCACAATCAACCCCTCGCGTACTACCGGCCCCAAAAACATTTTACGTGTGTACACCGCGATGGATTTTATTTTGGTGGGATCCAGGCCCATGACATCATTGGTATTGTTTACCGGCACCCCATCGATCAAGATCAACGGCTCGTTCAGAAAATACTCCGTGAACAAACTATTTTTTACGTTAAACCGGGTATTACCATCGGCCCTTCGCATACGTATTTCAGGAATGAATTCATGAATTACTTCTTCCATGGTGGGGAAACGGGTATAGAGATCGAGTTCATAATAATTATCGGGCGCGCCAAAAATTACCGGATGAAAACTGGTGCTATCGATGGCACTTGGATAAAATGCCGACATCAACTGGCTATTCAGGTTTCTTTCTTTTTCCAGCGCTTCGGTGGTACTGTCTTGGATCAATGGTGCGGAAGCCGTGGCCGGAAAATTATAATTGTCTACATAAACAGGTTGTGGCTCCCAGCCGATTTGCTCGTTGCCCGAAACTACCGGGTGAAAAACAAGTTCCTTGGCCTGGCTTACAGTGGGCAGGTTGAAAAATATCTTGCCGTTTTCATCGCTTACCGACGAGGTGAGTGAATAGTGTACACCCGGCGCAGCTAAAAAAGCTGTTTGCTGTTTCAGCCGATTCCCTGTTGTTTTGTCCACCAGGTAACCCGCCAACACCGGCCCTTCCATTTCTGGCAGGTAATTGATGACCGAACCAGCGGGTTGGGTGGCGATGGCGCCAGCATCATTGATGGAAACCGAACTTACATCGTTGATAGAAACAGGTTTGGGCGAAGGCAACTGATCGATCCGTGTAATAGCCAGCGATGCGGCTGCCGGCATATTGTCAAAACTGATGGTAAGCGGTTGGCGACGTCCCAATCGTTCTGTCGATAATCGCAGGGGGAAATCAGTGAGCTTGTTTGTGTTTTCGTTGCTGGCAATCGCAGGGGCCGATGAAGACACACTGTCTTTGTTAGCAACAAATGGATTCAGTACGATGATCTCCTGTGTAAAGAAATTTCGGATAGCAAAGTTTTTCATCCAGTTGGTATAGGCCCGTAGTTGATACCGACCAGTCGGCAATGGGTCGGTGATCTGCATACTACCCGCGCCACGTCCGCCCCGCAGTGCTACGGTTTGTTGCAATACCGGTTTGTTATCGACCGAAATCAGCTCTACATAAAACTGGCGACTTAGGTTACTCAATCGATTTGTTGTTGCATCCAGCAAGTAAGCGCTGAACCAAATGGTTTCACCGGTTACATAGGTGGTGCGATCGGTATGCAGGTACAAACGTTCCTGGTAGTCCGTTTGCGCGCACACGGTAAAAGGCAACAGCAGGAAAAAATATGGTAACCAGTTTTTCACCAGAAAGCAGGTTTTTGGTTTTTGCCACCGTCGTACCGGCAATCAAGACAGGTACGGCGCGCCATCACAGCCGGACCGTTTGTGATGAAATAATACACGGAGAAATTATCATTGCTATAATTAAATACAGGCAGGAGAAATGGATTGTAGTCAAAATTGTTGAGCTCACAATCTTTACCGGTGACCGCCAACGGCCAATCGACCAGTTCGCGCCGGTCTACAAAGATGCGCATCGACTGAACAGCCGTGGCGCTGATATAACCGAGCACCAGTTCGGTTGGTCGGTCGAGGCAAACCAGGTTGCCAATCAATTGGGAAGGCATCTGGTCGAAAAGAGTGCCCAATTGCTGGCTGTTCTTTTTCACAATCTGCCAGTAGTTATAGGCTTCGGGCGTTAAGGCATATTGGTTTACCAGCAAACTCATTCGATAGTTCAACCTTACGTCGGGATTGGCAATCACGTGCAAGGGTTGCATACTGATGCGGTCTTCGCCCAAGGCAGCCGAGTTCGCCATCACAATCTCTTTTGAAAACTGGCTACTCCAGCAAACGGTAGTTTGGTTTGCTTCCGTCGCCACCGTCAACTGGTTGTTCTCCAGGTGCCAGGGAGTAACCAATTGCGCGTGGTGCTCCCAGGTTTCTATAAAATCCCAACGATAAAATCTTGCGTTGCCACTGGGATCGTGGGTGCTCACAAAGAAATTGATATCAAATGGTTGTTGCCAGCTAACGCTATCGATCGGCGGGGTTTGCACCGAGCTCACCAGTTCGCTTTGGTAATGCGAGCCATCACGGGTGCTGATCGCCAACCGGTATTTGGCCGCGGCCGAAAGATGGAGTGCTTCGCTTACATAATCGCCCGAATCGTTCACCGCTGTTACCGGGTATTGTTGTCCGCCCTCCCCTTCTATATAAATTGTAGCGCCGGTTTCAGGATGGAACACTACTGTATCCTGCAGGTTTCGGGTGCGCGAAAGATTGATATGTGTTTGTCCGTTGCTACCGGTATTGATCACACCGTTCACCACCAGCAATTGATCTGTTTGTTTGAGCACAGCCGGTTCGTACGCCCGCTTGCAGGAAGGCATCGCTTGCAGCAATAACACCCATAAAAACAATTTGCAGATTCGCATGGGTGTTAGAATTTGATGTTATAGGTGACAAATGGAATAGCTGCACCAAAGATGGATAACTGGTATCCCTTCACCTGGCCGTTCTCCGAAACAAAATAAACGGAATAGGGGTTCTCGCGACTGGTCAGGTTATATATGCCCGCCGACCAGGAGTTGTGGAATTTCTGTTTCACTTTGTGGTTGCCATCAAGTGTAATGGAGAAATCGGCCCGGAAATAATCGGGAATTCGGTATTGGTTTCGATCTGAATACAACAGTGCCGTGGTGCCGCCCATATTGAATACCCCAATCGGCAGCGTGATGGGCCGGCCGGTGGTGTACACCATATTTGCCGACATGCTTAACCGGTGTGAGAAGCGATAATTCGCGATCATGTTCAGGTTATGTGGCTTGTCGAAGCTGGCCGGATACCATTCGCCGCGATTGATTTTTTCGCCCGCCAGGGCATCGTCCTGCTGCAACATGGTGCGTGAATAAGTATAGCTGAACCAGCCATTGACGCGACCCGCGGTTTTCTTCAGCAACAATTCAACCCCCCAGGCTTTGCCGCGGGTATTGATGAGATCGGTTTCGATATGCTCGTTCATCAACAAAGAAGCACCACTTTTGTAGTCGAGAAAATGTTTGATCTTTTTATAGTAGCCTTCAATGGAGAGTTCGATGGTATTGTTTTTAAAATCCTGGTAGTAGCCAACGCTGATTTGCTGGCCTTGCTGCGGACGTACATACCGATCGCTCAGTTTCCAAATATCAGTAGGTGAAATCGTAACGGTGTTAGACAGCATGTGAATGTATTGCTGCATACTATTATAACTAACCTTCACTGAACTATTGGCACCGAGGCTATACCGCAATCCCAGCCTGATTTCCGGTGCCTGCCAGGTCTTGATCAATTTTCCGGCTGCATAAGAGGTGACGCTGGTCACCGTTGATGTATCGCGCGGCAAGCCCGGCGCATATTCATTCACGTTAGCCGGCCCAAACACATTGAAGACGCTATACCGGATGCCTGCAGAAATGGATAGCTTGTCATTCACCGTCCAATTGTCGCCGAGATAAAGGGCCGATTCAAGGGCACGTTCGGTTTGTACTTCGCGTTTTTTCACCAGCGAACCTGCGCCCTCGGGTGCAAATCGACCTGGTTGCAGGTTGTACCAAATGGCATTCAAGCCAAAATTCAATTGGTGATTGTTGTTGATGGTATAGCTTGCTTCAGAACGCAAACTGTACTGCCGGATATTGAACGAAAGCTTATAGGCGTTTACGGGATTGCTATTGCTGTTAACAGCATATTGGTAATCGTCGGCACCAATGGTAAGTACATGACTGAGTGAATTATTGAAAAGATGCTTCCATTTTATATTGGCATTGGTATTACCATAGGTGTATGTGGTGTCGCCGTTGAATTTAAACCGATCGCTGCTTTTATACGCGGTGATATACAGCGCATTTTTAGGGTTGATATTGGTGCTGTACCGGAGATTCACATCATAAAAGCCGGCGCGGCTGTTCTTGTAATCTTTGTTCGGTATAACCCCCATTAACCAATTGGAATAGGTAGTACGCGCGCCAACCATTAATGATGATTTGTCTTTGCGGATGGGTCCACCGATGCTTAGCTTACTGGTCAGGGGGCCAATCCCAGCCTGGCCCGACCATTTCCGCGTATTGCCATCTTGCAAAGCAATATCAAGTACGCTCGATAGGCGGCCACCATATTTTTCAGGAATCGCTGCTTTATACAGTTCCACCCCCTTCACCACATCGGGATTGAATGCTGAAAAGAAACCGAATAGGTGACTGGGATTATAAATGGTGGCATCGCTCATCAGGATCAGGTTCTGGTCGGTGGCGCCGCCGCGTACATTGAACCCATTGGCAGCTTCGCCGGCCGAAGTAACGCCAGGCAAGCTCAATACCACTTTCATTATATCCGCTTCGCCAAAAACAACCGGCACTTGTCGGATCACTTTCATGGAAAGGCGACTGGTACCCATTTGCAGGTTGCGGGTATTGGAATTTTTTTGTGCTGTTACCACTACGGCTTTTAAGCTGGCTACATATTCGCGCAATTCAACATCCAGTTTGCCATCGTTGTTCAGGTTGATTTGCCGAAAGGTGGTGGTCATGCCGGGACTACTGTACAACAATTGTTGCCGGCCGCGCGGAAGTGTGATTTGGTAGTAGCCATATCGATCGGTTGTTACTGCCGTGTACGGGTTTTCGATGTACACCGAAGCACCCACCAGGGGATCGCCCGAACGGATGTCTTTCACATAGCCCACAATCGAGGCTTTTCCGCTGGTACTCCGGGCATCGCGCTTGCCGATATCAAACAGTTTTCTTTCTTCATCAACCAGTAATTGTGACGACTCTTCTTCAGGCGCCTGCACAAGCACCGGTTTGCTATTCATCGGAGCACCTGCTATTTGCAATTGAACATTCCTGGTTATATAGATGGAATGGTCGGGCGCTATGGCAAAATGAAATGCAGTTCCCGCCAGTTCGGTGTCTAGAATGGTTTGCAAATTGGCCTGCGAATAAGATTGATGAACACGAAAAGAATCAATCTGTCGCGGGTCAAAATAAAATCTATAATCACTTGTCTTTTCTATTTCTTCCAGCAATGACAACAGTGGCTTGCCCGTTAAATCAAGGTCAAATTTTTTTTGGTCCTGGGCTGTCGCAGCCAGGCCAATGAATAACAACCATATCCAAGCGCAGTATTTCAATTCGTCGGCGTTTGATAGAGGTTCGCGATCAGTTTGCGAAGTGCATTTTCTTTGTCTTTTTTGAAACGCAGGTCGGAAGAACGAGCGGCCGACTTGATCTTACTGCGCATATCGGGCAGCAGCTTGATTAAATCTTTTTCATCGTTAATCGGGTAAAGTGTTTCCCTGTACAATACATAGTAGTTGTTCAGGTCTACAAAAAAAGGAAGCGAATTTTCTTCGGCCTTTGCTGGAGGGGCCAGGTATTTCTGTCGACGGCAAAACAAGGGTAAGGGCCCATTTTCCAACCGTTCCATGAAAGGTGTTTCGGGTTCGTTTTTCAGTTTGACGAAAAAATGTTCGCCTTGTTGAAAACTATCTATACCTGCTTTTACCAGGGCGATCAACAACGACTTCCGGTAATCTTCAATGATAAGCTGGTCTTTTTCCAAGTCGAAGAGCGCAGGCACTGCTTCGAACCCGGTTCCTTTGTACCAAATATTGAAAGGCTGCAATTGATCGGTGCTGTAATAGGGATGGCCAATGGTTTTTGTACCCCGCCTGATATATTCAGAACCGGTATATAAAACGGAAGATGCGCCTAAAGTTTTCTTGAAAGTTTGGGACGCGAGCGTACCGGTTGTTTGGTCTTGGGTGCCGGCCGTATTTTGCGCCCGCAGGCAGCACGAAAACACCAGACATACCAGGAAAAGACAATACCGGGCGATTGACATAAGCAATTAGTGGACTGAAAAAGTACCACAATAACAGATAGCCGGCAAATTATTTCCGCCAATTAGGGAAGGATTAACCAATCACCCGATATACCGTAACTTTAAACTATGCATATAAAATGGATACTCGCCGCTATTGTTTGTTTATGTTTCGGCACTGTTGCAGGTCAGTCGAAACTCGACAGCCTTTTTCCGGTTCGGGCCTTGGCCATTGCCGCCCCCACCCCGCAGAATGTGGATTCATTTGTTGTATTCATACAGCAGGAGTTGGTGCCGCGAAAAGTGAACACGCTTATTCTGCGCGTTGATTTCAACTACCAATACAAATCGCATCCCGAATTGAGGGATAATAATCCGCTAACGGAAAAGGACGTACGAAAACTGACAGCGGCTGCGAAGGCGGGCGGTATCAATATTATTCCCCAGATTAATTTACTGGGTCACCAGAGCTGGGCGGCTGAAACCTATAATCTATTGGCTGTTTATCCGCAATTTGATGAAACGCCCTGGGTAAAGATGCCGGCAAAATATGTGTGGCCCAATACCGATAGCCTGTATTGCAAAAGTTATTGCCCGCTGCATCCCGATGTACACAAAATTGTTTTTGACCTGGTCGATGAAATATGTACTGCATTTGACGCGACAGCTTTTCATGCCGGCATGGACGAAGTATTTTATATTGGCGATAGCAAATGCCCGCGTTGTAAGGGCAAAGACAAAGCTGTACTATATGCCGATGAAGTAAAACGTGTGCGTGATCACCTTGCTGCAAAGGGAAAAAAATTATGGATCTGGGGCGATCGATTGTTGGATGGGCATAGTACGGGCCTGGGTGGATGGGAAGCGAGTTTCAATGGAACCTGGCCGGCGATTGACCTGATACCGAAAGACGTTGTCATTTGTGATTGGCATTATGAGCGGCCCGATAAATCGGCTGTATTGTTTGCTGCCAAGGGCTTGTCGGTGATTACTTGTTCCTGGAACCGGCCGGCAGTGGCAGAACAGCAGGTAAAAGACATGGCCAATTTTCGGATTGGATCCAGTCCCGAGATGAGTGGCCGGTTTTTAGGCATGATGGAAACAGTTTGGTCGCCGGTTACGCCCTTTTTGCATGCCTATTACAAAGACGATCCGGCGCATCCGGTAATCAATGAAAAAGGCATCAGCAACCCCTCTACTACCTTTCGTAAAATGTTTGATGCTATTTTGCAATACCAGTAGCGGGCGTTGCAAGGAATGTGTAATAGGTTAGCCAACTATTTCTCCCATGGTTTGCTGGTAAAAGGGTCAGCCTTTCGAATCCAATCGACCAGTCTGGCCATCCATTTTTCTGCTGGAAAAGCAAGTACAAAACCATGGTCGCCCCGGGGATATACATGCATCTCGGCCTCAATACCATTTTGCTGCAGCGCTTCGTAAAAAACCAGGCTGTTTTTAACCGTTACCACCGAGTCATCACCTGTATGCGTGAGCCAGGTGCGGGGCGTATTTTTTGTTACCTGCCGTTCGTTTGAAAAAAAAACTTTTTTGTCCGCCGATGGTTTCTCACCCAACAAAAAACTGCGCGACCCGGCATGTGTCAAATCATCTTGCATACTGATAACCGGATAGACCAGGATCATAAAATCAGGTCGCAGGCTGGTGCCACCGGGATTGGGGATATAGGCTTTGTTGAAATGCGTACCAGCCGTAGCTGCCAGGTGACCGCCTGCCGAAAAACCCATGACACCAATCTTATCCGCTTTGATGTGCCAGGTCGCCGCTTGTTCACGAACTGTTTTGATGGCTTGTTGCGCATCTTGCAGCGGGCCAATGGTTTTATCGACCATGATACTATCTGATGGCAGCCGATATTTCAAGATGATGCCGGCGATGCCCCTGCTGGCAAAATAGCGGGCGATAGCAATGCCTTCATCGCGATAGGCTTCTACCATATAACCCCCACCGGGACAAATAATAACTGCTTCACCACTAGCTTTCTCGGGTGCGGGCAGGTATAATTCAAGGCTGGGTATGGATACGTTTCGAAAGCCACCGAAGCTGCCATTCCAAAGCAGGCTGTCTTCCTTCATTGTATAGGGTCGGGCGTTCGGAATGCTGTTGGGGTAGAGTGGCACAACCTGTTGCCCGAATATTGCCAGGCAAAAGGGAAGACATATAACGATTAGGCATAAACGAAGCATGGCTTCTCTCATAAAATTAAATTAGCGCTTTTGACGGGGGCTGCTGGTTCACTGCTCATTTCACCTCGATAACAATTGGCGCGCCTTTGCCCTTCACCACAAACTTTGACTCGTTGAAATTGGCGGCGCGGGTAAGTGGCCGCACATTGTTGGAAAAGCCATAGTCCTCTTTGGGAATACCAAAACCATTGGCATCCAGTTTGCCATTGTCATTTTCATCCAAAAAAACACTGACGGCATAAGTGCCATCCGGAATATTGTCGAAGGGCACGTCGAGGGTTGCTGCTGTGCTGCCGGTAATCGGTACAATCTTGCTAAAAACCGCTTTATCGGGTTTGGTAAAATCTTCATCGCGCTGGAACCAGCCGATATACAATTTCCCTTTTTTGTTTTCGAGTCCTTTGAACTGCAGCATTTGCGTCGACTGCGAAAAAGCAACTTTAACGCAGCAAACCGACATCATACACAAAAGCAAACCCGAATACAGGCAAAAAAAACTCTTTTTCATAACGGTTTTTTTAATACTGGTTGCCTTACAAACAGCGGGCCAACTCCTGAAAGTTACCTGATATTTAAATTATACAAAACTTGCGGCGGCAATTACCCATCCGCCTACATTTACAGCATGGATACAAGACGTTCCTTTCTGAAGAAAGCCAGTTTTATGTCCGGCGGCGCCGGCATGTTGCAAATACTACCTGCTTCTATTCTAAAAGCGATGACCATCAACCCGGCCCTGGGATCAACCTATCTCGATGCCGAGCATGTCGTTTTCCTGATGCAGGAAAATCGTTCCTTCGATCATACCTATGGCAGTTTGCAAGGGGTGCGCGGTTACAATGACCCGCGCACTATTCAACAACCCAATGGCAACAAAGTATTTCTACAAGCCGATAAAAACGGTGATGTATATGCGCCGTTTCGGCTCAACATCCACGATACAAGTGCCACCTGGATGAGTTCCCTCCCACATTCCTGGGGCAACCAGGTTGATGCCCGCAACAATGGCCACTACGACCGATGGCTGGAAGCAAAGCCATCGTGGCGCGAAGAATACAATGGCATGCCGCTCACCCTCGGTTACCATACCCGCGAAGACCTGCCCTTTTATTATGCGTTGGCCGATGCGTTCACCGTATGCGACCAAAACTTCTGTTCATCACTAACCGGCACCACCCCCAACCGGCTCTATTTCTGGACAGGCACCATTCGGCCGGAACCAAGCCCTGAAGCCATGGCCCATGTATGGAATGAAGATTCAGATTACGATCGCTGGGTTACCTGGACCAGTTATCCCGAACGACTGGAACAACACGGCGTTTCGTGGAAAGTGTACCAGAATGAAATTTCGGCCAATGGCGGTTTTGAAGGTGAGCAGGAATCCTGGCTGGCAAATTTCACCGACAACCCACTTGAATTTGTGGCGCGATACAATGTCAAATTACATCCGCGTTACATCGCGCAACTACCAAAAACGGCAGCCAAACTGGAAAAAATTTTACAGGAGAAAAAAGCATTAACAGCCAGCGGTGCTGAAGCAGAAAAACTTAAAAAAGAAATGTCAAATATCGAAGCCGCACTCCGTAATAACGCTGCCGAACAAAAAATCTATACAACAGAAAAGTGGAACCAGTTATCGGCAACAGAAAAAGCCCTTCATGAAAAAGCGTTTACAACCAATGCGGGCGACCCGCATTACCGAGCGCTGGATGAACTGGTTTATATGGATGGCACTACTGAACGGCGCATGCAAATGCCCAAGGGCGATATCCTTCACCAGTTTCGGGAAGATGTTGACAATGGAACACTGCCCACTGTTTCGTGGATTGTAGCACCGGAGAATTTCTCTGACCATCCGAGTGCTGCCTGGTATGGCGCCTGGTATATCAGTGAGGTGATGGATATTCTTACCAAGAACCCGGAAGTGTGGAAGAAAACAATTTTCATTCTCACGTACGATGAGAACGATGGCTATTTTGATCATGTACCACCCTTTGTAGCACCCAATCCCGCTGATCCGTTGTCCGGCAAGCTGTCGAAAGGCATCGATGCGGCGGTTGAATTTGTTGCCAATGAACAACAGCAATCCAAAACTGGCAAAGACGCAAGGGTGAGCCCCATCGGTCTCGGCTATCGGGTACCCATGGTGATTGCCTCCCCCTGGAGCCGCGGCGGCTGGGTGAATTCACAAGTCTTCGACCATACTTCTTCCCTTCAATTCCTCGAACATTTTCTATTGCATAAAACCAATAAGAAAATCACTGAAGAAAATATCAGCGCCTGGCGGCGGACGGTTTGCGGCGATCTTCGGTCGGCCTTTCGTGTCTGGAATGGCGAAAAATTTCCTACACCCGATAGCCTCGACCGCAATAAATTTTTGGAGAGCATTCACAAAGCGCAGTTTAAAAAGCTACCCGATAACTATTATAAATTATCGCCCGCGCAGGTAACAGCCGCCAACGAAAATTTACAGTCGCTTGAAGTAATGCCGAGGCAGGAAAATGGCATCCGCCCAGCCAATGCCCTGCCTTATGAATTATCAGTAGCCGGCCTGCTCGATGCCAACCGAAAAAAGTTCAACCTATTGCTCGCGGCAGGCAACCAGTGGTTCGGCAAACAGGCTGCCGGTGCGCCTTTCCAGGTGTACAACTATGGTGATTACCGGGCACAAAAAAATGCAAGCCGGCAGTATGCTGTTAAGGCTGGCGACTATATCACCGATGAATGGTTGCTGGCTGATTTTCCCGATGGCAAATACAATATTCATGTGTATGGCCCGAATGGATTTTATGCAGCCTTCCATGGCTCGGCAGCCGATCCGCTATTTGACGTTACTCTGAGTAAAACAGGCAAACCTGGCCAACCAGATAACCATATGTTATTGCATTTTCGGAACCGGGAAAAGAAAGCGATCGACCTGGAGATTGTTCATAACGCCTATGGCTATGCGAATTCCGTTGTTCATCTCGCGCCTGCGGGCAGTCCGAAGGCCTCCGCCAGCACCACGCTCGATTTATCGAAAAGCCATCGTTGGTACGACCTGCGCATACAGGTAAAAGGAAGCGAGACCAGTAAACGATTTGCGGGAAGAATGGAGAACGGTGCCGACAGCCACACTGATCCGCTCATGGGTGGTATAATGTAATGAAGCACTGGTACCGGCACACAATTAATTAACCGGGTAAATACCGGATTTTAACCAGTTCGCCGCGCCTTGCAGCCGGATAGGAATATTCTGTATGTTTGGTTACACCATAACCAAACTGTCATGAAAATAATTTCCGGCCTTTTACTGGCTACCTGTTTGCCGATCGCTTTGCTCCATGCACAACCTCGTTCCGGTGCCGGTGCGCCGCCCGCAGCCGACGCTGGTGCGCCTGCTGCCGCAGCGGCAAAAGCAGAAAAGCCATCCGCTTCTGATATCAATTTCAACCCGGATACCAATATCAGTTCGAACAAGGAAGTGACCATCAAAGGACAAAGGGTGCCTTATAAAGTAACCGCCGGTACGATGCCTGTTTGGGATGAAGAGGGTAAAACAATCGCCGGACTCTTTTACACTTATTACGAACGCAGTGATGTGAAAGACCGGGATGCACGTCCGTTGGTGATTTCGTTTAATGGTGGTCCGGGTACCGCTTCTGTATGGATGCACCTGGCCTATACGGGTCCCAAGGTGTTGAAGATCGATGAAGAAGGATATCCGGTTCAACCATATGGTTACAAAGACAACCCCTACTCGATTCTCGACGTCGCCGACATTGTGTATGTTGATCCGGTTAACACGGGCTTCAGCCGCATCGTTGACAAAGCCACCCCGAAATCTAAATTCTTTGGTGTAACTGCCGATATCAAATACCTCGCTGAATGGATCAACGGATTTGTATCGCGCGTGAATCGCTGGGCTTCACCCAAATACCTGATTGGCGAAAGTTATGGTACTACCCGTGTAAGCGGCCTTGCGTTGGAATTACAACAAGCGCAATGGATGTATCTCAATGGCGTGATCCTGGTATCGCCCACCGACCTTGGTATTGAACGCGGCACTGCCACCGATGCTGCCCTGCGCCTGCCCTATTATGCGGCCACCGCCTGGTTCCATAAAAAACAAACGGCAGACCTGCAACAAAAAGACCTTACGGCTATGCTGCCAGAAGTGGAAACCTTCACCATGAATGAACTCATCCCCGCCATCAACAAAGGCAGTTTGTTGACTGATGCCGATAGAAAAGCCATTGCGGCTAAGTATGCCCGTTATAGTGGTATCAGCGAGCAAGTGGTATTGCAAAACAACCTCGATATTTCTACCAACCTGTTCTGGAAAGAACTGATGCGCGACAAAGGTTTTACCGTAGGTCGCCTTGATTCCCGTTACCTGGGTATCGACAAAGCCATTGCGGGCGACCGGCCTGATTACAATGCAGAACTTACTTCGTGGTTGCATTCCTTTACGCCACCGATCAATATGTATCTGCGCGAAGAGCTGAAATGGAAAACCGATGCCAAATACTATATGTTCGGCCCCGTGCACCCCTGGGATCGTACGGGCGATCATACCGCTGAAAACCTGCGCCAGGCCATGGCCATGAACCCCTACCTGCATTTGATGGTACAGTCGGGTTACTATGATGGCGCTTGCGACTACTTCAATGCGAAATACAATATGTACCAGATGGATCCGTCGGGCGTGCTGAAAAACCGGATGCGCTGGGAAGGTTATCGCAGTGGTCACATGATGTACCTGCGCAGAGAAGACCTGATTAGTGCCAATGAACATATTCGCCAGTTTATCCTGGCATCTACGCCGAAATCGGGACAGCCGGCCAGGTATTGACCAGTCGATTTTTACCGTTCCCGTAAAAGCGTTTTCGGGCATTGCAACCATAGCCTATCTTGTTGTTACATGAAGCGACTGATACTGCTATGCTGCTGCACCTGCCTCGCCTTCATCGCCGGCGCACAGCAAAACATCGAAATAAAAGTAACAGGGGCTGATCAGCAGCCCCTGCCTTTTTCCAGCATAGAATTGTTGGGTAAGGATTCATCCGTACTGTTGAAAGCCATTACCGACAGCAGTGGATTTGTTATGTTGAAAACGGAAGTCACCGGTGATTACCTGTTGCGCGCCAACCGGGTTGATCATGTGTCGGTGCTGAAAGCAGTTCGCATTGGACAGGATGTTGCGGTGCTATTTGTTCTACCCGTAGCCAGCAAGTCACTTGCTGAAGTAACGGTAACGGCAAAACAACCACTGATCAAACAAGTGAACGGAAAAACGATTGTAAATGTTGAGGGTAGTATCAACGCAACCGGCAGCAGTATTTTGGAAGTACTGGAACGAACACCAGGCGTAACGGTCGATAAAGATGGCAATATTGCCTTGCGTGGACGCCCCGATGTATTGGTGATGATCGATGGAAAGATGACCTATGTAAGTGGTGCTGATCTGGCAACCATGCTGGGTGGAATGAGCAGTTCGCAGGTGGAGTCGATTGAGTTGATGGAACATCCGCCGGCAAGTTTTGATGCAGCCGGAAATGCCGGCATCATAAATATTCGCACCAAAAAAACCAAACAAAAAGGCACCAACGTCAATCTCAGCCTCGGTGTTGGTCAGGGTGTTTACAGCAAAACAAATAATAGTATTGGTTTCACACACCGGTCGGGTTCAATCCATGTGTTTGCCAACTACAGCTATGCCAATGCCAAAGGCTATACCGACCTGTATGCCTTGCGAACTTATTTTCCGCACGATGGCGTACCTGCATTGCAAATGGAACAGCCAACGTATATCCGATATGGATTCAGCACGCATAATATCCGGGCCGGTATGGATTACTACCTGCAAGCCCGCACCAGTATTGGCTTTGCACTGGGTTATACGAATATTGTGCGCCAGCGCAATGGTGAAAGTATTGCAGACTGGCTTAAACCTGCCGGCGGCATCGACTCGTCTATTAGTACCATCAGCAATATCGGCACCAATTGGCTCAACAAAACCGGCAACCTGAACCTGCGGCACCAATTCAGGAATAAAAATGAATTGTCGGTCGACTTCGACTACCTTCTTTACGATATCAGTAATACCCAACACTTCAACAACCGCCTGCTGGCGCCGAATGGCTATGAAGAAAAAGTGAAAGGCAACCTGCCTTCTGACCTGAAAATAGCGGTACTGAAGGCCGATTATACAAATCGGGTAAGCAAGACCCTGCAATGGGCGGCAGGCATCAAGGATCGCGCACCAAAACCGA
>Ga0209794_1001378_pt1 | contig 19283 bp, 20 predicted proteins | sample EBPBio232013_DNA_FD_185869 | JGI IMG/M metagenome (GOLD analysis project Ga0209794, IMG submission 185869) | Wastewater treatment Type I Accumulibacter community from EBPR Bioreactor in Madison, WI, USA - Reactor 1_5/23/2013_ DNA (SPAdes)... | ecosystem: Engineered > Bioreactor > EBPR >... | reverse complement strand
GCGTCCGGCACGCGGCCGAGCTTGCAGCCCTCGCGGTTGCCGGTGTTGCAGGCGATGCCGTCCTCGGTCTGCTCGAGGCCGAGCTTCCACTGCGCCTCCTCGACTTCCTTGATCGTCGCTTCCATCAGGGCGCGCACGGCCGGGTCGAGCCGGTTCCACCACTGGATGTTCACGACATAGGCGGAGACCGACCAGAACAGCGGCAGCGCGTAGAGGCTCTGGGTCACTTCGTACCAGCGGGCGGAGTTGCCCGAACCGGTGCCGGTGATGGCGCAGTCGACCACGCCGCGCTCCAGCGCGGAATAGACCTCGGGGAAGCCGATGCCGGTCGGCTGGCCGCCGATCGAGGTGACGAAGTCGTTGGACGAGCCGCCGCCGGTGCGGATGCGCTTGCCCCTGAGGTCCGCGAGACTGGTCACCTGGCCGCGGCAGAAGAACTCCTGCGCCGCGAAGGGATACATGGCGAGGATGCGGACGCCGAAGCGCTCCAGTTCCTTGTTGACCTCGGGCAGCATGGCGGCGGCAACCTTCCGCGCCTGCTCAAGGTCCGGGTTGAGGCCGGCGAGATCGATCACGTCGAGCAGCGGCACGTCGCCGGCGACCGTGTTTAGCGGCACCGCGCCAATATCGACCTGGCCCGAGCGGACGAGACGCAGGATCTCCGGACCGTTCAGGTTGCGCTCCGGCCAGGAGGCGAGCGTCACGCGAATGCGGCCGTTCGACTTGGTGGCGAGGCCGTCGCGCAGCAGCGGCTGGTCGACGCGCGTGAATTGCGGCATTGCCGGGCCCGGCTGGGTGACGATCTGCATGTTGATCGGCGGTCCCGGCGGAATGGTCTGGGCGAGCGCAGGCGCGGCAAGGCCCAAAGTCAGCGCGGCGGCGGCCGCGGCGGATCGCAGTCCGGTCATCGTGGTCTCTCCTCGTGGGTCTGCCGCTTTGCGCGGCAGGGGTCGGTCGGCGGTCTCTGGAATGCTTGTTATGAATGCGGAGGGTAGTACATGAATTCGATCAGCAGGCAGCCGTCGTCGCTGAAGAAGGGACCATGCACGATGTCGGGCGGCCTGACGGCATAGGTGCCGGCGGGCAACCGAACGCCGTCCTGCTTTGCAGCAAGCGTGCCAATCGACAGCGATCCCGAGACGATGAAGACTTCCTCGCACCAGTCATGCGCGACCGTGCGATCGACCGCGGCGCCCGGCTGCCAGCGTGCGAGGCGGGTTACGGCGCCGGTGCGGGCCTGATGGTCGAGCGTACCGGAGAGGATTTTCTCCTCGACGCCGGAATAGCCGGCGATCGGCGTCCAGTCCTCCTCGGCGAGCGCGTCATGGAACTCGCGGTGGACTTTCGCGAACACCCCGAAGCCGGGGTGGGGCGTCGAGGCGGGCGTCGTCACAGCGCGGCGATCCGGCTGTTGGACAGGTCCGTCACCAGCATCGAGCCCGGCGCGTGGGTGATGGCGAAGGGCGGCTTGGCAGCCGCGATGACCGATTGCGGAGTGACGCCGCAGGCCCAGAAGACCGGCAACTCGTCCGGCTTCACCTCGATCGGGTCGCCGTAGTCGGGCTTGGTGATGTCCTTGATGCCGATGGATTCCGGCAGGCCGATATGGACAGGCGCGCCATGGACCGCGGGAAAGCGCGAGGTGATCTGCACCGCGCGGATCGCATCGGCCGGCTTCAGCGGTCGCATCGAGACCACCAGCGGACCGGCGAAAGGGCCCGCCGGCTGGCACTGGATCGAGGTCCGCCACATCGGCACGGTGGTGTTGTTCTCGATATGGCGCATCGGCAGGCCGTCCTGCAGCAGTGCCTCCTCGAAGGAGAACGAGCAGCCGATGACGAAGGCGACGAGGTCGTCGCGCCACGCCGACCGGATGTCGGTCGGGTCATCGACCATCACGCCGTCCTTCCAGACACGGTAGCGCGGAATGTCCGTGCGGATGTCGAGGTCGGCGCCAAGCGCGGGGATCGCGGGGTTGCCGGGTTCGGACATGCCGATGATCGGGCAGGGCTTCGGATTGAGCGTGCAGAAGCGCAGGAAGTCGGCAGCGAGGTCCTTCGGCAGGATGGCGAGATTGCCTTGCACGCGGCCGGGCGCGAGGCCCGCGGTATGGCCGGTAATGTCGCCGCGCCGAACTGCCTGCCTGACCTTCACCGGGTCGGTGATGTCGACGTTCGGTGCGCGGAACTGTGCGATGGCCATGGCCGATCCCCAAGGAACTATGGTCCGAAGTTGGTCCTTGGGATTCTACACCATCATTCCGCTTGCATTGCGTCCAATCCGAAGTTTGGATCGGTATCGATAGAATTTTCTTATCGATCCGAAGGCCGATGGTAGATTTCAAGGCTCTGGAAACACTGGTCTGGGTGGCGACGCTGAAGAGCTTCAACCGCGCGGCGGCGAAGCTGAACACGACGCAGCCGGCGGTCTCCCAGCGCATCGCGCAGCTCGAAGCCGATATCGGCCACCGCCTGCTCGAACGCGAGAAGCGCACGGTGGTGCCGACCGAGGCCGGCCGGCGCGTGCTCGACTATGCCGAGCGTCTGCTGAAGCTGCGCATTGAGATGATGCATGCCGTTGCCGACCGGACGGCAATCCGCGGCACGCTGCGCCTCGGCGTCGCCGAGACCATCGTCCACACCTGGCTCTCCCGCTTCGTCGAGCGCATGGCCAAGGCCTATCCCGGGCTCGTTCTCGAGATCGAGGTCGATATCACGCCGAACCTGCGCGACCGCCTGGTGGGGCAGGAGCTCGACCTGGTCTTCGCGCTCGGCGCCTTCGCCGCGACGCAGCTGAAGAACCTGCCGCTCTGCACCTACCGGATGGCCTTCCTCGCCGGCCCCGGCCTCGTCCTGCCGCAGCCGGCCCCGCTGGCCATGCTGGCGGCCCATCCGATCCTGACCTTCTCGCGCAACACGCGGCCCTATCTGGTCATGCGCGAGCTGTTTTCCGCGCCGGGCCTGCCGCCGGTGCGCATCCACGCTTCGTCCTCCATGGCGACGATCCTGCGCATGGCGGAGGATGGTCTCGGCATCGCCGCCGTGCCGGAGGAGATCGCTGGGCCGGAGCTCGGTTCCGGTCGCCTGCGGGCGCTGCGCACCAGCGTGCCGCTGCCCGATCTCGACTTCTTCGCGTCCTGGCGCATGACGCCGGCTGCCGCGACCGTCGAGGCCGTGGCCACGATCGCGGCCGAGGTGGCAAGGGCAGCGTAGGATCTGGTTCAGCCGTGGTTGGGCGTCGGCTGGACGGGACCGAGCGCGCCGAGATCGTCCATCGCGGCCTCGATGCAGTCGACGTCGAGGCGCAGCCCCGCGCCACCCGCGAAGACCAGCTCGATGACGCCGCCGGGCGCGGTGCCCGGCTCGAAGCTCAGCGCGAGCAGTTGCAGCGGCGTTTCCGAGCCTTGCGACACGTCGCGGGACCTCACCGCGCGGACGCGCTCGAAGCGCAGCCCCGTGCGCCTGCGCGCGCATGCGAGGCCGTCGGCCGCGCCCCAGTCGAACCGGTCGCAGACGAGGGCGAAGCGCTGCTCGCGCGCGAGGAAGGCGAGATCGGCGGCCGTCAGCACCGCGTCCTGCAGGTGCATGGACACGACGGAGAGGTCGTCGGCGTCGAAGGCGAGGAGCCTGAGCGGCGGTCCGTCCATTGGATTTCCCGTTTCGTCGGCACTATAGGACGTGAACACCCGACGCCACGCAATTACTGCCTCCCGGACACCCGCCATGACCATCCGCTCGCATGTCGACGACCTGCCCGATCTCTCGCACTACCGGGTCGGGGCTGTCGCCATCGACACCGAGACGCTCGGCCTCAACCCGCACCGCGACCGGCTCTGCGTGGTGCAGCTGTCGCCCGGCGACGGCACGGCCGACGTGGTGCAGATCCGCCCGGGGCGGCCGGCGCCGAAGAATATCTGCGCCCTGCTGACCGATCCCGGCATTGTCAAGCTGTTCCATTTCGCCCGGTTCGACGTCGCCGTGCTCAAACACGCCTTCGGCGTCGCCACCAGCCCGGTCTATTGCACCAAGATCGCCTCCAAGCTCGCCCGCACCTATACCGACCGGCACGGCCTGAAGGATCTCGCCAAGGACCTGATCGGCCTGGACATGTCCAAGGCCCAGCAGAGCTCGGACTGGGCGGCGGAGACGCTGTCGCCGGCCCAGCTCGAATATGCCGCCTCCGACGTGCTGCATCTCCATGCGCTGAAGGACCGGCTGGACATGATGCTGGCGCGCGAGAACCGCACGGCGCTGGCCGAGGCCTGCTTCGCCTTCCTGCCGACCCGCGCCGAACTCGACCTCGCGGGCTGGCCCGAAATGGACATCTTTGCCCATTCCTGAGGATTTGGAGGTAGCGGAGGGCTCCCGGAGGCGGATTGCTGCCAATCCGGGCGCGGTTGGCCTTTGCTCTCGCCACGCTCGGGCCATAGAATAATGATGAATGCGCCGCGCGAGGCCGCTCCGGAAGGGGCCGGCCAGGTCACGGCGAACGGGATCGGGCATGGCTGCACGCCGCATCGAGGATATCGGGGGCTCCATCGGGGGCGGCCGCGCGCAGGGCGCCGAGGCCGACCGCGAGGCTGCCTTCGCCCGGGCCTACCGGCATTCGCGCCGGGTCCGCCGCCTGCGCGTCGCGGTGCCCATCGTGACGATCGGACTGTTTTCGCTGGTCGTGTTCATCTCGTGGTGGGATCCGCTCAAGGCGCTGAACCTGCCGGTCTCGATCGGCTCGATCTCCATGTCGGGTTCGAAAGTGACCATGGAGGCGCCCCGCCTCACCGGCTACACGACCGATAACCGCTTCTACCGGGTCGCCGCGACCCGCGCCGAGCACGACATCACCCAGTCCCATATCGTCGCTCTCTCGGCCATCGACGCCGAGATGGAGATGGAGGGCGGCGGCACGGCCCGCGTCATCTCGCCGGCCGGCGTGCTCGACACCAAGACCGGGCGGGTCGAGCTGAACCAGGAAGTCTCCGTCACCACGTCCAACGGCCAGTCCGGCAAGGTCGGCCATGCGCTGATCGATACGCGCGGCGGCACCATCCAGTCGAACGGGCCGGTCGCGCTGGCCTCGCCGCGCGGCGAGCTCTTCTCCGAGCGGATGGACATACGAGACAATGGCAAGGTGATCGTGCTTGAGGGCCGCGTGCGTGGTAACTTCATGCCCGAACCGCCCGACCCGACCATCACAGACCTGTCGGCGCCCTCGCCCGAGACCGCGCCTCGCTGATCCGGAGACACCCATGCCGCTCGCCGGCTCGCCCGCCCGCCGCTTCAAGACCATGACCGTCCAGACGCTGGCCATCATCGGCTTCGCCGGCCTGATGACGCCGGCCGCCATGGCCCAGCAGTCAGGCAGCCCCTTCGTCGGCTTCACGCAGAATCGCAGCGAACCGATCAATTTCGAGGCTGACCGCGCCGAGGTCTTCGACAACGAGAAGCGCGCCGTGCTCTCCGGCAATGTCCGCATCCGCCAGGGTGAATCCACCCTGCAGACCGCCCGCCTCGTGATCTTCTACGAGGGCGGCGAGAGCGGCCAGCAGACCCGCGCCTCGACCACCACGCCGCGGCAGGGCAGCGGCGCGGGCGCGGCGTCGCCGACCCAGAATGTCCGCCGCTTCGAGATGCAGGGCGGCGTCATCGTGTCCTCGCGCAACCAGCAGGCGACGGCCGAGCGCGGCTCCTTCGACGCCCGCCGCAACGAGGCGATCATGGAAGGCAATGTCGTGCTGACCCAGTGCGAGAACGTGCTGCGCGGCGGGCGGCTGCACGCCGACCTCACCGCCAACCGGGTCCGGCTCGATTCGGCGCCGTCCGGCGGCCGCGTCTCCGGCGTCCTGTCCGGCACGGCCGGCGGTGGCGGTGCACGCGGCGCGGCCAATCCCGATTGTGCTGCCGCGCGCCCGCAGCAGCGCTCGTCGCGGGGCTGACCGGCTCCATGTCCGTCCTCGATCGCGTTTCCGGCCTGCTCGGCCGCCGGGCGGAGCCGCCGCCGGCGGAGATCGATTCCGACTGGCTGGTGAAGGAAATGGCCGCCGACGTGGCGTTGCTCGACGCGCCGCCGCCGGTGCCCGTGCCGGCGGAACAGCACGAGCCGCGCTCCGGCCAGGGCGTGCTCGGCGTCCACGGCGTCTGGAAGAGCTACAAGGGTCGCGCGGTCGTTCGCGGCGTCAGCCTCGACGTCCGCCGCGGCGAGGCGGTCGGCCTGCTCGGCCCCAACGGCGCCGGCAAGACCACCGTCTTCTACATGATCACCGGGCTGGTGGAGGCCGACAAGGGCCATATCGAGCTCGACGGCCACGACATCACCGCGCTGCCCATGTATCGCCGCGCCCGCCTCGGCATCGGCTACCTGCCGCAGGAAGCCTCGATCTTCCGCGGCCTCAATGTCGAGGACAATATCCGTGCCGTTCTCGAAGTGACCGAGAAGGACAAGGCCAAGCGCGAGCGCGAGCTGGACGAACTGCTCGACGAGTTCACCATCACCAAGCTGCGCAAGAGCCCGGCCATCGCGCTCTCCGGCGGCGAGCGCAGGCGCCTCGAAATCGCTCGCGCGCTTGCCACCAAGCCGTCCTTCATGCTGCTCGACGAGCCCTTTGCCGGCATCGACCCGATCGCGGTCGGCGATATCCAGAACCTCGTCCGTCACCTCAAGGAGCGCGGCATCGGCGTGCTCATCACCGACCACAATGTCCGCGAGACGCTCGGCCTCATCGACCGCGCCTATATCATCCATTCCGGACAGGTGCTGATGGAGGGAACGCCCGGCGAGATCGTCGCGAACCCCGATGTGCGCCGCCTCTATCTCGGCGAGGAGTTCCGGCTCTAGCCGCTATCGCCGCGTAGCAGAGTGCGGCGACGAATGGTGGTGCAGGATCATCCAGCGCCCCTCTCGTCTCACCATGAGCATGGAATAGCGCGAGGGTCGCGGCGCGTTCCCTTCGGCCTGGCGGGCGAAGGCATAGAAGCCTGTGGTGAGCACAGCGTCGGGAGCGAGGACGACCGTGTGCCTTTCGGTGATCCGATTCGACCTGCCGCTGCCCGGAAGTTCGTTGAAGTAGGTCCTTATCTGCTCCGTGCCTTGCGAAATGACGGGGCTGGTCGTGCCGAGCAGTATCGCCTCCGGCGCGTAAAGCGCCACAACGCCATCGCGATCATTGGCGCTGTAGCGTTCGACCCAGGCGTCGAGGACGGCATTGGCCTCGTCGGTCGGCGCCGAGAGAGCGGGACAGGCCGCTGCGCTCATCAGCATGCAGATGGCCAGGACAGCGCGCGCCACCATGGGGTTTTCTCTCGTTGAGGCTTTCCGGAAGAGAATAGAAGGCGGCTTCGCCGATCAAATCCGGAATGGCCCTGCCCCCTTAACCGATCAGTCATCCGATCCATGGCATGAACCTTGCTAATCGCGCTGCCGCCCATTTATGATGCAGCGCGAGAAACCCGAGGGACGCCGCTGATCCGATGGCGCTGTCAGCCAGACTAGAGCTTCGCGTCGGCCAGTCGCTGGTCATGACGCCCCAGCTCATGCAGGCGATCAAGCTCCTGCAGCTGTCGAACCTCGACCTCGTCGCCTATGTCGAGCAGGAGCTGGAAAAGAACCCGCTTCTGGAGCGCGCCGATACGCCCGAGCCGGCGGTGGATGGCGAGGCGGCCGAGGCCGCCCCGGCCGCCGCTCCCGGCGACGCGCAGGACGGCGACTGGCTCGGCGACGACATAGGCAACAGCCGCACCGAGATCGAGGAGCGGCTCGGCACCGATCTTGAAAACGTCTTCCCCGACGACAAGGGCCCCGAGGCGAAGCACGTCGATGCCGCCTCCGACCCGATGACCTCATCCTGGGCCAATGTCGGCTCCGGCGGCAGCGACAACGAGGACTACAATCTCGAAGCCTTCGTCTCGGCCGACCTGTCGCTGGCGGATCATCTGTCGAACCAGCTGACCCTCGCCGTCGAGACCCTGTCGGACCGGCTGATCGGCCAGATGCTGATCGATTCGGTCGACGATGCCGGCTATCTGACCGTCACGGTCGAGGATGTCGCTGACCGGCTCGGCGCCGAGGTGGCGGATGTCGAGAGCGTGCTGGAGGTGATCCAGAGCTTCGAGCCCTCGGGCGTCGCGGCGCGCAATCTCGCCGAATGCCTCGCCATCCAGCTGCGCGACAAGAACCGCTTCGACCCGGCCATGCAGGTGCTGGTCGCCCATCTCGACCTGCTCGGCAAGCGCGACTTCGCGGGGCTGAAGAAGCTCTGCCAGGTGGACGATGAAGACCTTGCCGACATGGTCTCGGAGATCCGCCGGCTGAACCCCAAGCCCGGCCTCGCCTTCGGCTTCGCGCCGGTCCAGCCGCTGGTGCCCGACGTGATGGTGCGCGCCGGCCCCGATGGCGGCTGGATCGTCGAGCTCAACACCGAGACCCTGCCGAAGGTGCTGGTCAACCAGAGCTATTATGCACGCGTCTCCAAGACCGCGCGCAACGACACCGAGAAGACCTTCCTCGCCGATGCGCTGCAGACGGCGACCTGGCTTACCCGCGCGCTCGACCAGCGCGCCCGCACCATCCTGAAGGTCGCGACCGAGATCGTCCGCCAGCAGGACGCCTTCTTCGCGCTCGGCGTGCAGTATCTGCGGCCGCTGAACCTCAAGACCATCGCCGACGCCATCGGCATGCACGAGTCCACCGTCTCGCGGGTCACCTCGAACAAGTCGATCGCCACCAGCCGCGGCATTTTCGAGATGAAGTACTTCTTCACCTCGTCGATCGCGAGTTCGGAGGGCGGCGAGAGTCATTCGGCCGAGGCCGTGCGCTACCGCATCAAGCAGATGATCGACGCCGAGACGCCGGAGGACGTGCTCTCGGACGACGCGATCATGGACCGGCTGAAGGAAGCCGGCATCGACATCGCCCGCCGCACGGTCGCTAAATACCGCGAGGCGCTCCGCATCCCCTCGTCCGTGCAGCGCCGGCGCGAGAAACAGGCCATGGCGGTCTGAGACCGGCGGCAAACGCCGCTGTGGTTGTCATGACACCGGCTCACCGATGGTCGCCGCGAGTTCGTGGGCCGTCTCCACGAACATTTTCGCGGCCGGGCTGAGCATCCGCTCCTTCACGGTGAAAATCGCGGCCGGCCGCTCCCAGCGGGGCAGGGCGACGGCGAGAGGCTTCAGCAGGTCGGCCTCCGGTCCGAAATGCAGGGTCGATCCCGGCACCAGGGTGATGAAGCGCCCGGTGCCGAGAAGGGCATTGCGCAGGTGCAGCGAGTTGCTGATCACCGCGGGCTCCGGCAACGCGAGGCCTGCCGCCGAGCAGGCCTCCTGGAACGGTGAGCCGGTGGCCAGTTCATAGGGCGAGAGGATCCACGATTCCCCCATCAGGTCGGCCATGCGAAGCCTCTTGCGCCTCGCCAGCGGATGGGACGGCCCCGCGACGATCAGAAGCTTCTCATGGAACAGCGGATCGACATGGATGGCCGGGTCGGTCGTGGCGGTGAGCTGGCGCGAGACGAGCAGTTCGCTGGTGCGCTGGTGCAGCAGGTCGAACACGTTCGGAGCCGTGCCGAGCTCCATCTGGATGCGCAGGTTCGGCAGCTTCCGGCTCAGGGCGTCGATGACGGCCGGCACGAAGCTCGCGGCCCAGATTTCCGTGCAGGCGATCCGCAATGTGCCCGTCGTCGGGTCGGTCAGGAAGGCGATCTCCTCGATGCCCTGCCGCAATTCATCGAACACGGCGCGCCCGCGCCTGAGAAGCGCCCGGCCGAACTGGGTCGGCTCGACGCCACGCGGCGCGCGGTCCAGCAGCCTCACGCCAAGGAGGCGTTCCAGTTCCGCGATCGTCTTCGAGACGACCGGCCTGGAAACCGCGAGTTCGCGGGCGGCCTTGGCCATGTTGCCCTGCTCGGCCACCACCATGAACACGTGCAGGTCGCGCGGCTTCAGCCGGGACCCGATCCGCTCGAACCATTGCATAGGAGGCGTACCCTGACGGCTACTGCAACATCCAGAACAAGAACTTGTAGCTAACTGGGACGGCGAGGACATTACAACCCGTCCGGCTCGGCCATGTCCCGTCGAGCGATCAGGAGCACCCGAGCCCATGACGCGATCTCGTTCCATCAACGTCCTGCGGGTGGCGCTTGCGGGGCTCGTTCTCGCCACGACCGCCGCGTCCTCGGCAGAGATCGGCGTGTTCAGCACGCCCACCCTGCGGACGAGCATCGAGGAGCTTCGGCCACGTTTCGAGACAGCCACGGGGCTCAGGCTGCGGGTGACCTATGATGGGGTCGCGGCCCTGAAGCGCCGGATCGAGGCAGGCGAGGCCTTCGACGTAGCGCTGCTGCTGCCGGCCACGATCGATCAACTCGCCAGCGCGGGAAAGATCGCTTCCGGATCCCGTTCCGACATTGCCCGCACAGCCGTGGGCGTCGCGGTCCGCGAGGGGGCGCCGCCCGTCGCTCTCGGAACGGAGGAGGCCGTTGTCGCGACGCTTCTGGCCGCTCCATCCATCGCGACCGCGCCTGACAGCGCCAGTTCCGCCTACTTCCTGTCGATGGTCGAGCGGCTGGGCATCGCCGACCGGATCAGACCCAAGCTGGTTGCGGTGTCGGGCGGAAAGGTGGTCGAGGCGGTCGGCGCCGGCCAGGCCGCGCTCACGGTGATCACCGTGCCGAACATCCTCGGCGTCAGCGGCGTCAGCCTTGCGGGCCTGCTGCCCGAACGGCTCCAGAACTACACCGTCTTCTCCGCGGGTCTTGCGACGGCGCCTGCGGAACCCGAGGGCGCGGCTCGCTTCATCGCCTTCCTGCGCGCGCCCGAGACAACGGCGACCTTGCAGGCGCATGGCTTCCAGCGGCCGCCGCCGGGTGCTCCCGCGCGCTGATTTGGCTTTACTCCGCCGCCAGCGCCAGGTCGTCGCGGTGGATCATCTCGGTGCGGCCCTTGTAGCCGAGCACGGCCTCCACGGCCTTCGAGTTCCGGCCCATGATCTGCACGGCGGCGACCGCGTCGAAGGCAACGAGGCCGCGGCCGACCTCCGCGCCGTCCGGCCCGCGCACGATCACCGCGTCGCCGCGCTCGAACACGCCATCCACCTTCTTGACACCCGCAGGCAGGAGGCTGCGCCCGCCCCGCAGCGCGTCGACCGCGCCGGCATCGAGCCAGAGCACGCCGCGCGGCTCCAGCGAGCCAGCGATCCATTTCTTGCGTGACGTCACCGGGCTCGCCGGCGCGAGGAACCAGGTGCAGGGCCCGCCGCCCTCGATGCGCGCCAGCGGCGCTTCGTGCTTGCCGGAGGCGATGACCATGGCCGTGCCGCCGGTTGTGGCGATCTTGCCGGCCTCGACCTTGGTGGTCATGCCGCCGCGCGAGGTCTCGGAAGCAGCGCCCCCGGCCATGGCCTCGATCTCGGCGGTGATGCGCGGCACGACCGGGATCAGCGTCGCGGCCGGGTCCTTCTGCGGCGGGGCGGTGTAGAGCCCGTCGATGTCGGAGAGCAGCACGAGGCAGTCGGCGCCGACCATGGTCGCGACACGCGCCGCCAGACGGTCATTGTCGCCGTAGCGGATCTCGTCGGTCGCCACCGTGTCGTTCTCGTTGACCACCGGCACGGCGCGCACGGCGAACAGCGTCTCCACGGTGTTGCGGGCATTGAGGTAGCGGCGACGCTCCTCGGTGTCGTTGAGCGTGACGAGGATCTGACCGGCGACGATGCCGTGGCGGCCCAGCACCTCCGACCAGGCACGGGCGAGCGCGATCTGGCCGACGGAGGCGGCCGCCTGGCTCTGTTCGAGGCCGAGAGGCCCTTTCGGCAGTTTCAGGATGGTGCGGCCGAGCGCAATGGCGCCGGAGGAGACGACGAGGATGTCCGCGCCGCGCGCGGCATGGCGGGCGATGTCCTGGCCGAGCGTGTCCAGCCAGGCCTGTTTCAGCACGCCCTTCTCGCCATCGACGAGCAGCGACGAGCCGACCTTCACGACGATGCGGCGGAACGAGGAAAGCGTGGGGATGGCGGTCATGGGGTGGCAGACGGACAGGCCGCCGCGGGAGGCGGCGGGGAGCAAGGGTCTTAGACGAGGAGACGGGAGGGAGGCAATCCAACGCTTGCCTCGTCATGCCCGGCCTTGTGCCGGGCATCCACGACATCCATTCGCGTCGTGTTCAAGACGTGGATGGCCGGGACATGCCCGGCCATGACGCAAAGGGGGCGAGTGGCCGCCTCGTCCTCAATTCGCCGCCGGCACCCGCTCGTCGATGCCGCGGATGTAGAAGTTCATGCCGAGGATCTGCTGGTCGGACAGCGTGCCGTTACCCTCGCAGGGCACCTGCTGGCCGTCCTGCCGCACCACCGGGCAGCGGAACGGATGCAGCGTGCCGGCCTTGATGGCGGCCTCCGTGGCCTCAGCCATGGCTTTCACGTCGGCGGGCATGTTGGTGTAGGGCGCCATGTGGACGAGGCCGGTATTCAGGCCGCCCCAGGTGTCGCCGGAGGTCCACTTGCCGTCCAGCATCGCCTGCACGCGCTGGGTGTAATAGGGCACCCAGTCGTTGACGATGGAGGTCAGCTGCGCCTTCGGTCCGAACCGGATCATGTCGGAATCCTGCCCGAAGGCGAGGATGCCGCGCTGCTCGGCGATCTGCATGGCGGCCGGCGAATCCGTGTGCTGGGAGAGGATGTCCGCGCCCTGGTCGGCCAGCGCCTTGGCGGCGTCCGCCTCCTTGCCGGGATCGTACCAGGAATTGACCCAGACGATCTTGATCTTGATGTCCGGCCGGATCGACTGCGCGCCCAGCATGAAGGCGTTGATGCCGGAGACGACCTCGGGGATGGCGAAGGAGCCGATATAGCCGACCGTGCCGGTCTTCGACAGGCGCGCGGCGATCTGGCCGAGGATGTAGCGGCCCTCGTAGAAGCGGCCGGCATAGGTCGCAAGGTTCGCCGAGCGCTTGTAGCCGGTGGCGTGCTCGAAGCGCACGTTCGGATGGCGGCGGGCGACGCGTTCGGTCGGGTCCATGAAGCCGAACGAGGTCGTGAAGATCAGCCGGTGGCCGGTGCGGGCGAGCTGCTCGATGACGCGCTCGGCATCCGGCCCCTCGGCGACCTTCTCGACGAAGGTGGTCTCGACCCGGTTGCCGAACTGGCGCTCGATGGCCTGGCGGCCGACATCGTGCTGGTAGGTCCAGCCGTGGTCGCCGACCGGGCCGACATAGACGAAGCCGATCTTCAGCTTCTCCTGCGCCAGCGCGTAGCCGAGACCCGCCGTCGCGCCGACGGCGGCGATCGCCGCCACGGCCAGCATCTTCCATCGTCCGAACGTCTTCAGCGTCATCGCCTGCGCTCCCCTGTGAGCATGGCCCTTGCGGCCTTGCCGCCGATGGTGGCGCGCCGGCGCGAGGCGATCAAGCGGCGAATGCGGTACGAGGCTCCGGTCGTGCTGCTGACATTCCGAGGGTTCACGGTCGGCACAATCACCGCCATCCGACCTGCCAGGGAGGCAAGCCATGACGACACAGGAACTCGCCGCCGATTTCGCCGCTCTCCTCAAGGAGGGCCGGGATCACGAGGCCGCCGCGAAATACAATGCCGATGATATCGTCAGCTACGAGGCGCTCGACGGCCCCATGGCCGAGATGCGCGGCAAGGACGCGCTGCGCCAGAAGGGCGAGTGGTGGGTGACCAACCACGAGATTCACGGCGCAACGGTTGAAGGGCCCTATGTGAACGGCGACCGCTTCTGCATGCGCTTCGCCTACGACTTCACGCGCAAGGAGACCGGCGAGCGACTGAAGATGGACGAGATCGGCGTCTACGAGGTGAAGGGCGGCAAGATCGTGTCCGAGCGGTTCTTCTACGGAGCGATGTGAGGGCGGGAAGGGCGGTGTGTTGGCACGTCGCCGCACGCGCGGATGCGGCAATCACGCCGTCGAGGCGCTCGGCTCCGTCGCTCCGCACGTCATCCCCGGCGAGCCGCGCAGCGGCAAGGGAAGGGGATCCAGGGGTTGCCGAGCACCGTCCGCATCGCCGGTTCGTGCCTCACCCATATCGCCGCGACCGAAGTCTGGACCCCCTTCCCTCGGCCTCAGAGCAGCGAGCGAACGCGAGATGCGTTCGCATTTCGCTATGCGGCCTCGCCGGGGGTGACGGGTGGTGTCACTTGAGCAACGACAGCAGCCCGCGAACCGCGGTGCCGCCATCGGCCAGCGCTGCGCTGGTCCCAAGGATCGCGGCAAGCCCGACGCGCTGAGATAGCGAGACGGCGAACGTCGTCTCGACGCGGCCCTTTGCGTCGCGTCGGCGCTCGTATCGAACAATCGGTGGAGGTTTTTCCGCGCTCACGGCACACCTCTTCATTGAGGAAATTCGCGTGAACGGGATGAAACGATAGGGGGGCTATCGGCGTGCCTTGTCAAATCGCTTCAGTGAAAAACGGGCAAAAGCGCAAAAATTGGCATGACCAGGCCGCAAGGATCTGAACTGACAGGATTTTCTTGGTCAGAATTTCAGCGCGTCGGAGCCCTCTCATGCTGGAAGTGACAGATTCCAGCGCTCTATTTCTGCTAAGATATTGAAATGAAATTCAAAATTAAAATTACCCCTCCTTCGTGACGCTCATGTCCGGCGCATAGGGGTTCTTCATGCCGACGACATTGTAGCCGGCATCGACGTGATGGATCTCGCCGGTGACGCCGCGCGACAGGTCCGACAGGAAATACATGCCGGAATCGCCGACTTCCTCGATGGTCACGGTGCGGCGCAGCGGCGCGTTGTATTCGTTCCACTTGAGGATGTAGCGGAAGTCGCCGATGCCGGAGGCCGCCAGCGTCTTGATCGGGCCGGCCGAGATGGCGTTGACGCGGATGTTCTTCTCGCCGAGGTCGGCGGCCATGTAGCGCACGCTCGCCTCGAGCGCTGCTTTCGCGACGCCCATGACGTTGTAGTGCGGCATCCACTTCTCGGCGCCGTAATAGGTGAGCGTCAGCAGCGAGCCGCCGTCGGTCATCAGCTTCTCGGCGCGCTGGGCGATGGCCGTGAAGGAGTAGCAGGAGATCAGCAGCGACTTCGAGAAATTGCCCTCGGTCGTGTCGACATAGCGGCCGGTCAGCTCGTCCTTGTCGGAAAAGGCGATGGCGTGCAGCACGAAGTCGAGCTTGCCGCCGAACACTTTCGAGGTTTCCGCGAAGACCGCGTCGATGGTCGCGGCGTCGGTCACGTCGCAATGGCCGACGACATGGCCTCCAACCTCGGCCGCCAGCGGCCGCACGCGCTTCTCCAGCGCGTCGCCCTGATAGGTGAAGGCGAGCTCGGCGCCCTGATCGGCGCAGGCCTTGGCGATGCCCCAGGCGATGGAGCGGTTGTTCGCCACCCCCATGATGAGGCCGCGCTTGCCCTGCATGATGCCCGCCATGTCGTTCCTCGCCCGGCGTTTTTGACTGAAAATCAGCCGGACCCTATGCCATTGCGGGCGCTGCGGTGCAAGGCAAGAGGGCCGGGAACCAGCGCTGACGTCAGGTCAGATGCCTGAGGCCGCCGGGTGTTTCGATCTGCGCCGTGTAGCGCGGCCCGGCTCCCGCCCGCACGACAGGGGCGCCGATCGCGCCAAGTTCGCGCTGGAGCGCGTCGATCCCGGCGGAATCAGGGTGTTCCAGCGTGAACGAGACCAGTCGCGCGCCAAGGTCCGCGATGGCTGCCATGGATCGCGGCTTGCCACGACGGTCGATGATCGAGGGTGCGGCGCCGCCCAGCGGCAGCGAGCCGTCGTGGGGAATGGCGAAATCGAAGGCCGGTGCGTCGTGCGGCAGCGCCACTTTTCGCCCGAACAGACCTTCGCGGCCGGCCAGAACAGCGTCCATGGCATCGGTGCGCGCGACCCAGCCTCTGAGCCGCCGGCCGGCATCCCAGTCGGCGCGAACCTGCGCCCGGTCGTCGAGGCCGAACCAGCGGCGGTGCGGTGGTGGCCTGCCATCCGGATCGAGCGCGACGATCTCCAGATAGACGGAGCCGCCGAGCTGCATGAGGTGGTTGTGGGTGCCCATATAGAGGTGCCGCTGGCCGAAGGGCATATCGAGGCCGAGGCAGTCGCGCACATGCGCGACGCCTTCGGCGAGATTCGGCGCGACGACGGAGAGGTGGTCGAGCTGAATCATGGGTGATGTCGGCCGGACCTAGAGCCCCTCGCGCGGGTTGGTCTTGCGCCGGTCCTTCAGGACGCGCGCGAAGCCCTCGAGGTCGGGGCTTGTCTCGGGCAGCACGATCCGCACGGTCACGTAGAGATCGCCGGGGCTTCCCTCGACGGGAAGGCCCTTGCCGCGCAGGCGGAAGGTCTTGCCCGACGAGGTCATGGCGGGGAGCGTCAGTTCCACCTCGCCGTCGAGGGTCGGCGCGCGCACCTTGGCCCCGAGGATCGCCTCGTCCAGCGCCACCGGCAGGTCGAGCGTCAGGTTCTTGCCCTCCACCTTGAAGGCGGGATGCGGCTCCACCGACACCACGACATAGGCGTCGCCCGGCGGGCGGCCGAGGCTGCCGGGCTTGCCCTTGCCGCGCAGGCGCATGCGATGCCCCTCGCGGGTGCCGGGCGGCACCTTGACGTCCACGGCCTCGCCGGTCGGCAGAACGACCCGCTGGGTCGAGCCGCGGGCGGCGTCGAGGAACGGCACCTTGATGGTCAGCGTGATGTCCTCGCCGCCGGCGCGCGGCGGCGGGCCGGGCTCGAACGGGTCGGGGCCGGCGCGGCCCGCCCGCCCGCCGGTCATGCCGGAGAGGATGTCGAAGAAATCGTCCATCGGCGGCGGGCCGCCCTGGCCGCCACCGGGCCGGCCGGTCGAGCGGCGGAAGCCGTCCGGGCCGAACGAGAAGCTCTCGAATATGGTCTCGCCGGACGGGCCTGCCTGCGGCCCGGCGCCGGGCCGGCCACGGGAGAAGCCCTCGAAGCCGGTGAATCGCGGCTTGCCCTCGGCGTCGATCTCGCCGCGGTCGAAGCTCTTGCGCTTGTCGGCATCCGACAGCAGTTCATAGGCGTTGTTCAGTTCCGCGAAGCGGTCCTGGGCCTTCGGATCGCTCGCATTGGCGTCCGGATGCAGCTGTTTCGCCTTCTTGCGGAAGGCCTTCTTGATCTCGTCGGCGCTGGCCGAGCGCGCGACGCCGATCACGTCGTAGGGATCGCGTGCCATGGTGGTCCTTGAAAAGCCGGCGCGCGCGGACGCGGCCGGCCGTGGGAATGGGTTTGCTGCCCTGCAATGTGGGTAGCTTCCGCCGGCTTCACAAGTTCGCGAGGTTGCGAAGTCGGGCGCCTGTCAGGTCCGCCGCCAGGGACGCAGTTCCACGACGGCCCAGGGGCCGACCGTACGGCAGGCGCGGCCGTCGAACCAGACCTCCTTGCCGTCCTTGATGGCGCTGCCGAGGAAGTCGCGGCAGGTCTGGCCGTTTGCGCCGCTGGCGCGCTGCATGGCCGTCACCGTGCCGCTCATGCCGCTCTGCGGATTGTCCCACGGAACGCTCGGCGTGTCGGCGCGGTCGGCGAGGGCCTCCATCAGCTTCGCCTTGGCGGCGTCCCAGTCGGCCTGCGGGATCGGCAGACCGCCCTGCGCGGGCGGCGCTTCGCTCGCCGGTGCCGGCCGGCGGACCGAACCGGTGGTCACTGGATCGGTGGCCTGCGCCGCCATCTGGGCGGTGCCGGGCGGGGTGGTGTTGGTGCGCTCCCAGAGCGAGGGCAGCGTCATGGCGCAGCCCTGAAGGCCGCAGAAGCCGGCGAGAACGGCGGCAAGGCGCGCCCTGCGGCGGCCGCATGGGCGAACATCGGCGGGCGGGCATGGGCTGCCCCCCGCGCTTTCGCTATAGATGCGGCGAACGCCAGCCGTTTCACCCATACGCCTGCAACTCCCGAGCTTTTGATGGCTCTGGAGGCACTCAACATCGGAGGTGGTTAATGTCCGGTTCGGATCAGGACGATTTTACGAAAATTGACGAGCCGGTTGTCCTGTTCAACCAGTGGCTCGCCGAGGCGACGACCTCCGAGCCCAATGATCCCAATGGCATGGCGCTCGCAACCGTCGATGCGGAGGGGCTTCCGAATGTCCGGATGGTGCTGCTGAAGGACGTCGATGTCAGGGGCTTCGTCTTCTACACCAATTTTGAAAGCCAGAAGGGCATCGAGCTTCTGGGACAGGGCAAGGCAGCGCTGCTGTTCCACTGGAAGTCGCTGCGGCGGCAGGTGCGCGTGCGCGGGCCGGTCGAGCAGGTGACAGAGGCCGAAGCCGACGCCTATTTCGCCTCGCGTGCCCGCGCCAGCCGCATCGGCGCCTGGGCAAGCCAGCAGTCGCGGCCGCTCGAAAGCCGCTTCGCGCTGGAGAAGTCGGTGGCGCTCTACGCCGCCAAATATGCCATCGGCGAGGTGCCGCGCCCGGCCTATTGGAGCGGCTTCCGCGTCCTGCCGACCTCGATCGAGTTCTGGAAGGACGGCGCCTTCCGCCTGCATGACCGCGTGCAGTTCCGCCGGGAGCAGCCGGAAGGGCCGTGGACGGCGAAGGACCGGCTCTATCCGTGAAGCGGCAGCGCCGTGTTCTCTGATTCCGTCCGCAGCGCCGCGCTCTCGTCCTTGAGCGCGACGCCCGTGAGCCTGCGCCGGAACGCCTCGCTGGTCAGCCAGGCGAGCTTGAAGGCCGCGGCCGCGACGGGCAGCCCCTCGGGGCGGATGTTGGAGACGCAGTTGCGCTCCGAATCCATCCGGCCCGGACGCGGATCGAAGGTCAGATAGGCGCCGAGGCTGTCGGGCGAGGACAGGCCAGGCCGTTCGCCGATCAGCACCAGCACCGCCCGCGCGCCGAGCGCCTGCCCGATGGCATCGCCCAGCGCCACGCGGGCGCCGGTCGCGACGACGGCCGTCGTCAGCGGGATTCGGGCGCGGTCCAGATGCGGCCGAAGCGCCCTCACCAGCGGCACGGCGTGGGCCTCCACCGCCGTCGCCGACAGGCCGTCCGCCACGACGACGACCAGTTCACCGCCGGCGCCGTCCATCGTCAGTGCCGTCCGCGACGCTTCCGACAGGTCGCGCCCCCAGTCCGGACGGCGGAGATAGGCGGCCCGGTCCGCCGCCCGGCTCGCCGCCTCCGCGACGACAAGACCCTCGTCGCGCAGCATTTCTGCGAGCTTCGCGCTGTCGAAATCGGCGTGGACGGCATCGCGCGCCTGCGCGTGCGCCAGTGCGAAGCGCAGTACCTCGCGCGTCGGCAGCGAGCCGCCGGCCCTTCCGAGCGCGATGCGGGCGGGCGTCGTGGCCGCGAGATGCAGCCAGGGAT
>Ga0209794_1001377_pt1 | contig 19294 bp, 19 predicted proteins | sample EBPBio232013_DNA_FD_185869 | JGI IMG/M metagenome (GOLD analysis project Ga0209794, IMG submission 185869) | Wastewater treatment Type I Accumulibacter community from EBPR Bioreactor in Madison, WI, USA - Reactor 1_5/23/2013_ DNA (SPAdes)... | ecosystem: Engineered > Bioreactor > EBPR >... | reverse complement strand
TCCTGGCGGTGACCGAAGGCGAGGACAAGCCGCTCAAATACCCGGACATGTTCCGCGCCGCCGACCTGATGCTGCTGAACAAATGCGACCTGCTGCCCTATCTGCAATTCGACGTGGACAAGGCCATTGCTTTCGCCCGCCGGGTCAATCCCGACCTGCAGGTCATTCAGACTTCCGCCACCAGTGGCGCCGGCATGGCCGACTGGCTGGCCTGGATCGAGGCCGGCGCCGCCAAGGCGCGCAAGGCCTGATCCCGCCCACGACCGCGCAGCAGGCAGGCTGGTGCAATGATCGCGCGGCGCATCCGGGTAGCAGGCATCGTCCAGGGCGTCGGTTTCCGACCCTTCGTCTGGCGGCTGGCGCGTGAACTCGGCCTCGGCGGCTGGGTACGCAACGACGCCGAAGGTGTCGATGTGCATGTCGAAGGCGATGCGGCAGCACTCGAAATACTGGGCCGGCGCCTGCGCGACGACGCGCCGCCGCTCGCCCGCGTCGACCGCATCGACATTGCCGAAGCAAGCCCAACTGGCACCACCGATTTCATCATTCTCGAAAGTCAGCCCGGCAAGGTGGCCACCGCCATCGGCCACGACACGGCCACCTGCCCGGACTGCCTGCGTGAAATGTTCGACGGGCAGGACCGCCGCTGGCGCTACGCCTTCACCACCTGCACCCACTGCGGCCCGCGCTACACCGTCACCCGCCACCTGCCCTACGACCGCCCCCAGACCAGCCTTTCCGGTTTTCCGCTGTGTCCGCAATGCGAGCGCGAATATCGCGATCCCGCCGACCGGCGCTTCCATGCCGAAACCACCTGCTGCCCGGTCTGCGGCCCGCAACTGAGCCTGCTCGGCGCCGACGCGGCGCCGCTTGCCGGCGATCCCATCGGCGAAACCCTGCGCCTGCTGCGGCAAGGAGCGATTGTCGCGGTCAAGGGCCTGGGCGGCTTTCATCTGATGTGCGATGCGTGCAACCCGGCGGCCGTGGCGCGCTTGCGCGAACGCAAGGCGCGTGAGGAAAAACCCTTCGCCGTGCTTTTGCCCAATCCGGCTTCGCTGGCGCCGTATGCCGTCGCCGGTGCCGACGAAGCCGCCTTGCTCACCGCGCCGGAACGGCCCATCGTGCTGCTGCGCAAACAACCGGATTGCGACCGGCTGCTGCCCGGCGTCGCCCCCGGCCTCGCCTGGCTGGGCGCGATGCTGCCCTGCACCCCGATCCAGTTCCTGCTCTTCCACGAAGCCGCCGGCCGCCCTGAGGGCAGCGAATGGCTGCATCTCCCGCAAGAGCTGGCACTGGTGGCCACCAGTGCCAACCCCGGCGGCGAACCGCTGGTCACTGCCAACGACGAGGCACTCGCCCGCCTGCAAGGCATCGCCGACGCCTTCCTGATGCACGACCGGCCGATCGAAGTCCGTTGCGACGATAGTGTCATGCGCTGCCTGGACGACGCTTCCGGCCGCGCCAGCCAGTTCATCCGCCGCGCCCGCGGTTACACCCCGCGCGCCATCCGGCTGGCGACGCCCGGCCCGAGCGTGCTGGCTTTCGGCGGCTGGTTCAAGAACACCGTCTGCGTCACCCGTGGCGACGAAGCTTTCGTTTCGCAGCACATCGGCGATCTGGACAATGCCGCGACCTGCCGTTTCCACGAGGAAAGCATCGCTCGCCTGCTCGATCTGCTGGAGGTGCAACCGGAAATCGTCGCCCACGATCTGCATCCGGATTTCCACTCCAGCCGCGCCGCAGTCGCCTTCGCCCAGCGCCACGGCCTGCCGCAGGTCGCCGTCCAGCACCATCACGCGCACCTCGGCGCCATTCTCGCCGAACACCGCCACAGCGGACCGGCACTGGGACTGGCGCTCGACGGCGTCGGCCTGGGCAGCGACGGCAGCGCCTGGGGCGGCGAACTGTTGCAGGTCGACGGGCGCGATTGCCGCCGTCTCGGCCACCTCGCGCCGCTGCCGCTGCCCGGTGGCGACCGGGCAGCCCGCGAACCCTGGCGCATGGCTGCGGCCGCGCTGTGGCAACTCGGCCGCGGCACGGAAATCGCCACCCGCTTTGCTCCGCAGCCCGCCGCCGCCACGCTGGCGACGATTCTCCAACGGCAACTCAATAGCCCGCCCACCTCCAGCCTGGGGCGGGTGTTCGACGCTGCCGCCGGCTTGCTCGACGTGCGCGCGACGGCAGCGTTCGAGGGGCAGGCGGCAATGCTGTTGGAAGGCCTGGCCGAGCAGGCCGGAAGTGTGCCGGTGCTTGATGGCAGCTGGCGCATCGCATCAGGCAACAGCGGCGAAATCCTCGACCTGCTACCGCTGCTCGACCATCTCAGCCGCGCCGCCGCTGCCCCCCGCGCCGCCGCGGAATTTCATGTTACGCTGGCAGCCGCACTGGCCGAGTGGCTGCTGGCGGCTGTGGAGCGCACCGGCATCCGCACCGTCGCGCTCGCCGGAGGGTGCTTTCTCAACCATTTCCTGACCCGCGAACTCATCGCGCGTCTGGTCGGCGCCGGCATCCAGGTACTCGCCGCGCAACAGTTGCCGCCCAACGATGGCGGCCTGGCATTGGGCCAGGCCTGGGTGGCCCGCTTTTCCCCGGAGGTCTGAATCATGTGTCTTGCCATTCCCGCCTGCATCGTCGAAATCCAGAACGGCGACCAGGCCATTGTCGAAATCGGCGGCGTCCGCAAGGAATGCTCGCTGGTCCTGCTCGAAAACGCCCAGATCGGCGAATACGTGATCATGCACGCCGGTTTCGCGCTGTCCCGCCTCGATCCGGAAGAAGCGGCGGAAACCCTGGCGCTGTTCGCCCGCATGGGCCAGGAGGCCGCGTGAAATACGTCGACGAATTCCGCGACGGGCAACTGGCCAAGGGCATCGCCACGGCCATCGCCCGCGCTGCCCGGCCCGAACGAAGCTACCGCCTGATGGAGTTTTGCGGCGGCCACACCCATGCCATTTCCCGCTACGGCATTGCCGACCTGCTGCCAGCCAATGTCGAGATGATCCACGGCCCCGGTTGCCCGGTCTGCGTGCTGCCGATCGGCCGGGTCGATCAGGCGATCCGTCTGGCGCTGGAGCACGGTGTAATCCTGTGCACCTACGCCGACATGCTGCGCGTGCCGGCTTCGGACAATCTCTCGCTGCTCAAGGCCAAGGCGCAGGGTGGCGATATCCGCATGGTCTATTCGACTTCGGACGCCCTCAATATCGCCCGCAAACACCCGGATCGCCAGGTGGTCTTTCTGGCCATCGGCTTCGAGACCACCACCCCGCCGACGGCGGTGGCCATTCAGGTGGCGCGCGCCGAGGGCCTGCGTAATTTCAGCGTGCTGTGCAATCACGTGCTGACTCCTTCGGCCATGCACGCCATCCTCGCCGTCGAGGGCGGGGTCAAGCTTGATGGTTTCGTCGGCCCCGCGCACGTTTCGACAGTGATCGGCAGCGATCCCTACGCCGTGTTCGCCCGCGATTACGCCAAACCGGTGGTCATTGCCGGCTTCGAACCGCTGGACGTGATGCAGGCGATCCTGATGCTGATCAGGCAGATCAACGATGGCCGCTCCGAAATCGAAAACGAGTTCACCCGTGCCGTCACGCCGGAAGGCAACCGCAAGGCCCAGGCCCTGGTTGCCGAGATTTTCGCGCTACGCGACAGCTTCGAATGGCGTGGCCTCGGCAGCGTGCCGAACAGTGCCCTGTGCCTTGCCGAAGCCTACGCGGAATTCGATGCCGAGCGGCGCTTCGCCTGCGACTACGTTGCCGTTCCCGACAACAGGGCCTGCGAATGTGCCGCCATCCTGCGCGGGGAGAAGCGCCCGCAGGAATGCAAGATTTTCGGCACGGTATGCACTCCGGAGAATCCGATCGGATCGTGCATGGTTTCCTCCGAAGGCGCCTGTGCCGCGCATTACACCTATGGACGTTTCAGGGAGTCCGCATGAGTCAAGTCAAATCCGGCTACGCCCGACCGCTCGATCTGAAAAACGGCCGCGTCGACCTTGCCCATGGCAGCGGCGGCAGGGCCATGGCGCAACTGATCGCCGAACTGTTCGCCGCCGCCTTCGCCAACGACTATCTCGGCCAGGGCAACGATGGGGCGCTCTTGCCCGCCGCCAGCGGCAAACTGGTGATGGCCACCGATGCGCACGTCGTCTCGCCGCTGTTCTTTCCCGGCGGCGATATCGGTTGCCTGTCGGTGCATGGCACGATCAACGATCTCGCGGTGATGGGCGCCCGTCCGCTCTGGCTGGCGGCCAGTTTCATCCTCGAAGAAGGTTTTCCCCTGGCCGATCTGCAACGCATTGTCGCCTCGATGGCGGAAGCGGCCCGTGCCGCCGGAGTGCCCATCGTCACCGGCGACACCAAGGTGGTCGAACAGGGCAAGGGCGACGGCGTCTTCATCACCACCACCGGAATCGGTGTGCAGCGCGAGGGAATCGAGGTCGGCGGCGATCGTGCCCGCCCCGGCGATGTCATCCTGCTTTCCGGCAGCCTCGGCGATCATGGCATGGCCATCATGTCCAAGCGCGAAAATCTCGATTTCTCGGCACCGATCGTCTCCGACACCGCCGCACTGCACGGGATGATCGACAGCCTGCTCGACGCCGTGCCGACGGTACGGGTGATGCGCGACCCAACGCGGGGCGGCCTGGCCACCACGCTGAACGAAATCGCCGGCCAGTCCGGGGTCGGCATGATGCTCGACGAGGCGGCCATTCCGGTCAAACCGGCAGTGGAAGCCGCCTGTGAGTTACTGGGCCTCGACCCGCTCTATGTCGCCAACGAGGGCAAGCTGATCGTCATCTGCGCCCCGACGGATGCCGAGCGGGCACTCGCCGCGCTGCGCGCCCATCCGCTTGGCAAAGAGTCCTGCATCGTCGGTGAAGTCATCGACGACGCCCACCGCTTCGTCCAGATGCGGACCGCGCTGGGCGGACGGCGCATGGTGGATTGGCTGACTGGCGAACAATTGCCACGCATTTGCTGAGCTTTTTGCTGCCGGCCTCAACCGGGCAATTTCAGAAACAAAAAACCCGCCGGATCGGCGGGTTTTTTCCGGGCAGCATGGCCGCTACCGTGGGTCGGCCTGGTTCAGGCCTTGCCGGTCAGCTTCTGATACTTGACCATCAACTGGTCCTGCGTCTCGACATAGTTCGGGTCCTTGGGAATGCAATCCACCGGGCAGACCTGCACGCACTGCGGCTCGTCATAGTGGCCAACGCACTCGGTGCACTTGGCGGGGTCGATCACGTAGTACTCGTCGCCTTGCGAAATGGCCTCGTTCGGGCATTCCGGCTCGCAGACATCGCAGTTGATGCATTCATCGGTAATCATCAGGGCCATGGTCGGTTCCTTTGCTTAATGGCTGGTTGCTAATTGCGGTTGGCTTTGGCCGCCAGTTTCTCGGCGACACGTGGATGGACAAATTTGCTCACGTCTCCCCCGAGGCGGGCAATTTCACGCACCATCGTTGCCGAGACAAACATGTACTGTTCGCCGGGGGTCAGGAATACGGTTTCGACCTCCGGATACAGGCTGCGGTTCATCCCGGCCATCTGAAATTCGTACTCGAAATCGGAGGCAGCACGCAGACCGCGCAAAATGATGCGGGCGCCGCAATCCTGAACAAAATTCATCAGCAGCTTGTTGAAGCCGCAGACCTTGACGTTGGGAATATCGGCCAGGATTTCGCTGGCGATCTCCACCCGGTCGTTCAGCGAAAACAGCGGCTGTTTGGCCGGGCTTTCGGCAATGCCGACCAGCACCCGGTCGAACAAGCGCGATGCACGACGCACCAGGTCTTCGTGTCCGCGGGTCAGCGGATCGAAAGTTCCGGGGTAAAGGACTAAACGTTCTTCGCGCATTCAACGATCTCCCGCCGCATCAGGTGAAAATGCACCTCCCCCGCCTTGCCGTGGCGCACCGTGCGCCAATCGGCCATTTCCGCGCCGGGGGACTCCATCGCAGATTCTGCCTCGACATACAACGCCCCATCCGGTTTCAGCAAACGCCCCAGACGAGGCGCCAGCTTGCCGATCCAGCCCTGATGGTAGGGCGGGTCGAGAAAAACCAGATCGAACTGCCGATCGGTCGCGGCGGCGTATTGTACCGCATCGCCACGCACGATCTGCAAGCGTGCATCCTCCCCGAACAGTCGGGCATTCTCCTGCAACGCGGCAAGAACGCGCGGCGATTTTTCCACCAGCACGGCCTGGGCTGCCCCGCGCGAGACCGCCTCGAAACCGAGCGCACCGCTGCCGGCAAACAGATCAAGACAGCACATTCCCGACAGATCCTGCCCCAGCCAGTTGAACAGGGTCTCGCGCACCCGGTCGGGGGTCGGACGCAAGCCCTCGCTATCGGGAAAGCGCAACAGGCGACGGCGCCACTCGCCGCCGATGATGCGGACGGTGTTCATTCAATCGGCGGCGACCATCACCGTCACCAGATTTTCGCTGCGCACATGCCGGGCGAAGGCCTGCTTCACCTGTTCGGCGGTCACCGCCGCAACCTTCTGCTGATAGGTATCGAGATAATCGAGCGGCAAGCCATAGAAGCCGATGGTGGCGACGTTGTCGAGAATTTTGCGGTTACTGTCCAGACGCAGGGGGAAACTGCCGATCAGGTTGGCCTTGGCCGCCGCCAGCTCCTCGGCAGTCGGCCCCTCGCGCAGGAAGCCGTCGAGCACCGAACGCACCACCTTCAAGGCCTCGCCCGCCTGCGAACGCTTGGTCTGCAGGCCGATCTGGAAAGGCCCCGGCTGGCGCAGCGGAGCAAAGGTGCTATAAACGCTGTAGGCGTAGCCGCGCTTGTCGCGCACTTCCTTCATCAGCCGCGAGACGAAACCACCGCCGCCGAGCGTGTAGTTGCCCACCAGCATGGGGAAGAAATCGGCATGGCCACGCTCGATGGCTGGAATGCCGACATAAATGTGCGACTGGCTGGCCGGATGCGCGACGATACCGGTTCGCCCTTTGCCGATCTGCGGCGCTGCCGGTAGCGTCGGCGCTTCGCCGGCCGGCAGGCTGGCCGCGAGCCGCTCGGCCAACTGCCCCGCTTCCTGGCGGCTCAACTGGCCGACAATGGTGATGCTGGCGTTGCGCACGTTGTAATAGCGCTGGAAAAACCCTTGCAGATCCTCGCGGGTCAGTGCCGCCAGTTCCTCGGGCGAAGTTTTGCGCCCGTAGGGATGTTCCGGATAGAGCGCCGCCCAGAAGGTGCGCCCGGCAATGGTGTCGGGGCGGGTCAGCGCCTCTTTCAACGCGGCGATGGTGCGCGCCTTTTCGCGCTCGAACACCGCGGCATCGAAACGCGGCGATTGCAGCACCAACCGCAGCAACTCCAGCGCCGGGCCACGCTTGTCGGCCGCCGCCAGGGTACGCAGGCTGACGCTGGCGCGGTCGGTATCGGCACCGCCCCCCATGCCCGCGCCGAGATCGGCCAGCCGGTCGGCAATGGCGTTCTCGTCGAGCTCCCCTGCTCCGAGATCGAGCAGCGAACGGGTCAGGGCCGCAACGCCGGATTTTCCGGGCGGATCGAACATCGAGCCAGCGGCGAAATCGACCTGAACATCGAGAATCGGCAGCGCCGAGCTTTCGACGAAATAGACCCGTGCCCCGCCGGTCGTGGTCCAGTGCTGGATGTTGACCCCGGCGAGCGCCAGCGCGCTGAGGCACCACAATGCAAAAATCGCAAAAAGACGTTTCATCTGCCTATCCTTCAGTGACGGGTCGCGGCGACAGGGCGACGGGCCTTGCCGTCAAGCGGCTGCGGATCGAGGGTGCCGACGGTCAGCGTGTCGTCGCTGAAATATTTCTTGGCCACCGCCCGCACTTCTTCGGCCGTGACCTGCTGCACCTTCTCGATCATGCGGGCATTGTCCTTGTAGGAGAGCCCGGCCGATTCGGCGCCGCCGATTTCCATGGCCTGCCCGAACATCGAATCGAGCTTGTAGATCTGCGCGGCCAGAATCTGCGCCCGCGCCCGCTTCAGTTCGGCCTCGGCCACCCCTTCCTGCTGGATGCGGACGATCTCGCCGCGCAGCGCCGCTTCGAGGTCAGCCACGCTCTTGCCCTCGGCCGGCGTGCCGAACAGGTAAAACATGCCCGGCCCGCGCGCGGTGGCGTCGTAATCGATCCCTACCGATATCGCCAGTTGCTGTTCGCGCACCAGGCGCTTGCCGAAACGCGCCGCATCGTAGCCATCGAGAATCGCGCCGAGCATCTGCAGCGCGTAGGGATCGCGGTCCTTGTTCACATCCCGGATCACCGGTGCCTTGTAGCCCATCACCAGCATCGGCAGTTCGGCCGGCGCCTTGACGCTGATCCGCCGCGCCCCCTGCTGCTGCGGCTCGGTCTGCGGCCGGCGCTGCGGCAGCGCACGCCCTTCGAGGCCGCCATAATACTGCTCGGCCAGTTTGAACACCGCTTGATGATCGACATCGCCGACCACCACCATATAGGCATTGTTCGGCACATACCATTGGTCGTACCAGGCGCGGGCGTCGGCCGCGGTCATGTTCTCCAGATCGCTCATCCAGCCGATGATCGGCCGGCGATAGGGATGCGCCTGAAAGGCGACCGCATTCATCTGCTCGAACAACTTGGATTGGGGATGATCGTCAGTGCGCATGCGCCGCTCTTCCATGACCACCTTGATCTCCTGGGCGAATTCCTTGGGATCGACGTTCAGATGGCGCATGCGGTCGGCTTCGAGCTGCATCATCTCTTCCAGCTTTTCCTTGGGCACCTGCTGGAAATAGGCGGTGTAATCGCGGCTGGTGAAGGCATTGTCGCGCCCCCCGGCGGCAGCCACGCGCTTGCTGAATTCGCCGGGGCCGATGCTCGGCGTGCCTTTGAACATCATGTGTTCGAGCACGTGCGCCAGACCGGAACTGCCATCGACCTCGTCGATACTGCCAGCCCGGTACCAGACCATATGCACCACGGTCGGCGCCCGCCGATCTTCCTTGACGATGATGCGCATACCGTTTTTCAGGGTGGTTTCGAAAGGATTGGCCGCCACCGGCAGCGCCACCGCCAGGCAAAGACAACAAAGCAATCGCTTGATCATGGGCAAAAACGCTTTCTGCTAGAATTTCAACAATTTGGCCGGCATCTTAATCACAAGACGCCGCGCTGTCAGCACGCTTTCTGAGACCACTCCACGCATGTTCAGTTTCCTCAAGAAGAAAAACCAGCCCGAATCCCCGGCAGCGGCCACCTCGACCCCCTCCTGGCGCGAACGGCTTTTTTCCGGCCTGTCGCGCACCCGCGCCCAGCTGGGCGGCAAGCTCAAATCCATTTTCGCCCGCGGCAAGGTCGACGCCGAACTCATCGAAGAACTGGAAACCCTGCTGCTGACCAGCGACATCGGTGTCGAAGCCACCCAACATCTGCTTGCGGCACTGCAGGCACGCGCCAAGAAAGAAACACTGGAAACGCCGGAAGCCATCGAAATGGCGCTGGCCGAATGCCTGCTCGAACTGCTGCAGCCGCTCGAACAGCCGCTCGTCGTCGAAGGACACCAGCCCTTCATCGTCATGATCGCCGGGGTCAACGGCGCCGGCAAGACCACCTCAATCGGCAAGCTGGCGCATTATTTCCAGAGCCAGGGCAAATCGGTGCTGCTCGCCGCCGGCGACACCTTCCGCGCCGCCGCGCGCGAGCAATTGCAGACCTGGGGCGAGCGCAACAACGTCACGGTCATCGCCCAGGAGGGCGGCGACCCGGCTGCCGTCTGCTTCGACGCCATCGCCGCCGCCAAGGCGCGCGGCATCGACGTGGTGCTAGCCGACACTGCCGGCCGCCTGCCGACCCAGCTGCACCTGATGGAAGAAATCGCCAAGGTCCGCCGGGTGATCCAGAAAGCCGAACCAAGCGGCCCGCACGAAACCCTGCTGGTGCTCGACGCCAACATCGGCCAGAACGCGCTGCAGCAGGTCAAAGCCTTCGACAAGGCGATCCACGTCACCGGGCTGGTGCTGACCAAGCTCGACGGCACCGCCAAGGGTGGCGTCGTCGCCGCCATCGCCCGCCAGTGCCCCAAGCCGATCCGCTTCATCGGCGTCGGCGAAGGCATCGACGACCTGCGGCCGTTCGTGGCGCGCGACTTTGTCGAAGCTTTGTTCGAGTAAAGCCCCCCATGATCGTCGCTTCCAACCTGACCAAACGTTATCCCGGCGGCTTCGAGGCGCTGAAAGGGGTCAGCTTCGAAATCGCCGCCGGCGATCTGGTCTTCATCACCGGGCATTCCGGCGCCGGCAAGACCACGCTGGTCAAGCTGATCGCCGCCATCGAGCGCCCGACCTCGGGCAGCCTGGTGGTCAACGGCCAGAACCTCTCGGCCCTGCGCCCCTCGGCGATTCCCTATCTGCGCCGCAATTTCGGCCTGGTCTTTCAGGATCAGAAACTGCTTTTCGACCGCAGCGTCCTCGACAACGTGCTGCTGCCCTTGCAGATCGTCGGCCTGCCACAACGCGAGGCCACCCGCCGGGCACAGGCGGCACTCGACAAGGTCGGCCTGCTGGAGCGCGAAAAGGCCAACCCCATCGCCCTTTCCGGCGGCGAGCAACAGCGCCTGGCCATTGCCCGCGCGGTGGTCAATCGCCCCTCGGTGCTACTCGCCGACGAACCAACCGGCAATCTCGACAGCGCCTCGGCCGACGCCATTCTGGAAATTTTCCGCGCCTTCCATCAGGTCGGCGTCACCGTGCTGATCTCGACGCACGACCCGCACTGGATCGAGCGCAACCGGCCACGGGTGCTCAATCTCGACCACGGGAAGCTGACATGAAATCCTGGCTCGCCCAACACCGCGCCGCCCTGACCAACGCCCTGCAACGGCTGTGGTCGGCGCCGCTGAACACCCTGCTGACCCTGCTGGTCATCGGCATCGCCCTGACCCTGCCCGCCGCCGGCTACGTGCTGCTCGACAACCTGCGGGTGCTCGGCAACAGCGCCTCGGGCACCCAACAAATCAGCATCTTTCTGCAACTCGACGCCGGCAAAAAGGAAGCAGCCGACATCGAAGCGCGCCTGAAGCAGGCCAATCTCGGCAACTGGCGCTTCGTCCCGCGCGAAGAAGCGCTGAAGCGCCTGCAAGGCAGCGAGGGCATGGCCGAAATCGTCGCCAGCCTGCCGCGCAATCCGCTACCCGATGCCTTCATCGTCGAACCGCGCGACAAAGCGCCGGAGAGCCTCGAAACCCTGCGCCAGCAGTTCTCCACCTGGCCCAAGGTCGCCCACGTCCAGCTCGATTCCGCCTGGGTGCGGCGCTTCGACGCCTTCCTCAAACTCGGCAAACTGGCGGTCAGTCTGCTCGCCGCCGTCTTTGCCGCCGGGCTGATTGCCGTCACCTTCAACACCATCCGCCTGCAGGTGCTCTCCAACGCCGCCGAAATCGAGGTGGCGCGGCTGATCGGCGCCACCGACGCCTTCATCCGCCGCCCCTTCCAGTATTTCGGCGCACTGCAGGGTCTGTTCGGCGGTTTGCTGGCAGCGGTGCTGGTCGCGCTTGGTCTCAAACTGCTCAGTGGCCCGGTGGCCGAACTGGCGGCGCTCTACGGCGGCAAATTTGCCCTGGCCGGCCCCGGCCCGCTTGACATTACGCTGCTCGCCGGCCTCGGCGCCCTGCTCGGCTGGCTGGGGGCCCAACTGTCGGTCGCCCTCTCGCTGCGGCAACTTGACTAGCCGGCGTCAGTTTCTCGGCGCCCTCGGCGCCACCGCCCTGGCCGGCTGCCTGCCGCAAGGCCGGCCACCGCTGCCGCCCGGCGAACTGCTGGGCATGGATCACGCCCTCGGCCACCGCCTGCGCGATGGCGGTTTCCCGGCACCCAGTGCCACGCAAAAGGTCGGCATCGCCATCGTCGGCGCCGGCATCGCCGGCCTCTCCGCCGCCTGGCGGCTGGACAGGGCCGGCTTCGGCGACTTTCGCCTGCTCGAACTGGAAAGCGAAGCCGGCGGTAACAGCCGCAGTGGCCAGAGTCCGCTGGTCGCCTACCCCTGGGGCGCGCACTACCTGCCGCTGCCACCGCCGGAAGCCGTGCATGTGCGCGAACTGCTCGCCGAACTCGCGGTGCTGCGCGGGCCGATCGATGCACAAAAGCCGGAATACGACGAGCGCTTTCTCTGCGCCACCCCGCAGGAGCGGGTGTTCAAGGATGGCCTGTGGCACGAGGGCCTGCTCCCCGGCCTGGGCGCCAGTGCCGACGAACGCGCCCAGCAGCGGCGTTTTCAGGCGCGCATGGAGGAGCTCAAGCATGCCCGTGGCCGCGACGGCCGCCGCGTCTTCGCCCTGCCCATGGAATTCTCCAGCCGCGACCCGCAGTGGCTGGCGCTCGACCGCATCGATTTCCGGCAATGGCTGCGCGACAACGGCTTCACCGCCCCCTCGCTGCACTGGCTGGCCGGCTACGCCTGTCGCGACGATTACGGCACCCTGCCCGAGCAGACCTCGGCCTGGGCCGGGCTGCACTACTTCGCCTGCCGCAGCGGCGAAGCGGCCAACGCCGCACACGACACCGTACTCACCGCGCCGGACGGCAACGGCTGGCTGGCCAAGGCGCTGGCCAAGCGCGCCGGCGAACGCCTGAGTACCGGCGCGGCAGTTTTCCGCATCGAAGAAGGCAAACACGGCATCGCCCTCGACTGCTGGCAGACAGCAACGCAAAACGTGTTGCGCCTGCAGGCCGACCGGGTGATCTGGGCCGCACCGCTCTTCCTGCTGCCGCGGGTCTGGCCGCAAATGCCGGATGCGCTCAAGGCCGCCGCAGTGGCCAGCGACTACTCGCCCTGGGTGGTCGCCAACCTGCATCTCGCCGATCTGCCCACCGAGCGGCACGGCACGCCGCTGGCCTGGGACAACGTGCTCTACGACAGCCCCGGCCTCGGCTACGTCGTCGCCACCCATCAATTGATCCGTCGGCGCCTGAGCGGCACGGTATTCACCTACTACCGCGCCCTGGCCGACCGGACACCGCGCGAATGGCGCCAAAAACTGCTGGAAACCCCGCGCGAGACCTGGGCCGAAGGCATCCTCGCCGAACTGGAAACCCCGCACCCGGATATCCGCCGGCTGACCACCCGCCTCGATGTTTTCCGCCACGGCCACGCCATGCGCCGGCCCACCCCCGGCAGCCTGTGGGGCAAGGAACGCCGCCTGCTCGCCGACTTCCGCAGCCCGCGCCTCACCCTGGCACACGCCGACCTCTCAGGCTTCTCCATTTTCGAGGAAGCGCAATACCGCGGCGTGGTGGCGGCGGAACGGATGCTGCGCAAGCCCTAGCAGGCTGCTAGCCAAGCTTTCAGTCCAGGTAGCCTCGATATTGGCCAGCCACGACATGCCGAACGCAGCCATACGTCCGGCATGTTTTTTCTGTCTGTGCCATCATTCGATCCATGGACTTTCTCGTTGTCTGTCTCGCCGCACTGCTCGCCTCGGGACTCACGCTGTTTTCCGGATTTGGCCTCGGCACTATCCTCACGCCGGTCTTCGCGCTGTTCTTCCCGGTCCAAGCAGCGATCGCCATGACCGCGGTGGTACACCTGGCCAACAACCTGTTCAAGATCGGCCTTGTCGGGCGCGATGCCGACTGGGGCGTTGTTGTTCGCTTCGGCATGCCCGCCGCCCTGGCATCCATCGCCGGCGCCAGCCTGTTGGGAGCAATCGGCGCGTTGCCGCCACTCGGCACATATACTCTGGCCGGGCGACTGCTTGAAATTTCCCCGATCAAACTGACCATCGGGCTGCTGATTCTCGGATTTGCCTTCCTTGAACTGTCACGCAGCTTCGCCGGTTTAAGCTTCGCACCCAAATGGCTCGGCCTGGGCGGTTTGCTCTCCGGTTTTTTTGGCGGTCTGTCCGGGAATCAGGGTGCGCTGCGTTCCGCTTTCATGATCAGGACAGGGCTGTCGAAAGAGGCGTTTGTCGGTACCAGTGCTGTCTGTACCGTCATGGTCGATGCGTTCCGCCTGATCGTTTATGGCGTGGCGTTCAATGCCACCGACTGGTATCTGTTCGACGGCGATACCGTGCCGCTGGTCACGGCAGCCACTTTGTGCGCTTTTCTCGGTGCCTATGCCGGCAAACGCCTGCTGAACAAAGTCACGTTGCGCTCTGTCGAGCGCAGTGTTGCCGGCCTGCTCATCCTGATCGGCTGCGGACTGGTTGGCGGTTGGCTTTGAATAGAATGGACAAACCCTCTCCTGCCACCCAGCCGAAGCGTATCAAGACTTTGTTCTTGAGCACCTTCGGCGTTGTCCTGTTGGTGATCATGAGCGTCTTCGCGACGGCAGTCTATCTGGTCGAAGACAATCTGCGCGACCGCGATCTATCCGAACGTTCAGCCGCAGCCGGGCAGTTGTTCGCTGCCAAACTCGACAAGGATGGCAACCTGATGCGCGCCGTCGGCCTTGCCATGATGGGCAACGCGGCTATCGAGCAATCATTTCGCAATCGCGACCGGGCCGGTCTGGAGTTACATGGCCGCGGATTGTTCGAAACGCTGAAGCGCAACCACCGCATTACCCATCTCTACTTCAACCGCCCCGACCGCATCAACCTCTATCGCTTCCACAGCCCGGATGACCATGGCGACGAAATCCGGCGCACTTCCATGCTCCAAGCCGATGCACGCAAAGCGGCCGTGCACGGTCTCGAACTCGGCCCGCTCGGCACACTGACGCTTCGTACCGTGATGCCCTGGCGGATGCCGGATCGCAACCTCGGATTCGTCGAGATCGGCGAGGAAGTCGAACATCTCATCGAGGAGGTCAAGGAAACGCTGAAGGTCGACCTGTTGGTGCTCCTCAATAAACGCTACCTCCCCACGGAGCGGTGGCAGCGTGGCCAGACATTGATGCAACGAAAAGGCGAGTGGGCACGTTTCTCGAGCCACGTCGTCCAGGCGCAAACCCTCGAAAAAATCCCGTCCGGGCTCGACAACCGGGTACTTGACCGGCTGCTCGCGGGAACGACCGCAGAGTTGCAGGAAGGCGAGCGTTCGCTGCATATCACCTTGGTACCCCTGCATGATGCCGGCGATCATCACATCGGCGAACTGGCAGTAATCCGCGACGTCACCCAACTCGAATCCACTTTCAACAACACCATGGCGGCTGTCGCACTCCTCTGCTTCGGTGTTGCCGCCAGTGTTTTCGGCGTCTTCTATTTCACCCTCGACCGGGTAGACAAAGACTACCGGCGCCAGCACGAACTCGAGCACCGCCTGTTGCGCCTCAACACCGAACACCAGCGCATCCTGCAACTCGAAAAACTCTCGGCGTTGGGCACGATGGTCGGAGGCATTGCTCACCAACTCAATAATCCGCTGGTGGGCGTGGTCAATCTGGCCCAACTGGCGGAGCGCGAGGCCGATGATCCCGCGCGCACCCGGTCGCTGCTCGGCGAAATACAGCGCGCCGGCAGTGATTGCCGAACCTTCGTGCGCCGGATGCTGGATTTCTCGAAAGTCTCCTGCTTGGAATGCAAGCCGACCTCCATGGCCGAGCTGATCGAAGACACGGTACTGATGTTCCGCCAGACCGCGTCGCACCAATTGCCAGTTGACGTCGACCTGCCCGATCCACCACCCGAACTAACAGTCGACCCGATCCTGATACGCCACGCGCTATTCAACCTGCTGCAAAATGCTGCCCAGGCCACCGAGGGTAATGCAGGCATCCGCATCGGCCTGACCCCGGAGAACGATGCCGTCACCGGAAAACCTGGCTGGTCACTGACCGTGCGTGACGGTGGCCGGGGCATACCACCTGAAACCCTCGAAAAAATTTTCGTACCCTTCTTCACCACGCGCAGCGACGGCACCGGTCTCGGCCTGCCGGTCGTGCAACAGGTCGCCCTGCTGCACGATGGCCACGTGAGGGCGAGCAACCGCCCTGAGGGTGGCGCAGAATTTGCGATATGGTTGCCCCTATGATGGCAGATACAACAAAACCCAAAGTCCTGGTGGTCGATGACGATCACTACACGCGCACCCTGATCGAACACCTGATCAGCAAATTCTCCGATGTCCGGGTCGCTGAAGACGGCGCGGCAGCACGACGGCTGTTCGCCGCGGATGACTTCAACCTGGTGCTGATGGACCAATGCCTGCCGGCCGATAACGGCATCGAACTGCTGCGCGAATTCCGCAGACGACGCCCCAAGCTGGTCAGCATCCTGATGACCGGCCACGCCGACGTGCGAAATGCGGTTGCCGCGGTACGCGAAGGCGTTTTCGATTACCAGACCAAGCCCTTCGAAGATCTCGAAACGCTTGAAGCCGTCATCGGCAAGGCTCTTGAGCTGGATCGCGCCTACCGGGAAATCGATGGCCTGCGTGCCCAACTCGCCAGCAAAAACGACAGCCCGGTCGTCATTGGGCAAAGCGTCGCGATGGAGCAAATGCTCGGCCAGATTCGGCAGGTTGCCCGACTCGACACCACCGTACTGCTCGTGGGCGAAAGCGGAACCGGCAAGGACGTTGTGGCCAAGCTGATTCACGCCTGGAGCGCCCGCGCCTCCAAACCGTTTTTGGAAGTCAATTGCGGCGCCCTGCCGGAAACTCTGCTCGAAAGCCTGCTGTTCGGACATGAGAAAGGTGCATTCACCGGCGCCAGCGCGGCCAGCGCCGGCTATTTTGAAAAGCACATGGCGGAAACCTGTTTCTGGACGAAATCGCCGACATGAGTCCAAAGCTGCAAGCCAGCCTGCTACGGGTACTACAGGATCACCAATGCACGCGAATCGGCAACACCGAGCCGCGCAAGACCGACTTCCGCCTCATCTGCGCCACCAACCGCTCCCTGCCCGGCGAAGTCAAGGCCGGGCGCTTTCGCGAAGATCTGTTCTACCGCATCAACGTCGTAATGCTGCGCCTGCCGCCATTACGTGAGCGCCGTGGCGATGTAATTCTGCTGGCCGCGCATTTCATCGATCACTTCAACGCGAAATTCGGCAAAAGCTGTGGCCCGCTCACCCCGGCCGCCGTCCGGGCACTCGAAGCCCACAGCTGGCCGGGAAATGTGCGCGAGCTGCAACACTGTATCGAACGGGCCGTGGCGCTCCATCCAGGCGGCCCCATTGACGCCTTGCACCTCTCCATCAACGTCGGTCTTGCCGCCGATGCTCCGGAAACCAGCGCCGCGCCCAAATCGACGCCGGCCTATGACGAAGCCCGCGCACAATTTGAACGCGACTACCTCAAGAGCATCCTCGATATGGCAGAGGGCAATGTCTCCGAGGCCGCCCGACTCAGCGGCATTCCGCGCCAGAATCTGTACGTTCGCATGAAACGCTGGGGCATTGTCACAAAATAGCGACAGGTGTCGTATTAACCCGACATCAACTCCGTTCCATCGCATCAACAAGCCTCTGTTTTTAAATGCCTATCGGCATGGCATGGTGATTGCCTTACCCCAAGGCGATCCATAGCTCAAGGGGAACAAGGTGTTCATAAACTGGCGACAAATCCTGACTCGACTGCTGCTGATTGCGGGTATCGGGGGAGGGGTCGCATGGACAGCACATGCCGAGGTCGATACGGCCACCATCGAGAAAAACCGCAAGGCCAACGAAGTCTGTTTTACCTGCCACAGTGCGGCCGGTATCGCCAGGCCGCCAAAAGCCGGCATGGACATGAGCAAACTCAAGGACTCGCGCGTCGATACCCACGTATTCAACGGATCTGACCATGGAGTGATGGACTGCCGCGAGTGCCACTCAAAAAACTATTACGGTGAAAACTACCCGCATGACCCGGCTGGCAAGACGGCTACCAGCCCCTGCACCGAATGCCATGCCGCGAAGGTCTTGCGCCTTGAACCGCAATTCAACGCTTCGGTGCATGCCAAGATCCAGGGAGTTAAGGAGAAGTTCACCTGCAACACCTGCCACAACGCGCATGTGAACGTGGTGCAGAAACGTCTCAAGGATCCGGCCAAAATCGTTGCGCAGGACAACCACGGCTGTCTGGAGTGCCACAACTCGAACGAGACTTTCGCCAAGTTCGCCCCTGACAACGAAAAAACCCCGGGACAAAAGAAAATCCGTCCGGACATTGACACCATCCATGAGTGGCTACCAAACGCCAAGGCCCACTGGAAAGCCGTGCGCTGCATTGAGTGCCACACCCCGGAAGTGGCTGAGGGCAAAATGCTCTCGCACGAAATTCTCAACAAGGAGAAGGCCGAAAAAAAATGCCTGAGCTGCCACTCCTCGGACAGTTCGCTGAAAACCAGGCTATATCGCCACCTGGTCAAGGACGAGCAGCAACGCCTGGGCTTCACCAACAGCGTGATTCTCTCGAACTCCTACGTAATCGGTGCCACCCGTCACCCGCTGCTCGACAAAGCCATCATCGGCCTAGTTCTCCTCGCGCTGGCAGGCGTGCTGACCCACGGTGTCATCCGCCTCATTGCCGCACTGCGCCGGAAAGGAAAAAAACAATGAGCAACCGAATCTACCTGCTACCCCTGTGGATCCGGCTCTGGCACTGGAGCAATGCGCTACTGATCATCCTGCTAGCCATTACCGGCTTCAGCCTGCATTTCGCCGACCCGAAGCTGCCACTGGTCGAGTTCGCACTTGCCGCCCGTATTCACCAGATTGCCGGCATCGCACTCGTCGCGCTCTACAGCCTCTTCGTCATCGCCAACATCATCAGCGGAAATTGGTGGCAATACGTTCCCAAACCACCCGGCGTTCTTCAGCGCTGCTGGATCCAGGCCAAGTGGTACATGATCGGCATCTTCAAGGGAGAACCCCATCCTTACCGGGTTTCCGAAGAACAGAATTTCAATGCGCTGCAGGCAATCAGCTACTGGGTAATCATGTATATGGTCATGCCGGTAGTGCTGCTATCCGGCCTGATCTTCCTCTACCCTGACTTTGCGCCCGACCGCCTGTTCGGTTTCGACGGTCTGCTGCCGGTGGCCATCGTGCACTACATCACCGGGGCAGCCATCGTGATTTTCATGATTGTCCATATTTATCTCGGCACCACCGGCAGCACCGTCACCAGCATGTTCAAGACCATGATCAATGGTTGGCACGAAGGCGACCACTGATCTCTTTCCCTTCCTTCAACCGGAGCACAGCATGAAATCAACATTGACCAAAATTGCCGTCATCACCCCGCTGACCCTCGCCGTCGGTCTTGCCTTTTCCGCTGGCCGTGAACCGGCGCCGAAGGACAAGCCGAAAGAACTCAAGCCGCTCATCGTCACCGCAGTCGCCACCTCCGCAGCCCCAAAACTCGACGGCGACGCCAGCGACGCCATCTGGAAGAGCGCACCGGT
>Ga0209794_1001376_pt1 | contig 19316 bp, 18 predicted proteins | sample EBPBio232013_DNA_FD_185869 | JGI IMG/M metagenome (GOLD analysis project Ga0209794, IMG submission 185869) | Wastewater treatment Type I Accumulibacter community from EBPR Bioreactor in Madison, WI, USA - Reactor 1_5/23/2013_ DNA (SPAdes)... | ecosystem: Engineered > Bioreactor > EBPR >... | reverse complement strand
CTGCACCGCGCGCTTCACCTGCAACCCCGGTGTCAGCCCGACATGCTGGTTCCGCCTGTTCTACCGCAACGGCCAGACCTCGGTCGTCACGGTGCCGGCCGGCGGTCAGCGGCGCATCTTCGGCCTGACGCCCGGCGACGGCTATTGTTCGTCCAATCGGGGCGTGCCGAGCATCGGCTGCACGACCACGCGTATCCGCATGGCCTGCTGACCTGAGTATTTTCAAGCGATGGAGGCACAGGTGCGCGTGAGGAGATGCGCGCGAACAGCGCGCAATATGCGGTAGACGCGGGCAACCTTCAGCTTTTGCCCCAGCTGCTGGACCTGACGATGCTCGGAAGGTCCGGCCGCTGCTGCATCGCGGGCGGATGGGGCGGCATGTCCGGCATGCGCCCGCCTGCCTTCTCCACAAGCGCCTGAACACGCTTGGTGATCGAGGGATGGGTCGAGAACAGGTCGGCGAAATCGTCCGGATCGTTCTCGAAGCACATGTCCATGACGCCAGAGGGGACGCCATCGATGTCGGCCCGTCCCGAGATCTTCAGCAGCGCCGAGATCATCGCGTCGGGATTCTTGGTCAGTTCCACCGCCCCGGCATCGGCGAGATATTCCCGCGAGCGCGACAGCGACAGCCTGACCACGATCGCCAGGACCCAGGCGACCACCACCAGCGCGACGCCGATCAGCACCGCGATCAGCGCGCCGCCCTTGCGGTCGCTGTCGGACGAGGACGAACGGATGCCGCCACGCAGGAACGTGCGGAACACCAGTTCGCCGACCAGCGAGATCACGCCCGAGATCACTACCGCGATGATCATCAGCCTGACGTCGCCGTTGCGGATATGCGTGAGTTCGTGGGCGAGAACCGCCTCGACCTCCTTGTCGTCGAGAGCGTTGAGCAGCCCGGTCGTCACCGTCACGGTGAACTGCTTGTCGTTGACGCCGCTGGCGAAGGCGTTGAGCGCGTCGCTCTGCAGGATCGCGAGCTTCGGCGTCTTCAGGCCGCGCGAGATGCAGAGGTTTTCCAGCATCCGGTGGAGCCTGGGATTCTCCGCCGCGGTCAGCGGCTGCGCGCCGGTCATCTTGTCGATCAGGGCGACATTGAACCGGAAGCCGATGAATACCCAGATGAGCGTCGCCGCCGTCACGAAGGGCAGGGCGGTCAGGAAGACCCGCCACGTCTCCCACATCACATAGGCGCCGATGTGATAGCCCGACATGCCGTAGCCGATCAGGATCACGCCGAAGGTCAGCACATAGGCGAGCAGGAACAGCCCGGCGAGCAGGAACGCCGAGCGGATGCGGTTGTTGCGGATATGGCCGTAGAGCCCGTAGGCCTCGCCGAGCATGGCCTTGTCGCCGCGCTCAGAACTTCACGGTCGGTGCGACCTCGATCTGGCCGCGCGTCTCGGGGCCGACATCGAAGAACTCGCGCTGGGTGAAGCCCATACCGGCGGCGAACAGCACCGCCGGGAAGGCCTGGATCGAGGCGTTGAACTCGCTGACCGCATTGTTGAAGAAGCGGCGCGCGGCGGCGAGCTTGTCCTCGACATTGCCGAGATCGACCTGGAGCTGCTGGAAATTGGCGCTGGCCTTCAGGTCCGGATAGGCCTCGCCCAGCGCCATGAGCCGACCGACCGCGCCGGAGAGCTGCTGCTCGGCTGCGGCCTGAGCGGAGGGGCCATGGGCGCCCTGCGCGGCATTGCGCGCGGCGATGACGGCGTCGAGCGTCGATTTCTCGTGCGAGGCATAGCCCTTCACGGTTTCGACGAGGTTCGGGATCAGGTCGTGGCGCTGCTTGAGCTGCACGTCGATGTCGGCGAAGGCCTGGTTGACCCGCTGCCTCAGGCCGACGAGGCCGTTATAGGTGTAGATGGCGTAGACGACGAGCGCGGCGAGAATGCCGAGGATGGCCCAGCCCATAAGGTGCTCCTGCTTCCAATGTCGCTGCGGCAGAGTGTCATGAGCGCACTGCTCGCGCAAAGGTAGCTTCGCCGCACGGTGTTTCAGGCGGATGGCGGGATGAACGCGGTTCTGTCACGCGGGGTCAGAAACGCGTCGTGAGCGTCGTCAGCCAGTCGGGCGAGGCCGCGACCAGCGCCGCCTCGATGGTCTTGTCGAAGCCCGTCAGGACCAGCAGCGCGACGGCGACGACCACGAGGCCCAGAGCCGTCTTCGCGCCCTGGCCGGCCGCCATCATGCGTGCCCGGAGGCCCAGCAGCCGCTCCCGCGACAGGGCGCCGAACGCCGCGAGCGGCAGGCCCGCGCCAAGGCCGAAGGCCAGCATGGTGACGGCCACCTGGCCGAGATTCTCGCCGCGCGCCGCCATCAGCGAAGCCGCGCCCAGGGTCGGCCCGACGCAGGGGCTCCAGACCGCGCCGAGCAGCAGGCCGGCACCGAACTGTCCCGAGAGCCCGGAGCGGTCGAAGCCGCCGAAGCGCGACTGCGTCCAGTCGGACAGCGGCCCCGCAGCGGTCGCGAGACGCGCGCCCGCCGCCGGCACCAGCATGGCGAGGCCAAGCGCCAGCAGGATGATCCCGGCGAAGGCACGGAACACGTCGAGGTCGAGCCCGATCGAGAAGCCGATGGTCGCGACGAACAGGCCGATCACGGTGAACGACAGGGAGAGGCCTGCCGCCAGCGCCAGCGGTCCGCGTCTATGCTCGGAGGCGGCGCCCCCGAGCACGATGGGCAGGATCGGCAGAACGCAGGGCGACAGGATCGACACGACCCCCGCCAGGAACGCGAAACCGAGTGTGGCGAGCATGGTCGTGCCTCCCTGCCGGTCTCAGAGGGTCACATGCGGGCCATGTCGACGCTTTTCGCCATCAGCGCGGCAATCGAGCCGGCATTGGTGTCGCCGGTGGAGCGGCCCAGCTCCTGCATCCCCCTGAACACGATGAGCGTCGACTGCTTCTGCACGTTGAAGGCGCGCACGACGTCCTTCTGGCTGTCGAAATCGACCTCCAGCACAACGAGATTGCGGAACCGCTCCTCCGCGGTCAGGCGCGACAGGATCGGCTTCTGCGCGCGGCAGACCGGGCACCACGGGGCCGTCACATCGACGAGGATCGGCTTGCCTGCCGCCCGGGCCGCGTCGAAGGCCGCCTGCGTGAAGCGCTGCGGCATGGCAGATGCCGTGCTCACGGTGGCGGCGATGCTGGCGGTGGCGCAGGCGATCAGGAGCGAGCGGCGGTGGATCATGGCATTCCCGGTCATGGAGTTCCCTTCGGACCTTGAAGCGCCGGCGCATGGGCATCGGCATGACCCGTCTACGGGGGCGGAGCGCCAGATGTTACGCGCGGGCGTTGCCGCGTTGTGGCCGGCCGGGCACGAGGCGACCTGACATGGCGAGGCCCCGAACGGTTTCCCGCCGGGGCCTCTCAACATATCAGTCGGCCTATAAGCCGGGTTTTGTGGGGCGGGATTTCTCCCGCGTGACGGCCATTCCTCTAGGAGGCCGATTGCTCGGCCCCTCTGGCAACCTACCCGGACGGCGGCGCGGATCCACGCCCGGGGTTGCCCCCTGCCGTCCCTATTCGGTTTTGCTCCCGGTGGGGTTTGCCGTGCCGCTTCCGTTGCCGGTCGCGCGGTGGGCTCTTACCCCACCGTTTCACCCTTGCCGGGGCATGCCCCGGCGGTCTCTTCTCTGTGGCACTGTCCCTGGGGTCGCCCCCGCCGGACGTTATCCGGCACCGTGGTTCCGTGGAGCCCGGACTTTCCTCCCCCGCGCCCTTTCGGGTGGTGCGGCGGCGGCCGTCCGGCCGGCTGATGCGCGTGAGGTGCGGCAATCGGCCGGGCGTGTCAAGGCGAACGACGGCGTCAGTCGGCGGACTGGCGGCCTTTCGGCGCGCCGAGACCGGCGGATTTGGACGAGACCTTCGGCGGGTCGCTCGCCGGGAAGCTGTCCTCCAGCTCCTCGTCGAGTTCCGCATTGGTCTCGCAATCGGCCTCGCGCGGCGGCATTTTCGGGCCCTTTCCCGCGACGGCTTCGTCGAATTCGCGGGTGCCCTGCTTCTGGAGGTCGTCGGGCTTGCGGGTGGGGGTGGTCATCCGTCTCTCCTCGTCGTCTCGGGCATAACAACCTGCGGGCGCGTGCGGGGTTCCGGCGCTTGGGGGCAAGGCGGGCCTCTGCTAAGCCTCGCAGGCGGCCATTTCAGCAGGAACCTCCATGCCCGTCCAACTGCTCAGCCCCCTGTTCGGTTCGCCGGCCATGGACGCGGTCTGGTCCGCCGAGGCGACCATCGGCGCGATGCTGGCCTTTGAGGCGGCGCTGGCGGCGGCGGAGGCCGATGCGGGCGTCATTCCCGCTGCCGCCGTGGCGCCCATCGCGGCGGCCTGCGACGCACGGCTCGTCAACAGCGTGGCACTGGCCGAGGCGGCCGGGATCGCCGGCAATACCGCCATCCCGCTGGTCAAGATACTGACAGCGCTGGTCGCGAAATCGGACGCCGAGGCCGCCAAATGGGTCCATTACGGCGCGACCAGTCAGGACGCGATGGATACCGGTCTCGTCCTGCAGCTACGCGACGCCTTCGCGCTTCTTGAGGCCGATCTCGACCGCGCCATGGCGGCGGCGGCGAGGCTTGCGAAGGCGCATCGCGACACGCCCATGGCCGGCCGCACCTGGCTGCAGCAGGCTCTGCCCATCACCTTCGGGGTGAAGGTCGCGGGCACGCTCGGTGCCCTCATGCGCCATGCGGACCGGATCGGCGAGGCGCGCCCGCGCGTGCTCGCGCTGCAGTTCGGTGGCGCGGCCGGCACGCTCGCCTCGCTCGGCGACAAGGGCCCCGAAGTCGGCCGCGTTCTGGCCGAGAGGCTGGGACTGACGCTTCCGGACGCGCCGTGGCACGGTCAGCGCGACCGGGTGCTGGAAGTCGCAGCCCTCCTTGCCGGTATCGTCGCGACGGCGGGCAAGTTCGCGCGCGACACCGCTCTGATGATGCAGACCGAGATCGGCGAGGTTCTGGAGCCTGCCGCGCCCGGCCGGGGCGGTTCTTCCACCATGCCGCACAAGCGCAATCCGGCCCTCTCCGCGACCATTCTCGGCGCGACTGGCCTCGCCCCTCAGCTTCTGGCCGCCGTCGCGGCGGGAGGGACGGGCGAGCATGAGCGCTTCGCCGGAGGCTGGCAGTCCGAATGGCTGGCGCTGCCGGAGCTTGCGCGCCTTGCAGGCGGCGCGCTGGCGCGCCTCGTCGAGCTACTGGAAGGGCTGGAAGTGAAGCCGGAACGGATGCGCGAGAATCTCGACGCCACCGGCGGCCTCCTCATGGCGGAGGCCGTGCAGATGGCGCTGGCGCCGGCTCTCGGCCGGCTTGTGGCGCATGACCGCGTCGAGACTGCCTGCCGCAAGGCCGTTGCCGAGGGCAGGGCACTGCCCGACGTGCTGGCCGAGGACGACGAGGTCACCCGCCACGCGCCGCGCGAGACGCTCGCGGAGCTCCTCAAGCCAGAAAACTACCTCGGCGCGGCGGGCACCTTCGTCGACCGGATCGTGGAAAGGTATGAAATTCGATAGCCGGGGTTGAGCGACAAGGAAGGACGTCACCCCCGGCGAGCCCAAAGGGCGAGGGAAGGGGGTCCAAGGGCCGTTACGCAAGACCGTTGAGTTGCGCGCCTAAGTCGAGCCATTGAGGATTGTCACGCTCGATCAGCTTGAGTTTCCAGACCCTGTTCCATCCCTTGATCTGTTTTTCGCGCGCAATGGCTTCGGTAATGCTCCCGTGAGGTTCCATCCAAACGAGCCGCGAAACGCGATACTTGTGCGTGAAAGCAGCACCGACTCCCGATCTATGCTCGAAAGCGCGGCGCACGATATCGTTGGTCACGCCAACGTAGAGCGTCCCGTTTCGCGCGCTGGCCAGCATGTAGACATAGAATAGCTTGGCTTCCCTCACCCCTGGACCCCCTTCCCTCGGCCTGCGGCCTCGCCGGGGGAGACGTTGAGTTCCCGGGTGCGCCCTGCAAACTGAACCGACAGGCCGAGTTTTGATGGGCTTTACCCGCCGTAAATGCCCTTGTAGGCGTCGCGCAGCAGGTTCTTCTGCACCTTGCCCATGGTGTTGCGCGGCAGGTCGTCGACCACGATCACCCGCTTCGGAAGCTTGAATTTGGCGAGCCGGCCTTCGAGCGCGCCGAGGATGACCCGCTCGTCCAGCTTCGCGCCCTTTTCCGCCACAACGACGGCGGTGACGCCCTCGCCGAAATCGGGATGCGGCACGCCGATGACCGCGCTTTCGACCACGCCGGCCATGCCGTCGATCTCGGTCTCGATCTCCTTCGGATAGACGTTGTAGCCGCCCGAAATGACGAGGTCCTTGCCGCGGCCGACGATGTGGACGTAGCCGCTATCGTCGATCTTGCCGAGGTCGCCGGTGATGAAGAAGCCGTCCTCGCGGAACTCGGCGGCCGTCTTCTCCGGCATCCGCCAGTAGCCCTTGAAGACATTCGGGCCCTTCACCTCGATCATCCCGATCTCGCCCTGCGCCAGCTTCGCGCCGGTCTCGGGATCGGCGACGCGCAGCGACACGCCGGGCAGGGGGAAGCCGACCGTGCCGGCGATCCGCTCGCCGTCATAGGGGTTCGAGGTGTTCATGTTGGTTTCGGTCATGCCGTAGCGCTCGAGGATCGCCTGGCCGGTCATCTCCCGGAACGCGCGATGCGTCTCGGCGAGAAGCGGCGCGGACCCCGAGACGAACAGGCGCATGTGGCGCGTCGCGTGCTCGGTCAGGCGCTGGTCCTGAACGAGGCGCACGTAGAAGGTCGGCACGCCCATCATCGTGGTGGCGCGCGGCATCAGCTCGAACACCTTGTCGGCGTCGAACTTCGGCAGGAACAGCATGGAGGCGCCGGCCATCAGGATCGTGTTGGTGGCGACGAACAGGCCGTGCGTGTGGAAGATCGGCAAGGCGTGCAGCAGCACGTCGTCGCTGGTGAACTTCCAGTAGTCCTTCAGCGTCAGGGCGTTGGAGGCGAGGTTGTCGTGGGTCAGCATGGCGCCCTTGGAGCGCCCGGTGGTGCCCGACGTGTAGAGGATGGCGGCAAGGTCGTCCGGCCCGCGCGACACTGTGTCGAAGCCGGGCTTCTCGGCGCCGGCCTTGTGCCAGAGCGAGCCGTCCCTGGCCCGCCCAAGCGTTTCCACGGCGGGGACGCCGGTTTTCGCGGCGATCTCCGCGATGCCCTCTCGCTTCGCGGGATCGCAAACCACCAGAGCCGGCTCGGCATCCGAAAGGAAATATTCAAGCTCGGCGAAAGTGTAGCCGGTGTTCAGCGGCAGGAAGATCGCGCCCGCCCGCACGCACGCGAGATAGAGGAAGATCGCGCCCGGCGATTTCTCCACCTGCACCGCCACCCTGTCGCCCGGCTTCACGCCAGCGGCCACCAGCGCATTGGCGAAGCGGCCGGTCGCGGCGAACAGGTCGTCATAGGTGAAGCGGGTACCGTCCTCGGTCTCGATGAAGGTCTTGGCGGTATCGGTGCCGTAGAGACGGATCAGGTCGAACAGATGGTTGGCCATGGCTCAGCGATGCGGAGGAAACGGGAGGGCCGGACCATGCCGCATCTGCCCGGCGAGGTCGAGGGGGCGAGCGGTGGTGGCAGTTCCCACCGGATATCGGCTGCCGATCAAGCAGACCGGCGTTCCAGTATGCCAGCCGGGGCAAGACAACCCACCGAGATACCGATTGCGGTGGGTGCTTCGGTCGATCGGCCCGCTGTCCCCGGCCGTATCGTTGCGCTTTGATCGGCTGGCATGAAGCACTGTACGCCCGCATGGGGCGCTCCTCTGGGCCCAGCGCGAGCACATCGACCGCATGGGGAGAGTGCGAAATGGATCCAGTTCTGCATCCGGTTGCGATCAAGCACCTGCCGGCCTTCATCACCGCGCCGGGGCAAACGGACGTCCTCTTCAATGTCGTCGCGGTCGTTCTGGTCCTGATGGCCTTCGCCATCGGCAACGTCTATCTGCGGCTGCATGCGCTTCCCGAACACATCGCGCACCAGACCGAGAAGGCGCAGCTTCAGATTGTCGCCGTCCTGTCGCTGATCGCGCTGTTCACCCACAACAATCTCTTCTGGATCGCCGCACTCCTGCTCGCGATGGCCGAGATTCCGGATTTCGTGACGCCTTTGAATTCGATGTCGCGTTCGCTCGACACGATCGCGCAGCGCACCGTCATCGCGCTCGAAACGCCGCCCGCGACCGTCCCCGCGCCCGAGGCGAAGCCGGTGCCCGAGCCCGCGCAGCCGGTGGCGGCGGCTACGCTCCCGACGCCCGCTGCCGCGCCTCCGCCTCCGGCGCCGGACGTCGGGCCGGCTGCGCAGACCGACGGAAAGGCCTGAGCCATGTTCGAGTTCATCCTGTGCTCGATGGTCACCATCCTGCCCGACTATCTCTATCGGCGTTACTGGCAGGGGAAGCGGATCGGACGCGAAATCACGCTGTTCTCCATGTGGTTCGAACTGCGTCGCGGGATCACCGCCTGCATTCTGCTGACCGTCGCCCTCATCACGGTGATCTTCTATTTCCACCCGTCGACGACGAACGCTGCGACCGCATTCCGCTCCGTGACCATCCTCCCCGAGACGGGCGGCCGCGTCGCGGAGGTCTATGTCAGCCGCTTCCAGAAGGTTGAAGCCGGCGCGCCGCTGTTCCGGCTCGACAGCACGGCGCATCAGGCCGCGCTCGATACCGCGATGAGCCGCATCGCCGAGATCGAGGCGCAGATCGCGGTGTCAACTGCCGAGCTGGCGGCTGCAGACGGTCAGATCCAGCAGGCCGAGGCGGCCCATCGGCAGGCGGAGGACGATCTGAATCGCCAGCTCGAGCTGCAGCGTCGCAATGCCGGCGCGGTCGCGCAGCGCGATGTCGACCGCCAGCAATCGCTCGTCGACGCACGCAAGGGCGCGGTCGTGGCGGCCATGGCCAGCAAGGAGGCGCTCCGCACCAGAATCTCGACGCTGCTGCCAGCGCAGAAGGCCAGCGCAGAGGCCGCCGCCCGGCAGGCGCGCATCGACATCGACAAGACGGTGGTGCGTGCAGGGGTCGCCGGGACCGTCCAGCAGTTCACGCTGCGGGTTGGAGAGGTCGTCAATCCGTTGCTGCGGCCTGCCGGCATCCTGGTGCCCGCTGAAGCCGGCCGCGCCACACTCATCGCCGGCTTCAGCCAGATCGAAGCGCAGGTAATCAAGCGCGGGATGATCGCCGAGGCCACCTGCATCGGCAAACCCTATACGATCATCCCGCTGGTGGTGACGGACGTGCAGGAGGTGATTGCGGCCGGGCAGGTGCGGGCGAGCGACCAGCTGGTCGATGCGCAGCAGTTCGCCCGTCCCGGAACGCTGACGACCGTGCTCGAACCGCTCTACCCCGGCGTGCTCGACGGCGTTCCGCCGGGCAGTTCCTGCATCGTCAACGGCTACAGCAACCATGAAGAGGAGCTGCACCGACCGAACATTTCCACCGGCCGGAAGCTGTTTCTCCACGTCGTGGACGCGACCGCACTGGTGCACGCCATGATCCTGCGCATCCAGGCGCTGGTACTGCCGGTCCGCACGCTGGTGCTCGGAGGCCATTGAGACGCCGCCATTTCCGCCGTCGCCTGTCGATGGCGGAAGCGGGGAGGCGTGTGTGCCGGCGGGTCTGAAGTTGCCGGAGCCTTCCGACCTCAGGTCCCGAACGCGGCTGCTCCGCTGTGTCCGGAGGCCGTGGCGCTCGTGCCGAGGCCGTCCACCCTCAGCGTGGCGCGCATCTGCGTGCCGATGCCGAGCCGCGAGCGGATCGACAAGGTGCCGCCGTGCATCTCGACGAGGCGCTTGACCAGCGCCAGCCCGATCCCCGCACCCTCGTCCTGGCCGCCGACAGCCTCGGCGGTGGGGTCGAGTGCCTGGGCGAGCTGACCGGGAGACAGGCCCGCACCGGAATCGACCACGTCCAGGACGAGTTCGCCGTCCGGCCCGCGGCGCGCGGAGAAGTTGACCAGGCCGCCTTCCGGGGTTGAGCCGATCGCGGTCGACACGAGCTCGCCCATGATCTTGCGGAGCGCGGTGGCGCTGGCGGCCATGGACGACACGTCGGGCGTCCAGACCACCCTGAGCTTGACGCCCTTGCTTTCCGCGCGCGGGCGGTAGAGCAGGTTGACCTCGCCGATCAGCTTCTCCATCGGCGCGCGGTCGGCAACCGGCGGCGTCTCGAAGCTCGATGCCTGCGCGTAGTCGATGACATCGGCGAGACGGCGGGCGAGACGGGCCGATTCCTCGCGCGCCGCCTCGATCAGCGCGTCGATGTCAGCCTGGTGGCGGCTGGAGCCGGCGCGCTTCGCCATCAGGTGCAGGCGCTCGATCGGCTGCCGGAACGTTCGGCCGATCAGCTTGACGAGGCCCGACCGCATGCCCTGCACGCTTTCGACGGCGACCAGCGAGCGGGCGACCTGATCGGTCAGGAAGGCGACCTCGCGGGTTGCTTCCTCCAGCTTGCGGTCGCGCTCGGCCAGGTCTTCGGTGAGCTGCGCCGTCGTGCGGTCCGCCTGATCGACGGCCGCCTCGGCGAGATTGAGCTTCTCTTTCACGCCGCGAATCTGCGCCTGAAAGATGTCGATGGCGCGGTTGTACTCGCGCGCGACCTGACCGAGCTCGCCGTCCGCATCGGCTTCGAGATAGGCGAAGCTGCCGGCATTGCGGTCGAGTGAGCCGAGCTGGCTGACGAGGATCGCGACATCGGTGGTCATCGCATGTTCGGACACGTTGAGCCCGATCCGCTCCTGGTCCTGATCGACCCGCAGCTTGACGGCGAAGCGCGCGGCGATCAGCCCCGCCGCCATGATCGCCGCCGACCAGGTCGTGATGGCGAGCAGGCCGACCGCCTGCGCGGCGAGCCCGCCGGCAAGGTTGGACGGATCGCATAGCGCGACCGCGATGAGGCCGAGCGCACCGGCGAACAGGTGAACCGGGGCGGTGCCGAGCGGATCGTCGATCTCCATGGCGCGGATCAGCCGTGCCCCGGCGATCGCGACCGCGGCTCCCACCGCGCCGACGGCAATCGCGCCGAGCGGCGCGAAGAGGTGCGCGCCGGCCGAGGCGGCGACGACACCCGCCAGTGTCGCGTGGACCATGTCTATGACACTGACGGCGGCCGGCCGGGTCTGGTTGGCGATGAAGACCGCGACCACCGCCGCGGCTCCGGCCAGCATCAGGTTGAGCACGACGGCGGCCGGCGAGGCCCCAGCAGCCTGCGCTTGGCCCAGCGCGAAGCCGAACCAGCCGAGCCACAGCAAGAGGGCGCCGAGCGCGGCGAAGGGGAAGGCCTGGCTCTGGACGACCGCGACCCGGCGCGCGCCGCCGAACCGTCCGGTGCGTGGGCCGATCAGGGCCGACGCGACAAGGGCGGCCATGCCGCCGGCGACGTGGATGACCCCGCCGCCGGCGAGATCGACGAACCCGATCGATTTCAGCCAGCCGGTCCCGGTCCAGGCCCAGTGGGCGATTAGCGGCACGATGAGCAGCGCGTGGATGGCGACCGCTGCGGCATGGCCGCGCAGCGTCGTCCGTTCCGCGGTGGAGCCCGACAGGATTGCGACGGCGCCCGCCGTCAGGACGATGTGGAACAGCATTGCCGGTGACGCTTCGTCCGGCAGGAAAGGGCCTGAGCCGGCCAGCGGCCCGCCGGCATTCATGATGCCGTGGCCGATGGCCCAGGCGATCAGGACCGCAAGTCCAAGCTGGACCAGTGCCTTGGCCGCGACATTGACCGAGTGCTTGGCGCGCACCAGTCCGCTTTCCAGCGTCACCTGTCCGGCGAGAACGAGAAGGATCGAGAGGGCAGCGGCCACCGGCCAGACATCATGCGGAGAAGGGGATGCCATGCAGGGGTCCAGCCGCAGGCGGGTCGCCTACCGGGGCCAATCTCGCCCGGTATGGTTAACGTCGGGTTACCGGTGCGCGGAAACCGCCATGTTCAGAGGCAGTTAGTTGCCGCCGTCACGCGCCCGGGTGTGGGCGCCCGCGATCACGCCACTCGCGCGGGCGCATGAACTCCCCGGCCCACAGGCCGCGTCGCCCAGCGCGGGCCTGCGCCTCCTCGGAATAATAGCCGCCGAACGAGACGGCATGGCCGGCGCTGACCATGGCCTGGGCAAGGTCGACGGCCTCGACGCGGCAGGTCGCGACGGTACGCCCGAAGCGGTCCATGTCGCGGCGGTCGCAGGTCACCTGCTGGCCCGCCACCATCGCGATCAGCGCCCGGGCGGCCTCGCGCCCGCACTGCACCTCGCGGCCGTCGCGCATGCAGCGCTGGAACAGTTCCGGCGCGTCGATGCCCCACAGCCGGACCTCGGTTCCCGCGACCATCAGGCTGTCGCCATCGATGATCCGGGCATGGCCGGTGATCTGCGGCCGTGGCGCACGCATGTTGAGCACATAGGCGAGGACCCCGCCGGCGACGAGAAAGGCCGTCATCGACAGCAGCGCGAAGCCGCGATTCACGCGGTGCCGGCGGGCGGGGAAGCGGGCCATGGAGGGCGTCTGGCAATGCCCGAATCGCAGCGGGCGGGACAGGCTGTTCATGGTTCGTTTACCATGGATGTCGACCTGCCGTTAATCACCCCCTGCCACATTTCAGACGCAGGTTGCGTTGCGTTGGGAGAGGTGCGCTCGAATGGGCGTGGAGGTGGTCGGCGCGGAACCGGGGGACCGGCAGGCGGAACGCGCGCGCGAGCACGCGCAAAGCCGCAAGCGCGTCGTCCGTCAGGTTCGCGACGCCCGCGACAAGCTGACCTCGACGACCGGCACCAAGCGCTCGTTCGAATACGAACTGATCCGCCACTACGCCCAGAACAAGATGTCCGCGGCACTCGCCGTGGTGCTGCTCGCGATCGCGACCGGCGGCGTCGCCGGCTGGATCACCAATCCGGTGATGGGTGCGGTCGGCGCGGGCGCCGTGCTGGTCACCCACGGCTTCGTCATCCTGCTCTGCCGCGCCTTCCTGAAGGTGCAGCCCGACAAGGCGGACCTGCGCTCGTGGCGCATGCGCTTCGTGCTCGCCGAAATGGTGCTCGGCCTCGCCTGGGTTCTGGCGCTGGCCATGGTGATGAAGACCGACGTGCCGGAGGCCAACACCTTCCTCATCGTCGGCATGCTGATCGTCGTCGCGATCTCCGCGATGATCGGTTCGACGCTGCCCGGCGCGGTCCTCGCTTCCTCGCTGCCGATCACCGGCGTCGTGATCGCCTATTTCCTGATGGTGCAGGGGCTGAACGGCGCGCTGCTCGCCACCATGGCCATGGGAGCGCTGGTTTTCTTCGCGATCATCTCGACGCGGCTCTACCAGAGCAATCTCGCCACCATCGAGGCGCGCGCCGAGAAGGACGCGCTGATCGGCGAGCTTGAGACCGCCAAGACCAATTCCGACGAGGCCCGGCGCAATGCCGAGATGGCCAATGTCGCGAAGTCCCAGTTCCTGGCCCAGATGAGCCACGAGCTGCGCACGCCGCTCAACGCCATTCTCGGCTTCTCCGAGGTGATGAAGGGCGAGATGTTCGGCCCCCATTCCTCGCCGCAATATGCCGAATATGCCGGCGACATCCATTCGTCCGGTCAGCACCTGCTGTCGCTGATCAATGAGATCCTCGACCTCTCCCGCATCGAGGCCGGTCGCTACGACCTCAACGAGGAGGCGCTGACGCTCGCCTATGTGGTCGAGGATTGCCACCACCTCCTGAAGGTGCGCGCCAAGAACAAGGGCGTTGCCATCGTCGAGCTGTTCGAGCCGGACATGCCGAAGCTCTGGGCCGACGAGCGCTCCATCCGCCAGATCGTGCTCAACCTGATGTCCAACGCCATCAAGTTCACGCCGGCCGGCGGCGAGATCACGCTGAAGGTCGGCTGGACCGCGTCCGGCGGCCAGTATGTCTCCGTCAAGGACACCGGCCCAGGCATTCCCGAGGACGAGATACCGGTGGTCCTGTCGAATTTCGGGCAGGGCTCCAATGCCATCAAGAATGCCGAGCAGGGCACCGGCCTCGGCCTGCCCATCGTGCAGGGCCTCGTCACCATGCATGGCGGCACGTTCACGCTGAAATCGACGGTCCGCGTCGGCACCGAAGTGACCGTGACCTTCCCGGCCGAGCGCATCATGGAAGCGCTGCCGGCCATTTCGAGCCCGTCATCCGCGCCCATCGACGTGCCGATGGAAGAGGACGTGCCGTCGCCTTCGCAGGTCACCCCGCAGAAGATCAGCGCCCTGCGGCGGACCCTGTTCGGCGGCAAGTAGCCCGACAGCCCGCCCGATGAGGCGGGGCTGGCGCCTATTCGGGAAAGCCTGCCAGCCGAACTTCGGGTGCGAAGGAGCGGCTGACCGGCAGCCGCCTGCCATCGACGAGCTCCACCTGCATGCGCCCGTCGTCCCGGATCAGACGCGCCACCGCGCCTCTGGCAACCCAGTGCGAGCGGTGGATCTGCATGCCCGCGACGCCGTCCAGTTCCCTGATCGCGTCGGAGAGGCGCATCAGCAACAGGGTGCTGCCGGTGCGGGTCCGTACCTCGATATAGTGGTCCTGCATCGTCAGGCTGACGAGGTCGCGGCCGGTCTCGACCGGCAGCCGCGCGAGAAAGGCGGTACCCGGGCGCGGGGCCGGCGGCGCGGATGCCGGCTGCATCGGCCCAGCGGCACTTTCAGGATCGTCCTGGTTTCGGAAGAGGCCGACCAGAACGGTGACGGCGAGAGTGATCGTGACAGTGGTCGCCAGGGTCGATGCTGCATTGGCGAGGGTCAGCGGCATGCCCGCCGACGCCTGCGCCACCGCGATCTGGATCGCCGCCAGCGGCAGCGATGCCACCAGTCCGCCCGCCGCCAGGCGCGGCCAGCGCTGCCCGGTCCACCGGGCCAGCATGTGGAAGACGGTCACGATGATCAGGACGGCGATCATGGCGTGCGAGGCGGTCATGGCGGCCCAGTAGAGGAGGCGCGGGCCGAAGCTCATGCGCTCGGCCGTGCCGAACGGGCCGATCACGGTGGCGGTGAGCGCGACGACCGCGACGGTCATCTGGCCGCGCGGCCCCGCGGCGAAGGCGCGCAACTGGCGAAGCGCCAACGACAGGGGACTTTCGTTCACGAATGATCCCCGTCGACTGGCGAAACAGCGGTTCCGCGCCGGGCCGGCCTCGGCCAATCAGCACTTCGGCGGCCGACATCCCTCGGCCTTTCGCACCGGAGACTTCCCGCAATGACCACTACGGCCTTCATCATCGAAATCGTCCGCGGCACACCGCGCTGGGTCTGGGCCCTGCTCGCCCTCGTGCTCTACCTCGGATACACGAGCACGAAAGACCGGACAATCGACGTCCGGCGCCTGCTGATCATGCCGCTGGCGATGGTCGGCGTGAGCCTGTCGTCGCTGATCGCCGGCCACGTTTCGGTCGAGGCCGCGACCGCCTGGCTGGCGGCTCTGTCGCTGGGCGCGGCCAGCGGTGCGCGCCTCGGGCTTGCCTCGGGCGCTGAACCCGGCGAGCAGCCGATGACCGTGCGGCTGCCGGGCGAATGGCTGTCGCTGGTCCTGATCATCGTCATGTTCGCGAGCCGCTATGTGTTCGCGGTCATCCTGGCGATTGCGCCGGGCTACGCGTCCGACCCGGGGTTCGCGGTCGTCAGGAGCCTGCTGATCGGCGGGCTCGGCGGCCTGTTCCTCGGCCGCGGTATCGCGATGGCCTCGCTCGGGTTCAGGGGCCGCAGCGTCGTTGCTCCCTGATGCAGTGCGGCGTCCGAACGGCGTCCGGGAGGAGGTCATGCTCCCCCGGACTGCCGGCTTGACCGGTTCATGCCGCCATGGTGCGGTTACACGACAACAAGCATTTCCGGCCCGAGGAAGCCCCATGAAGCTCTACGACACGCAGCTTGCCCCCAATCCGCGCCGCGTGCGGATCTTTCTCGCCGAGAAGGGCATCGACATCCCCAAGGTCCAGATCGATCTCGGCAAGATGGAGCAGAAGTCGGAGAGCTATTCGGCGGTCAACCCGCGCAAGCGCACGCCCGCGCTCGAACTCGACGACGGCTCGGTGATCTCGGAGTCGGTCGCCATCTGCCGCTATATCGAGGCGCTGCATCCCGAGCCGAACCTGTTCGGCAGGACGGCGAAGGAGATCGGCGAGATCGAGATGTGGTCGCGGCGGCTCGAAATGCACCTGCTGGCGACCATCGCCTCGGCCTTCCGTCACCTGCATCCCGCCATGGTGCAGATGGAGGTGCCGCAGGTGAAGGAATGGGGCGAGGTCAACAAGGGTCGCATCGTCGACGAACTGGCCTTCCTCGATCGGCAGTTGAAGGGGCGCGAGTTCATCTGCTGCGACCGCTACACCAATGCCGACCTGACGGGCTTGGTCGCCATCGACTTCCTCCGGCCGACCCGCGTCACGGTGCCCGACGAACTCGTCGACCTGAAGCGCTGGCACGCCGCCATGGCTGCGCGTCCCGGCTCCGTGCCCTGATCGCTCTGCCGAGCCGTGCTATGGCAGCGGGGTGGACGACCTCGCCTCGCTCAGCCAAGCCATTGCCGCCTGCCGGATCTGCGTGGAACAGCCGATCCGGCGACCATTGCCGCACGAGCCGCGCCCGGTCGCGTGGCCCTCGGCGACGGCGCGCATCCTGATCGCGGGACAGGCGCCGGGCACGCGCGTCCATGCTTCCGGTCGTCCTTTCACGGACCCGTCGGGCGACCGGCTCCGCAGCTGGATGGCGATCGACGCCGCGACGTTCTACGACCGCGCCCGCATTGCCGTCGTGCCGATGGGCTTCTGTTTCCCGGGCCTCGATGCCAAGGGCTCCGACCTGCCGCCGCGCCCCGAATGCCGCGCCACGTGGCATGACCGGCTGATGGCGGCCATGCCGCAGATCGACCTGATCCTTGCGGTCGGGGCGACGGCCCAGCACTATCACCTCACCCGCCTCGGGCTTGGCCGCCTGATCGCGCCGACGCTGACGGAGACGGTCGGGAACTGGGAGACCATTCTCGAGGTTTCGGCGCAGCCGGCGGTCTTCGCCATGCCGCATCCCTCCTGGCGCAATTCCGGCTGGCTCAAGCGCCATCCCTGGTTCGAGGCGCACTTGCTGCCGGTCCTGAGGCGGCGCATCGCCGAGCGTCTGTGATCGTGGCGATCAGCTATGCTGACGGCGGTCCCGCCTTGCCTTCGCCACGAAATCCCGCGCAATCTCACGTTGCGGCATGCGGGGCGACGATGGCCGTGTCAGGAATCCGGGAGATTTCCATGTTCCGAACCATGATCAGGCGCGGGATCGGCCTTCTGGCCGGCGCGCTGCTCACGGCCCTCGCAGCATCGCCGACGCTCGCCGAGACGCGCGTTGCGCTTGTGCTCGGCGCGGGCGGCTACGCCACCAACCCCATGCCGAACGCGCTGAACGATGCTGGCCTCGTCGCCCGCACGCTGCGCGATCTCGGCTTCTCGACCGTCGAGGGCGCGGACCTGACATCCGCCGAGGTGCGGCAGGCGGTCGCCGAGTTCATCGGCAAGCTGCGCGAGGCAGGTCCCGATTCGGTCGCCATCGTCTATCTCGCGGGCCTCGGCCTGCAGCACGAGAGCGACAGCTATTTCATTCCCTCCGACGTCGCCGTCTCGGGCGAGGCCGACGTGCCGATCGGCGGGGTGCGCATCGCCGACATCGCCCGCGCCATCGCTGCCGTGCCGTCCAAGGCGCGGGTCGTCCTGCTCGATCTGTCGCGCGACCATCCCTATGCCGCCGTCGGGCGTCCCGTGGGGCCGGGCCTCGGCGTCATCGACGGCGCGCCGGGCCTGCTGATCGCCTCGGCCGCCGCGCCGGGGCAGGTGTCGGTGACCGCCGATCAGGCCTATGGCCGCTTCGCCACCGCACTCGCCGAACAGCTCGCCGCGCCCGGCGTTCCGCTGGACGAGGCGGTCGCGCGGGCGCGCCTCCGCGTGCACCAGCTCACCAATGGCCGCGACACGCCGTGGGAGGTCTCGGCGCTTCAGCCGCCGGTCCCGGTCCTGAATGCCGGCGAGACGACCGGCTCGACGCCGCCGCCCGCGCCGCCGCTGGCGGAGCGCCCGATGGAGGGCCTGTCCTCTCAGGAGGCCTATGCGCTCGCCATCGAGCGGGACTCGATCGAGGGCTATCAGGCCTTCCTGCGCATCCATCCCGATGATCCGCTCGCCGCGCGCATCAAGCGCCTGCTGGCCGCCAAGCGCGAGGCGCTCGTCTGGCGACGCACGACCCGGGTCGGCTCGGCGCAGGCCTACTGGACCTATCTCCGGCGCTATCCGCGCGGGCCGCATTCGGCCGAGGCGCGCTGGCGGCTGGAGCGCCTTCAGGTCGCCGTCGCGCCGCCCGCCGACTTCGTCGAGGTCGTTTACGAGGACATCCCGCCGCCGCTGCCGGTGGTCGAGGTGGTCTATGACCCGATCTACTGGGAGCCGGCTCCGCCGGCCTTCTACGACGAGGTGATTATCGCGCCGTCGATCTATCTCGGCCCGCCGATCGCGCCGGTCTATGCGCTGCCGCCGCCGCCGCCCCCCATCTGGGGTGTGCTGCCGGTGGTGGCCGCCGCGGCGATCATCGCCTCGCCCATCGTCATCCAGCGCTTCGTGCGCCCGCGCGTGCAGCCGGTGGTGCTGACGCCGCGCGCCGGTCCGCGCATCGGTCTGCCGCCCGGCGGAAGGCCGGGAGGCTTTCCCGGCCCCGGTGGCGCCGGCGGTCCCGGCTTCCGGCCCCTTCCGGGCGGCGCCGGCGGCGCTGCCCTGCCGGGTGGAGGCGTCCGGCCGGGTCCGGGGGTCATCCAGCCGCCCGGTGCGCGTCTCGCTCCCGGCAACCAGCCGGGCATGATCAATCCGGCTCCCCGCGGGCCGAATGTCGGCGCTCCGCAGATCGGTCGTCCGGGTGGCCCGCAGATCGGTCGCCCCGGTGGACCGGGCGTGGTTGGACGCGGCATCGATCCGAACACCGGCCGCCGGGTCCGGGATGCCGGCATCGGCAACCAGCCGATCGGCGGTCCCAATGCCGGTCCCCGGCGCGGCGGGGCTTTCCGCGGTCCGGTGCAGGGCAATGTCAGGCCGCAGATGCAGCCGCGCCCGAACTTCCAGCAGCGCCCGAACTTCCAGCCGCGCATCCAGCAGCGGCCGCAGTTCCAGTCGCGCCCGAGCGTGCAGCCCCGGATGCAGGCGCGGCCGAGCTTCCAGGCTCCGCGGATGCAGGCGCCGCGCCCCTCGTTCCAGGCGCCGCGTGCTTCGCGGCCTGCCGCGCCGAACATCCGCCGCCGCCCCTGACGCGGCGCTGGGCGGAAAAAGAAAATGGGCCGCGG
>Ga0209794_1001375_pt1 | contig 19329 bp, 11 predicted proteins | sample EBPBio232013_DNA_FD_185869 | JGI IMG/M metagenome (GOLD analysis project Ga0209794, IMG submission 185869) | Wastewater treatment Type I Accumulibacter community from EBPR Bioreactor in Madison, WI, USA - Reactor 1_5/23/2013_ DNA (SPAdes)... | ecosystem: Engineered > Bioreactor > EBPR >... | reverse complement strand
GAAATATCATGATGCGCGAAACGCTATCCAACGCCATGAAGGATGCGATGAAAGCAAAGGATGCCTTGCGTCTTTCCGCTGTCCGTCTGATCCAGACCGCCATCAAGGACCGTGACATCGCGCATCGTGGTGCGGGCAAGGACCCGGTCAGTGACGATGAAATCCTGCAGATCCTGACCAAAATGATCAAGCAGCGCGAAGAATCCGCCAAGATGTACACCGAGGGTGGTCGTGCCGAGCTTGCCGAGCAGGAAAAGGCGGAAATCGAGGTTATTCGGGGTTTCATGCCCAAGCAGCTGGGCGATGATGAAGTGCGCGCCATTATCGCGGGCCTGATCACCGAAACCGGCGCTCAAGGGTTGCGCGACATGGGCAAGGTCATCGGCCTGCTTAAGGAGCGTTATCCGGGTCAGCTCGATTTCGCCAAGGCATCGGGCGTCGTCAAGGACCTGTTGAAGTAAGAGGCCTTTCGCCGATCCTTCGCGATATTTTGCGGTTTCATCCGCATTCCATCTGGTTCCGTTTTGCTCTGCTGCTTATATTCAAGCGGCAGACCAGAGGTTTTGATGCGCTTTTCCCCTTCCTTTCTCGATGAGATACGCGACCGCGTGCCGATCTCCCAGGTGATCGCGCGCCGTGTGGCGTGGGATCGGAAGAAGACCAATGTGTCGCGCGGCGATTACTGGGCCTGCTGCCCGTTCCATGGCGAGAAAAGCCCGAGCTTTCACTGCGAGGACCGCAAGGGGCGCTACCATTGTTTTGGTTGCGGGGTGACGGGCGATCATTTCCGCTTTCTGACCGATCTCGAAGGCTTGAGCTTTCCTGAAGCCGTGCAGCAGATTGCCGACATGGCCGGCGTGCCGATGCCGCTGCCGGATGCGCAGGCGGAGAAACGCGAGAAGGAGCGGGCCACCCTCATCGATGTGATGGAGATGGCCACGGGCTTCTTTCAGGAGCAGTTGCAGACGGCAGCCGGCGCAAAAGCGCGCGCTTACTTGCGTGAGCGCGGGCTAACGGGGCGCACGATTGAAACTTTCCGGTTGGGCTATGCGCCGGAAAGCCGCTCGGCGCTCAAGAATTTTCTGGCGGGCAAGGGCGTCGGCAAGGAAGAGATCGAGGCCTGCGGGCTGGTGGTGCATGGGCCGGATATTCCCGTTTCCTATGACCGTTTCCGCGACCGCATCATGTTCCCCATTCTCTCCTCGCGGGAGAAGGTGATTGCCTTTGGCGGCCGCGCGCTCTCACCCGATGCGCAGGCCAAGTATCTCAACTCCAACGAGACCGAACTTTTTCACAAGGGCAATGTCCTTTATAACTTCACCCGTGCACGACGGGCGGCGCAGGCCATTGGCGGGCGCAGCGAACCGGGCACGGTGATTGCCGTTGAAGGCTATATGGACGTGATCGCGCTGGCGCAGGCCGGCGTTGAAAACGCCGTCGCGCCGCTCGGTACGGCGCTCACGGAAAACCAGCTGGAACTCTTGTGGAAGATGACGCCGGAGCCGGTGCTGTGCTTCGATGGTGATGGCGCCGGTTTGCGGGCTGCGGCGCGCGCGGCCGATCTCGCCCTGCCGCATATCAAGCCGGGCCGCACGGTGCGCTTTGCGCTTCTGCCCGATGGCAAGGACCCGGACGATCTCGTCAAGCATGAGGGCCGTGCGCCTTTTGACCGGGTGCTTGCCGAAGCCAAGCCGCTTGCCGACATGATCTGGGCACGCGAAGCATCTGGCAGCTACGACACGCCGGAAAAGCGCGCCGAGCTTGAGGCGCGGCTGAAGCAGATCGTGGCGGTGATTGCCGACGAAAATGTGCGCCGCCATTACCAGCAGGATATGCGCGAGCGGCTGAACGCCTTCTTTGCCCCGGCGCGCCAGCAGCCTCGCGGGGAGGGTGGTTTTCAGCGCGGTGGCGGTGGTCGTGGCAATTTCCGCGGCGGCAATGGTGGTCGCGGCGGTCCGGCATCGCCATCGGGCATGACGGGGGCCATTTCAGACCGGCTGACCCGCTCGGCGCTGGTCAAGGGGGCCTATGAAAGCCCCGGCCTGCGCGAAAGCGTGCTGGCGCTGACCGTCGTCAACCATCCCGGCCTGATGCAGGAAGCCTATGACGAGATTGCCGGGATCGAATATGAAAACCGCGAACTTTCGCGCTTCTGGTCGTCGCTGCTGTCGGCTTCGGCGATGCTGGGCGCGAAGCTGAATGGCGAGACGCTGCGCGAGGCGCTGACGCTTGAAGGGTTTGGCGCGCTGATTGCCGCGATGGAACAGCAGGTGCGTAATGCGCGGCTGTGGACGGCAACCGCGGATGCGGCGTTTGAGGATGCACGCGAGGGCTATCTGCAGGCGCATGCACTGCACAAGCGTGCCAGCGGACTGCGCCGCCAGCGCCAGGAACTGGAGCGCGAGATTGCCGAAGCGACGGAAGCGGAAGATGCCGAGCGGCTGACCCCGCTTTATCACGCCCTTCAGGAGGTTATTCTCGAGATCAGCCGTATGGAAAATCAGGAAGCCATTATCGATGGTTTCGGGGTGCTTTCGGGCCGCATCAAGGGTCCGGCGACCAGTAACAGCTAAGATGTCCTGACCCTTGTTTTGCGGCGGGGCATGCCTAAATATAGGTCATGTTTTGTGGCTCCTGTGGCGCTTTCGCTCCGGTTCTTGCGATTCCTTTGATTTTTCATGGGAATTTCCGGCCGGGAGACTTGACGGGGCGGGAAAATCTGGGAATCACCAATTGAGTCAAAAATGCCGGACTGCGCGCGCCATCGCCGCGTGTCTGGTTAAACGAGAATTAAAGATCGATCCGTTAGGTTCGAAGGCGTGATTCGGAACACAGGCCCGGCAATGTGAAATGCCGAGGCCTGTATTTTGTGAGTTGCGAGCAGACAATCGAGTGGAGTGTCCAGCCTCATGCCCCGCATGTGCGGCGGATGGCTCCGGCTTCAGGGAAAGCGACGAAATGGCGACCAAAGTCAAAGAAAACGAAGAAGCCGACAACGAACGCGAAGGTTCAAACGACGGTCCGCTTCTCGACCTTTCCGATGACGCCGTCAAGAAAATGATCAAGGCCGCCAAGAAGCGCGGCTATGTGACCATGGACGAGCTGAACTCCGTTCTGCCTTCGGAAGAGGTGACTTCCGAGCAGATCGAAGACATCCTTGCCATGCTTTCCGACATGGGTATTAATGTCGTTGAGGATGAAGACGTCGAGGAAGCCTCCAACGAAGAGGAATCCGACGACGAGGAATCCGAAGGCGGCGAGATTGCGCCGGCTGCCAGCACGGCGCTTGCGACTGCCAAGAAGAAAGAGCCGACGGACCGTACCGATGACCCGGTGCGTATGTATCTGCGCGAAATGGGCTCGGTAGAGCTTTTGTCGCGCGAAGGCGAAATCGCCATTGCCAAGCGCATCGAGGCTGGTCGCGAGACCATGATCTCGGGCCTGTGCGAAAGCCCGCTGACCTTCCAGGCACTGATCATCTGGCGCGACGAACTGAATGAAGGTTCGACGCTTCTGCGCGAAATCATCGACCTTGAAACCACTTATTCCGGTCCGGAAGCCAAGGCTGCACCGCAGTTCCAGAGCCCGGAAAAGATCGAGGCTGACCGCAAGGCTGCCGAGGAAAAGGAAAAGACGCGCCGTCCGCGTCCGTCCGCTGCCAATGATGATGATGACATCACGGCGGTCGGCGGTGACGGGCTGCCGATGGAAGAAGAGGAAGAGGACGAGGACGAATCCAACCTGTCGCTGGCCGCTATGGAAGCGGAACTGCGCCCGCAGGTCATGGAAACGCTCGACCTGATTGCCGACACCTACAAGAAGCTGCGCAAACTGCAGGACCAGCAGGTGGAAGCCCGCCTGGCCGCCACCGGCACGCTGTCCTCCGCTCAGGAGCGCCGCTACAAGGAACTGAAGGATCAGCTGGTTACGGCGGTGAAGTCGCTGTCGCTCAACCAGAACCGCATCGATCTGCTCGTCGAGCAGCTTTACGACATCAACAAGCGCCTCGTGCAGAACGAAGGCCGCCTGCTGCGTCTGGCCGAATCCTACGGCGTGAAGCGTGACTCCTTCCTTGAGCAGTATCACGGCGCTGAACTTGATCCGAACTGGATGAAGTCGATTGCCAATCTGGCCGGTCGCGGCTGGAAGGAATTTGCCAAGTCGGAAAACCAGACGATCCGCGATATCCGTCAGGAGATCCAGAATCTGGCGACCGAAACGGGCATTTCCATCGGTGAATTCCGCCGCATCGTGCATATGGTGCAGAAGGGTGAGCGCGAGGCGCGCATCGCCAAGAAGGAAATGGTCGAGGCCAACCTGCGTCTCGTGATTTCCATCGCCAAGAAGTACACGAACCGTGGTCTGCAGTTCCTCGATCTCATTCAGGAAGGCAATATCGGCCTGATGAAGGCGGTCGACAAGTTCGAGTACCGTCGCGGTTACAAGTTCTCGACCTATGCGACCTGGTGGATTCGTCAGGCCATCACGCGCTCGATTGCCGACCAGGCCCGCACGATCCGTATTCCGGTGCACATGATCGAAACGATCAACAAGATCGTTCGCACGTCGCGCCAGATGCTGCATGAAATCGGTCGCGAGCCGACGCCGGAAGAACTGGCCGAGAAGCTGGCCATGCCGCTTGAAAAGGTGCGCAAGGTTCTGAAGATCGCCAAGGAGCCGATTTCGCTCGAAACGCCGGTGGGTGACGAAGAAGATTCGCATCTCGGCGACTTCATCGAGGACAAGAACGCGCTTCTGCCGATCGATGCCGCCATTCAGGCCAACCTGCGCGAAACGACGACCCGCGTTCTTGCCTCGCTGACGCCGCGTGAAGAGCGCGTTCTGCGTATGCGTTTCGGCATCGGTATGAACACCGACCACACGCTGGAAGAAGTCGGCCAGCAGTTCTCGGTGACGCGCGAACGTATCCGTCAGATCGAAGCCAAGGCGCTGCGCAAGCTCAAGCATCCGAGCCGCTCGCGCAAGCTGCGCTCCTTCCTCGACTCGTGACGGGCGCGGACAACAATCAGGAAAGCCCGGCTCAACAGCCGGGTTTTTTGTTTCCGGGGTCTGAAGAGACACGGACCAGTGAACCATTGCCTGTGGAACCCGACGAGCGACCGGCGGCCCCTGTTCGCCATGGGCTGTCGCTGCGGTTCGTCCTGTCGGTGGCGCTTCATGCCATTTTCTTCACGCTTCTCTTTTTCAATCTTCCCTCTCCGAAGCTTGAGCAGCCGCCCGAGGAGACGGTGACGGTGGACATGGTGCCGCCGCCCGAGGAAAAGAAACCGGAACCGAAGCCGGAAGCGCCGAAGCCGCCGGAAGCGAAGGTGGAGAAGGCAGCCCGCGCCCCGGATGCCACCATGCTGGCCGTGCCGCCACCACCGCCGCGCAAGGATATTCCCGAAAGCGACCGCTTTGCCGGTGCAGCCAAGCCGGATAAGCCGGAATCCCCCGTCGAGACCGCGCCGAAGCCGGATGAAACGGCGAAACCTGCCGAAGACAATCGCCCAGCTCCCGGCGAGGATACGCCGCGCCCGCCCGATGAGGCGAAGGCTGAGGCACCGGCCAACCCGTCCAAGGATGACCCGGCGAAGGCGGCGCGTGATGCGGCGGACATTCTGGCGGCCAAGGAGGGGAGCGGGGTTTCAGCGCCAGACAACCCGCCCGTACCACCGCCGCAGACACCTTCGGCAGACCCGGCCCCCAAACCGACGCCGCCGGGGCAGGGGGTGAAGGATGCGCCGCCGCTAAAGCGCGCCAAGGTGCTTTCCAATGCCCGCCTCAATGATCCGCTTCAACGCATGGCGCTGGGGCAATTGCCGCTGAAAAAGCGGATCGTTCAGCTTTGCACCTTTGAAGCTTTGGCGCAGGTCATGCAGGCCCGACCCGGTACGCAATTGCATGGCATGGTGCCTTATGCCGACCATCAGGACCGGATTGAGGGCGGTGTCCTGAACGCCACCGGCGGGGCGTATCGCACCATGGCGGGCGACTGGTACGACATTTCCTTCCGCTGTGCCGTCAATGCCGATGACATGACGGTGACGTCCTTCAGTTTCCATCTGGGGGATAAAAAGGTGACGCGCGCCGAGCGCAAGGCGCGTGGGCTGCCTACTGACTGAGACATTCAGGAGGCTTCTTAGAGAGCCAGAGCGTGCGCATTTGCCCCGGTCGCACCGCCGGTTTGATGCGCTCGTTGCCAAAATGGTGGATAACCCTCATCTTTCGATGGTTACTTCATGGGTTGCAAAGCGATACTTCATTTACGCGTTCAACGATTATATGCAAAGCTATACGCCTGAATAAAACGCAAAAGCGTATGATTTGAGCAAGACGCTTTTGCGAAAGTCGGTACACTCAAACGAATCGTTCCTCTTTGGGACATAACAAAATCATGGGGTGGAGGGGCGAATGTATTTCTTCTCAAGACTGATCAAATCCATCATTTTGCTTTGTCTTCTCGCTTTGCCGTTTACGGCGCCGGCGCGTGCCGATGGCGACGATGTGCTGTTTCACATGGTGTCAGCGGATGGCAAAACGTCCCTTGATGTGACGGATGCGGTGATCGAAAAAGTCGGAACGATCAGTTTCAGGGCCAACCTTCCGTCCACCGACAAGCCCATTTCCGAGGTCAAGGGGCCGCGGTTGCGCGATCTCATTGCCGCGACGGGGCTTAAGTCATCGCTGGTGACGATCAAGGCGCTGGACGGCTATGAAATGGATATCCCCGCTGAAGATTTCGACCGCTACGATGTGATCGTTGCCACGGAAGTCGAGGGGCAGCGGATTACCCGCCGCACGCGTGGTCCGGGCTGGGTTGCCTACCCGTCTGTGGAGCACCCGGAGCTGATGGGTGACGTGTACCTGGCCCGCTGTGTCTGGCAGGTCAAGGACATCATCATCAAATGAAGGCGCCGTGGTACAAGCGCATCGCCTGGCATCAGTTTCGCATTCCGATGCTGCTGGCGCTTGCCGTGCCGATTCTGCTTCTGATGGAAGTCAACATCGACCGGCTGGCCAAGAGCGTTGACCAACCGCTTTATTACTCATCCCGTCTTGATGAAATCAGCAAGATGGACACGGAGGCGTCGCGGCTGTTCGACATTGCGGAGCGCCACGCGATTGGTGGCAGCGGTGTGACCTCCGAGGACGTGAACCGGGCCCTCGACATGTTCTGGGCTCGCGTCGATTCGACCAAAACGCCGAGCTACATGAAGATTCTGGGTGAGGGGAATGTCGACCCCTCGCTGATCTTTGATCTCTATCAGGCTCTGCCGCAGTTTGAGGCCGCCGTCGGGGCATTGAAATCCGGCGAGGCGGACAGCTATGAGCCGATGCGGAACCTGAAGTTCCAGTATGGTGACCGTCTGCACGATCTCAACGAGATTGCCTGGTCGATCCGCCGCAAGGTGGTGGTGGATTTCGTTGCGGGCAATACCCAAAACATTGAAATTCTTCGCAATATCCAGTTTGGTTTCGTGGCGCTTTGCCTGTTCATCGTGCTTTACGTCATGCTGGAGCTGATTGTCGCCAACCGGCTGAACCTCAGCCTGAACCGTATGATTGCCGAGAACCGCACGCTTTTGCGGACCGATCTTCTGACCGGGATTTCCAACCGTTCAGCCTTTGAGGCCGCCTTGGCCGAACATTGCGCGGCAGCGGACACGAAAGGCTTCAGCGTCGTCTATTTCGATCTCGATGGCTTCAAGACCATCAACGACACCTATGGCCATGCGGCGGGTGATGCGCTGTTGCGCGATGCGGCGGATATTTTCCGGGCGTTGTTTTCCGATCTGGATACGATCTCGCGTTTCGGTGGAGACGAGTTTGCCGCGATCATTCCCGGTTCGAGCGGCCACGCCAAACGGCTGGTGGAAGCCTTTATCGCGCGCATTGCCGAGGCGCCGTCCCTGGTGCGGGGGGCGCATGTGTCGAGCAGCGCCGGGCTTTGCCATTCCACGCAGGTGAGCGGTGAGGATTTGCCTGAAGCGCTGATGCGGCGTGCCGATATCGCGCTCTACAGTGCCAAGCATAATGGCCGCAGTCGCCTGGTGCTGTTTACCGATGATCTTCTGGAACAGCGCAGCCGCGAGGAACTTGCCGAAGCGCTTCTGCCGAAGGCCATTTCCGATCACGAAATTGAGGCTGCCTTCCAGCCGATTATCGATATTCGCAGTGGCAAGGTTGGCTATTTCGAGGCGTTGGTGCGCTGGTCGCCGCCGCAGCTTGGCTATGTGCGCCCGGATGTGCTGGTGGCGATTGCCGAACGTTCCGGCCATATTCACGATCTGACGCTTTTGATGATGCGACGGGCCATTGCCATGCGCGCGCGCCTGCTGGCCGATGGTTATGACATTCCGATTTCGGTGAACCTTGCTCCGTCGCTCCTGCAGGAGGCGCATTTCGTCAATGAGGTGATCGAGCTTCTCGACCAGGAGGCGGTTGCGCCCGGTGCGCTGGTGATGGAACTGGTTGAATATTCCGAGCTTGATGACAGCGAGCTTGTGACCAGCAACCTCGACCGGCTGCGCGAGAAGGGGATTTCGCTCGCCGTTGATGATTTCGGCAAGGCCTATTCGAATGTGCACCGCCTCATGCAGACGGAGTTCAAGCTTCTGAAGCTCGACAAGATCCTGCTTTCCAATGTGGGTACCAACGAGCGCGCCATGCAGGTTCTGGCAGGGCTCAACGGGCTGATGGAAACCATTCATGTGGAAGTGGTGGGCGAGGGGATCGAGACCGAAGATCAACTGCAGTTGCTGCGCATCTCCGGTATCCGCTACGCTCAGGGCTTCTACTTCTCCCGCCCGCTCTTTGCCGATGCGCTGATGGCTTACATGCAGGAACGCTACGCCGACGACGGCAAGGGAATAGCGACTAAGGCATTGGGTGGTTGAGGATTGTTTGCGGTTGAATCGCACACTATGTTGATCTTCTTTTACACCTTTAGCAGATCAAGAAGTGGATCAAAGGCATACATCGCAGCACGCCGTCCCGAAGCCGCTTCGATGGTGCGAAGCAACCCGGCGTCCACGAGACGACGCGACAGTGCCCGTGCTGAAGATGACGGAATGCCGGAACGGTCAACAAACCTGTCATTGCGGAAGATTGGGCTTGCGAATACGAAGTCCAGCGCCTGATCATGGAATTGCGAGTTCAGTACATCTCTGAACCGTTCTCGCATTTGGCCATGAAGCTGGAAGATCGCGTCCGCCGTCTGAATGTTCACCGTGGCCTGAGCGTGCATTGCTTTGAGGAAGAACACAACCCAACTCGTCCAGTCACCGGAGGCCGAGACCGCGCGCATTCTTTCGATGTACTCATCTTTGTGGGCTTCGAAATAACCCGAGACGAAGAAATTCGGCTGATGCAAGACACCAAGCTTCCAAAGCATCAGAGTGATTAGCATTCGGCCTATCCTGCCGTTGCCGTCTTCAAACGGGTGCAGAGCCTCAAACTCTACATGTGCGATGGCTGTGCGGATTAATGGCCGCATCGTACTTTCATCAATGTAGCGAACGAGACTGGTCATCGCTGGCCCTAATTGCTCGGGAGGGATGGGGACGTAATAGATCTTCCCGCGCCGTTCGTCTCCAATGTAGTTCTGTTCGACTTTGTAACTGCCGGGACGCTTGCGGGCTCCGCGACCGAAGGAAAGCAACTGCTGATGTGCCGCTCGGATGAGGTGTTCGCCAAGTGGTGCGCCATCGGCTAAGGCTTGCTGGGCATTACGAAGCGCTCGAGAATATAAATATGTTTCTACATCATCATTGCGAGCCTCCCTGTATGGGTCGGTGCTGCCCGCATCCTCTTCTGCTTCAAGTCTGTACAGTGCCTCGATGGTTGAGATCGTGCCCTCCATTCGTGACGAGGTCACCGCGTCTTGGCGACGCAGAGGTGCGAGGAAAAGCTCGCTGTTCACCATACCCGACATCTTGGTATCATAGCGAGCAAGGGAGGCCGCGGCCTCTTCAAGCGGCCCAAGCAATGCCTCGTAGTCGAGGGCTGATGGTGGAAAAGCGCCGACATGATAGGTGACAGCATCAGTCAGATCATAAGATTTGATGGTCATATTTTCTTCAATTCTGTCATCAACGTATTTTGATGACAGACTACCTACACCAAAACATTTTGGCAATAAAATTGACGACGATTCTGTCATCAAATCTCGTTGGCGTTAGATCACTGCGATCAAATGTATTTGGTGATAGCCAAGGGCATGCATGTTCACATCAACATATATGAGCCTACCGTCCGTCCTTGCGGTTCGGTCTGCAAAAAATGGCGCCACCATAGCATTATGGTTGCATCGTTGTTTTTAGACGGAAATGGTGGGCCCGGAGGGAGCGCCCACCATCGCTCAAAAGCCTTAGAAACCGGGCTTCCAGGGATGGTCAGGGGGACACTATGTCTCCCTTCTATGCCGTGCATCGCATAAGCTATTTGACTATGCAATAAGTGCTATTTGCCAGTAGGTGATCTTCATTATGCACACGCGGCTGTGGCGTGAGCGCTTGTTCCACTGAATAGCCACGCTTTCATGAAATGCGAGCATGCAGCAATTCGAATACTGCTTTCGACGTCCCTAAGGTTAAACCTCTAGGACAAAAATTGAGCGTCTCACTACGCCGCGCATGAGGCAACGATAGCGCGATCCGGGGCAGAGCTACGAGGAAGGTCTTGCTACACGGTCAGCAAACTCATAAAGCGCGAAGTCACTGGAAGGTGTGAGTTGGAAAACTTGTGAGTGTACAACTATTGCCAAAGGCAGTGATGGCATTGTCTGCGGTTTGGAAGTACCATCGGATCCGGAGGCGTTTGCTTGAGCTCAACCGCGCGCAGTCTTTGCGTATCGTGCCGAGGGATGCGGCGTTGATGTTTGGTTAACCAAGCGTTGATAATTTCAAGCTGAGCGAGGCTAAAGCAGATGGCGCGTAGTGATCTATTGTTGTCCATTGTCCGTGCGGGAGCGGAAGGCGACCAGACCACGTTGCGTGCGTCCGTGGAAGCTCTTGTTGCCGACGAGAAAGCCAAAAATCACAATGTACTTGCAGACCGTCTAGAGCGCGTACTGAACTCTGTTGCTGTCTCGAGCCGCCTTGAGCAAAAGCAGCCATCCGCCCCCGGTCGAGACATCGTCATTGAGACGAACCCTCAGCGTCAGTTGTCTGAGCTAATCCTTCCCTTGCCGGTGACAACGCAAGTTCGCAATCTTGTTGAAGAGCAGTCACGGGCTGACTTGTTGAGAGCCCATGGCGTTCAGCCGCGTCACAAGCTCCTTCTCTCTGGGCCTCCAGGTAACGGTAAGACATCTGTGGCGGAAGCAATAGCTGAGGCGCTAGCGCTGCCTTTGTTTACTGTTCGTTACGATGCTCTGGTCGGTTCTTTTCTAGGTGAAACGAATACGAGGCTTCGTAAGCTATTCGATTATGTTCGAACTAACGCCTGTGTGCTCTTCTTTGATGAGTTTGATGCTATTGGTAAGGAGAGAGGAGACACTCACGAGACGGGAGAGATCAAGCGTGTCGTATCTTTTCTACTAATGCAAATAGATCAGCTTCCTAGCTATGTAGTCGCTGTCGCAGCAACCAATCACCATGAGTTATTGGACCGTGCTGTATGGCGTAGATTTCAGATGCGGCTAAATGTACCGCAACCTGATTGGCGCCAAGTGGCTGTTTTGCTATCACGATACTTTGACGCATGGAACGAAAATATAGCGATTTCGCCCGAGAGCCTAGCCAAGCAACTTGATCCCGTGAGCTTTGCAGAGGCTGTTGAGTTTTGTCAAACCATTAGACGCAGGCAGATACTTTCTTTGGGCGCGCTGTCCATGGAGCAAATAATTAGGGAAGAGCTTCGGCATTGGTCGGAGCAAGTGGGGAACCTTAGTGCAAGCCGATCCGACAAAGCCTATATTGAAACTAGACGAGGCGCAGCCAAGCGCAAGGCAACCGGGGCACGGTAACGCCACGCCATCGCGCGTCATTGAACGAGACGTTCAAGGTCAGAGGCTCGGACCGAAACTCCAGCGTCTTCGCGATTTTCTGGCGGCTGGACCTCAAGCAGTGCAAAACCAAGCCGATGGCTTGGCGCCAGAGCGTCTCCTCGTGTTCGAGGTTACGGGATCGGTGACGGACTTCGCGAAAGCTGTAAGCAAGGTCGAGGGCTTATCTTTTGCAGGCGAGGATTTGCTAGATCCTGATGAGTTGGATGAGGACCCACAAGTCTACCTGTTGGTGCCCAATCTCGCTGCGTTGAAACAAATAGTAAATCTGTGGCAAAACTGGCAAAAGGGCGTCGACTTACCCCGTGGATTTGCCCCGTGGAAACATCTCTTTTCTCGCTTGCGTGATATCCGTCCCTGGGGACCGCGTGACCGTGTGCGCCCCATGGATCAATCTCTTTTGATGGATGCTGTAGAAGCTGTAGAGCCCGGAGCGATGCTCCGACTAGAGTGTGAGTTGGTTTTTCGTGCGGCTGCCGGAACAGCTCAGGCTGCTCGGAATGTCGTCGCGGTTGCGGTGGAGAGTGCAGGCGGACAGGTTGTCAGTACTGCTAGGCATGAGGCGTTTTCATACGACGCTCTATTGATAGACATGCCTCGTGAAGAGGTTGTCAAAATTGCGGAGCTGCGCAACGACACTTTAGCCGGACTAGATCCGATAATGTCGATCATGCCTCAGAGCATGAGTAAGACCGTCGAAGAAGGAGAGACGGAGGCAATTGGAGTGTTGGATGTGCACACTCCGTTTGAAGAGCCGATAGCTGCGATCTTCGACGCAGTGCCGCTGCCAGCGCACCCCTGGCTAGCTGATTGGCTTACTGTATCAGATCCTCACAATCTTGAGGTGCTGTCTGTTGGCCCCCGCGTTCATGGTACGGCCATGGCTTCGATCGTTGTGCATGGGGATAAGAATGGAGCCTCAACGCCTATTGGTCGCAAATTGTATTTTAGGAGTGTCATGTATGCCCCTCCTCCGGGGGCGTTCGGACCGGTGCAGGAGCGATTTCAGGATAACCGCTTAATTATCGACTTAATGGTCGAGGCCGTTTTGACAATGCGGCAGGAAGGGTTTGCAAACGTCGTTATTGTAAACGTGTCACTGGGTGATGCAAATAAACAGTATAGTGGTCGGATTTCGGCTTGGGCGCGAGCTATAGACTATCTATCATATCAATATGGAGTGCTATTTATAGTATCCGGCGGAAATATAACTACTCCTTTGATGCTTGATTCTTACACCCATCCGGACGATTTTCATGCTGCGGATGATGGTGGGAGAAAATCTGCTATTTTGAATGCGCTTGATGCAGTAAAGGCTGATAGACGCATACTCGCTCCGGCTGAAAGCATTAATGCGCTAACTGTAGGGGCGTGGCACGAAGATGGTCTTGCTGTGCTGCCGCTACCCCATCGGAGATACCACGCCTTTCCCGATTGTAGCATGCCGAACGTCTCATCGGCTCTAGGGCATGGCCATAAGGGTGCGATTAAGCCTGACGTCCTTCTGCCGGGAGGACGAGAACATCTCATTCTCTCCCCAGGGTCTCCTCCGGCCTCTGTTCGCCCACAAGGGCAGGGAACTCGTTTTGGAGGCATCCGCGTAGCAGCACCTCCCGTACAGGGCCAGCCGCAGGACCTGTCTGCCTGGATTTTGGGCTCTAGTCCGGCAGCTGCCTACGCAAGCCATACCGCGCACCACATTTATGAGGCGCTTGAGCGAGAGTACGGTGTTCTGTTTACTGGTCTCCCCAACCATCAAAAAGCGACGCTTTTGAAGGCTCTTGTAGCTCATCCCGCATCCTGGCAGGGCACAGACGAGTTCATCACTGCGACTAAGTTCCCTATTGCCTCAAGTTGGGATCAGATGCGTCGAGAAGTCGCTCGTCATATCGGATACGGTTTCGTATCCCCCGCAGATGCTATGAGCTGTGCTTCAGATCGAGCGACGCTTTGGGCTGCTGGCCGTTTGCTGCCTCAGCAGGCAATTTCGTTTAGCGTGCCGGTACCTGACGATTTTAGTAGGACCGCTGATGTTAGATCCGTAAAAGCCACCCTAGCTTGGCTGTCGCCAACTCGACCGGGGCATCAAGCTTATAGAGCATCCAAGCTGCGTGTTATACCCTTATCGGACAATACTAAAAATGCACTCGGTGTGGCGCCCATAGTTGAGCCCCCATGGACGCAGACCGAAGCGGGAACGCTTATCCATCGCCAGTGGTCAGGGCAGGCATTCGGTCATTTGGCAGCGGGCGGCACGATATCCATTCAAGTCCAGAGAGAGAAGGATCAGGGGCCGCCTCTCGATGACGCCATTCCATTTGGGCTCGTGGTCTCTGTCGTGATGAACGACAATGCAAGCATCTATGATGAGGTCTTGGCTCGGGTGGCTGTGAAGCCTCGGAGCCGCGTCGCCGTTTCTTGAAGCGCTCTTCGAACCGGCGCCTTGTTCATCTCCCATACTCAGCTTCGCGCTATTGTTAGTTCGAAGCCGGTGAGCGTTGCGTAGAATTGGGTGAGAGGCCGGTTGTGGTTCGTGTGAAGGATCAGGGCTAGCTCATACCAAATTCAAAAACCAAAAAATTTTACGAGAAGGTATTTATATTCCTTCGTCCAGCCGTTTCCCCCATGGGGTTGCATTGGTTCGGTGCGTCTGAATTTCAACACAGTGCGGCAACTGATTGTTCAGCGCCAGAGTAGACCGCATCTCAAACGACATATGGCGGGGTATAGGCCCTTGTCCGCATGGGTATACCGTAACGTACATCTGTTGAAGCGTACGAAAGAGTGTACGTAAGGCTTGACTTGATTCAACGTACATGTATTTTAACGGACATGACCTTAACGGACAAAGGAATGGGCCATGTCCAAGACCATACTCTATGCCCGTGTATCGACCACGGAGCAGACGCTTGACCACCAGCGCACACAAGCCGAACACGCAGGCTTTGTCATTGACGAGGTGATTGCAGACCATGGCGTGTCAGGCGTTAGTACGAGACTTGCGGACAGGCCGGAAGGCAAGCGGCTGTACGACAAGCTGCGCTATGGTGACGTACTGGTTGTCCGGTGGGTCGATAGGCTTGGCCGGAACTACGAGGACGTGACGGACGCCATTCGGTATTTTATGAAACAGGGCGTGGTTGTGAAGACGGTCATCAACGGAATGACCTTTGACGGTGCGACCGTCGATCCGATTCAAAGAGCCGTCAGAGACGCGCTGATAGCGTTCATGGCTGCGACGGCTCAAGCTCAAGCCGAGGCGTCGAAAGCCGCTCAGCGGGCCGGTATCGAGGCGAGAAGGGGTGATGCGGAGAGATACCGGGGCAAGAAGCCGAGTTACGATCGGAAAGCGTTCCAGCAGGTCTTGGACATGCTGGCAGTCGGTAAGGGTGCCTCCGAGATTTCCAAGGCCACCGGACTGACCAGACAAACCGTGCTGAGGATCAAAGGCGATCAGGCCGGGGCGGAAGCAGCCTTGGCTAAATGGTACTTATGACGATAGAGCCGGAGCAGGTTCGGCTGAATGACCCTGATAGGAATGGGTTTGTGGGTGCGGTGGCGTAGCGGTCGTGAACCGTGGTTTTAAACCGGTTGCAAGCCTTTGTGGATCAGGTTGCGCATCATGGGCCGTCGTCATCCGGTGATTAAACTTCCTACTAGGAAATTAGAAAGCAATTAGGCTGTTTGGCTTCCGAACTGTGATTGGATAACTGCAGGCTTGAATACCGGATAGATTATACAGTCGAAAATGCTGGTTTGCCGGACTGCGGTGTCTGCCGGTCATCGTAGTTGGGAATATGTACCGGTAAGTGAAGCAGATGAATATATATTGATGCACGCCTGCTGTATCGGTATGTAATATACATTATATATAATTAAGATACAGATGTGTATATATATAATAATATATATAATTATATATAGTAAACTGCATTATGCGTACTGTATGTGTTATACGGTTGGTAATAGATTTTAATTAAATAAGATTCATTTAATTGTATGTTGTTTTGAAATACGTATTGTGTTAATGTATTAATTAATGCGGCGAAGGTATTTTTTACTCGTAGCATTCACTAGCTGGTGCCTTGCATTCTGGCTGTGCAGATTTCAGGATCATGTCATACGGGCCAAGCAAGCCAGCGTTCTGTATGGCTCCCACATGCAATACTCTGTAGGTGTAGCCTGTCGGCTATCCATTGAGGATGCCACTTCCAGCAAGTGTTGTTAAGTAGTACTAGAAGTTTGTTATGTAAAATATGGATCATGTATGCTCAGATAGTGAGCAATAATGTCTAGAATAACTCTGTTGTAATTTCTATGCAGACGGCAACTCAGTCAAAATTTGGTGTTCAATCATCGGTCATCTCGGAAGCAATCCTGAAATTTGGTCTTTCGGTCCCGCCGTTCTTTCTGATGGCCATTCTTTCGCCCACAGAAACCCGTCAGCGCGTAAACGGGGCTCTGGATAGGTGGTAGGGCACCAAGGCGGGAAACGCTCGCCAGCGATCAAATATGGGAATTTCGGAAATGGCTGATGCAAAATTAAGTCACTGATATATTTTGGAATTCTGTACCCGTCCTTGTAGCTTGGTTCTGTATTAACACCTGTTCTTGATAACTGCATGTATTGGCTGTCAGCACCGCTGGTGTCTTTAGTTCGCGCTGAAAAATCCCAAAAGCTTTTTGTTTTCAGGGATTCCCAAGATGTCTGAAGTATAGGAAACTGCAAGAAATCAGGTTCCGAGGCTCGATTTTCTGGGGTTTTTGCGATGCGCCCGACTCGCCCTTCTTCCGGCAGGAATGATCTCTTTCGCGAACGCCTGGATGCGATGATCAACATGAGCCACCCGTTGGTGAAGCTGTCGAAGGTCATGGACTGGTCGCGCTTCGACGCGGCGTTCGGTGGCTTTTATCGGCCCGTTGGCCGGCCAGCGAAGCCGACACGGCTGATGGTTGGCCTGCATTATCTCAAGCACGTGCACGATCTTTCGGACGAGGAGACGGTCGAGCGTTGGGTTGAAAACCCCTATTGGCAGGATTTTTGCGGCTTCGAGTTCTTCCAGACCGAGTTTCCAATCGATCCCAGCACCATGACGCGCTGGCGCAAGCGCATCGGTCCGGATGGGTTGAGCGAGATGCTGAAAGCCAGTGTCGATGCGGCCCTTGATACCGGAACGGTGAAACCCTCGTCGCTGGAGCGCATCACGGTGGACACGACAGTGCAGCCCAAGGCGATTGCCTATCCGACCGACGGGCGGCTTTACCTGAAGGCGCTCTTATCGCTCGTGCGTCTGGCCAAGCGTTTCGGCATCGAGCTTCGCCAGAGCCATACCCGGCTTGCGAAAGCCGCCGCCCTCAGAGCCGGTCGCTATGCCCATGCCCGGCAGTTTCGCCGCATGCGCCGGGAATTGAAGAAGCTGCGCACTTATCTCGGCCGCGTCTATCGCGATATCGGTCGCAAGATTGCCGGAAACCTCGATCTCGAAACCCGCTTCGCCCGGCTTCTTGGTCTTGTCGAGCGACTGCTGGCCCAAAAGCCCAAGGACAAACACAAGCTCTACGCGCTGCATGCCCCCGAGGTCGTGTGCATCTCCAAGGGCAAAGCTCGCACCCCTTACGAGTTCGGTGCCAAGGTTGGGATAGCGACAACGAACCGCGAGGGGCTCGTGCTGGCCTCTGTTGCATTCGACAACAACCCCTACGACGGACACACGCTCAATCGGACGGTGGCTGAGGCAGTCGAAATCGGCGGTGTCGATCCAGAGCGTATCTATGTCGATAAAGGCTATCGCGGGCACGATTACAACGGTCCGGCCACCGTCTTCATTGCCGGACAGAAGCGCGGGCTCACCCCCACGATCCGTCGCGAGCTCAAACGACGATCCGCCATCGAGGCCACTATCGGTCATATGAAAACCGATGGCCGCCTCGACAGAAACTTTCTCCTCGGACATGATGGTGATGCCGCCAACGCCACCCTCGTGGCAGCAGCCCACAATCTGCGCCTCATCCTCAAGGCAATCGCCTTCTGGTGTGCCTTTATGCTGCTCGCCATCCGAAACGCACAAGCCAAAACCGCATAAACAAATACTTCGCAAACACCATCACAGCCCACAAAATCAATGGCTTCCGAATTGTTCAGGGCGGACTCTTTAACCGGTCTATATCCGGGCGAAGCCTTCCGCCGCAGCATGTCGCCTTCGGATCGGCCCTCTCTTACTCGTGCTCGTAGCTTACGTCTGCGCCTGTCTTCGCCGTGCTTCTGTTATCCCTGTAACGGGAGTGGCTTAGATTGGCCAATTCCATGGGTCTTGATGCTGCCTTTTCGCTGGTGTCTTTTTGGCAGCACAACTAGGCTGACTGATTTCCGTGGAGTCAATGTCAGGAATGCGTATTTTTGACACCACTATTCCCTAAGCGTGTCGCCACCGATATCCCATCATAGGATGTTTGAACGGGAATTGTACTATTAAAGCATGTAAACACAAACATAGCTGAATAGCAGCTAGCTTTAAGCGGGCCTTTAATGTTTAGCGTCTGGCGTGGTTGAGAATTGTCTGCCCAAGGAAAGCTCGGTATTGTTCAGCAATATCAGCCGGATGTACGCCGTTCTCGTACCCGGAACGAATACGGTTTTGTTTCAAAGCCCGTACAATGCTCTCGACTTCCGCCGCATCCTTGAAGTGGGGTGTCAGTGCTGCAAGGAAGGAATCGAAATATTCCTCGTAGGTATTATGTCGGCTATTCGGGTGGTTGTGACCCGTGTTCTGGACTTCATTGTAAAAGCCAAGCGCGGTTAGACGTGGATGAATGCCCTGTTGAAAATTATATCCCATCCTATCAGGATCAGCCTTTGCCTTTGCAATCCAGCTGTCCAATTCAGCAGGGTCGCCGGAAAAGCGTTTAAGCTCGTTCGCAAATGCACCAAAATAGCTATCGTAGTCAGAGAAAACTTCTTTGGTCTGTCCGTGCTCATGGCAAAATTGAGCCGCCAGTATAAAAGGATCGAGCCCATCCCTGTATGCGCGGTGCAACGGTCCTCGTTCCATTAGATCAGGCAAGCGTACTTTATCGGCTGACTTGCCGGAAAGACGGTTTACCTCGTTTGCATAGGCCTCGTAGAATGCAGCAAAGCGCTCATCCTTCGTCATCGCCTCTTCTGCTTGTTGCTCTTCGTTTGTGGCGGGACGACTTAGGTCCTGTTGACAAAGTGGGTTCCCAAATCAGCTGAAGCGTGATTCAAGACTGCTTTTTAGGAGGCAGTTTTGGCTCGCGGCGACCTGACAGATATGGAATGGCGGATCATCGAGGGGTTGTTG
>Ga0209794_1001374_pt1 | contig 19344 bp, 19 predicted proteins | sample EBPBio232013_DNA_FD_185869 | JGI IMG/M metagenome (GOLD analysis project Ga0209794, IMG submission 185869) | Wastewater treatment Type I Accumulibacter community from EBPR Bioreactor in Madison, WI, USA - Reactor 1_5/23/2013_ DNA (SPAdes)... | ecosystem: Engineered > Bioreactor > EBPR >... | reverse complement strand
GGCCGCCAGCATGCCGCCGGCGACGCCGACGGCTGCGGTCGCGGCGGTCGCGAGGAAGCCGCCGCCACCGCCACCCTGCTGGGGCGGCGGAGCCTGCTGGCCCCAGGGACCCGGAGGCGGAGCGCCATAGGGTCCGGGCGGCGGGCCGCCCTGCGGGGCACCCCACGGGCCGCGCGGCGGCGCACCATAGCCGGGCGGCGGGCCACCCTGCGGTTGACCGAAGCCGGGCGGAGGCGGAGCCATCTGCGGGTTGAGCGGCCGCGGCGGCATGGGCGGCACGGCCGGCTTGGAGCCGAAGATGCCGGACAGGAAGCCGCCGCTCTGCTGCTGCGGGGGCGGAGCCTGACGCAGGCGGTGCAGTTCGCCCTCCATCTGGCCGATCTGGCCCTGAAGGTTCTGCAACTGGCCCTGCATGTCCTGATTCTGGCGCGAGAGATCGTTCAGCGCCTGATCCGAGACGTACATCGACTGGAGCAGGGCGTAGATGGCGCCCGGCTGCTGGACGAGGCGATCCCTGATGAAGGCGTCGACCTCGGGGTCGCGCTGCTGGGCCTCGGCCGATTTCAGGCGGTCGAACAGGCCGGCGAGAATGTCGCGTTCCTGCTGGTTCATGGGGAAATATCCTCCGGGAGGAATGTTCGTGGCGGGTCGCCCCCGCATGCGCCCTTCCTGTCACCGCCGCGTTGCAGTCTGATGTCGTGCCGCGGCAGGCCGGTCGAGCGACGAGAAGATGGGATATGCCGTGAGGGAACGCCAGAGGCCTCGGGGGGGCGTGGCGGCGAGTCGCAGGGGCGGCCGCAAACGAAAAGGCCGGGGCGAGCCCCGGCCTTTCGCATGTCTGACGGTTTGCCGCGATCAGCGGTAGGGCAGCTTCGACCACTGCAGGTCGACCGAGAGGGTCGCAACCACGCTGTGGCCGCACCAGGACGACTTGGGCGTCGCGGTCAGGACGCCGCGATAGTCGCCGGTCGTCGCGAAGCACTGGGCCGCGGTCAGGTTGGTGCCGTGATAGCGCAGGTCGAGGGTGACCGCGTCCTTGTAGGTCCAGGAAATGCCGGCGTTCCAGTAGAAGTAGTCCTGGATGTTGAAGTCGTTGCCGGCGCCGAACACCGTGGTAGTGCCGAGGAAGTAGTGGCCGATGGCACCCGAGATGGCGAAGTCGTTCGGCAGCTTGTACTTGGCGTTGGCCTCGACATAGGTGCCGGAAGCGCCGGTGCCGAGCCAGTTGGGCGCGAAATAGACGGCCGCGCCGACATTCAGCTGCGGCGTGAAGTCGTAGCCGACCTTGCCGTAGATCTCGACGAAGTACGTGCGGGCGGGCGCCCACACGCCCGCGAGCGCGCCCGGAGGCGTCACGATATCGGTGCGGAACTGCGTCTCGTTCGGATAGAGATAGTACATCACGCCGAGGTCGAAGGTGGCGTCGCCGATGACCGGCCGGATACCGGCGTAGAGATCGACCTCGCCGACCGGGCGGTTCGGCAGCTTGGTGGTCCAGAAGGCCGCACCAGCATAGAGCCAGCCGTAGCGGGCCTCGCCGTAGACGTTGACCGCCGGGCCGCGGGCCGACTGCGAGATGCCGCGGAAATTGTAGTCCGACATCAGCTTGCCGCCGAAGGCGAAGTCGAAAGCCCAGGGCGCAGGCGCCGCGATCGGCGCGGGAGCCGCGACGTCGGCGGCGAGAGCCGGTCCGGCGAAGGTTGCGGCCACGAGGCCTGCGAGGACTGCTTTGCGCATCATGGTCTGCTCCTGCGGGGGCGACGCCGTTGTCGGGTTGCGATGAATCGGAACCATCACAAACTGGACACAATGACGTCACGCATGGGGCAGGCGGGACAAGGCAAAAAACCAGGCAAACGGGCCGAAAATGCCTATTGGAAGTGCAATTCAGGGCCATTCCCGACAAGGGAAGCCGGCTGTGGCATTCACGCCACAGCCGGTTGGTGGGTACCCTTGCGGCATTCCTTAACGACAGGTTTCCATGCCGCCGGACAGAGCCGGCTCAGCCAAGCATGCGATAGGCCGGGAGCGTCAGGAACTCCTCGAAGTCCGGCGCAAGCGACAGCGTCTTGAACAGGGCGATCGCATCGGGGAACCGGCCCTTGGCATAGGCGTCGGTGCCGACCTCCGCCTTCACCTTGTCCATCTCCTCGGCCAGCGCCTTTTCGAAGAAGGCCGGCGTGCAGGCGGTACCGCCCTCCAGCGCCACGCCGTACTTGGTCCACTGCCAGATCTGCGCGCGCGAGATTTCCGCCGTCGCAGCGTCCTCCATCAGGTTGTAGATCGGCACCGCGCCGCGGCCGCGCAGCCAGGCCTCGATATACTGGACGCCGACGCGGATGTTCTCGCGGTAGCCGGCTTCCGTCTTGTTGCCCTCGTGGATTTCAAGGAGTGCCGTCTGGCTGGCGGTGACATCGTCGCGCTGCTTGGCCACCTGATTCGGCTGCGGCATGAGCCGGTCGAAGGCCTCCATCGCCACCGGCACCAGGTCGGGATGGGCGACCCAGGTGCCGTCGTGACCGATGGTCGCCTCGCGCTCCTTGTCGGCCTTCACCTTGGCGAAGGCGGCGGCATTGGCCTCCGGATTGTTCTTGATCGGAATCTGCGCCGCCATGCCGCCCATGGCGAAGGCGTTGCGGCGGTGGCAGGTCTTCACCAGCAGCTCGGCATAGGCCTTCAGGAAGGCCTTGCTCATCACCACCTGGCCTCGGTCCGGCAGCACGTAGGCCTTGTTGCGGGCGAGCTTCTTGATGAACGAGAAGATGTAGTCCCAGCGGCCGGCATTGAGGCCCGCCATGTGATCCTTCAGCTCGAACAGGATCTCGTCCATTTCGAAGGCCGCCGGCAGCGTCTCGATCAGCACGGTCGCCTTGATCGTGCCCCGGGGGATGCCGAGCTTCTCCTGCGCGTGGACGAAGACATCGTTCCAGAGGCGTGCCTCCAGATGGCTCTCCATCTTCGGCAGGTAGAAATAGGGCCCCGACCCTTGCGTGATCGACGCCTTGGCGTTGTGGAAGACGTAGAGGCCGAAATCGAACAGCGAGCCCGACATGTCCTCGCCGTCCACCTGGACATGGACCTCCGGCAAGTGCCAGCCGCGCGGACGCGGGATGATCACCGCCACCTTGTCGTTGACCTTGTAGGACTTGCCGGAATTCGGATCGGTGAAGGCGAGCGTGCCGGCCCAGCGGTCCTTCAGGTTGATCTGGCCTTCGATCTGGTTCGTCCAGGTCGGCGAGTTGGCGTCTTCGAAGTCCGCCATGAAGCACTTGGCGCCGCAGTTCAGCGCATTGATGACCATCTTGCGGTCGACCGGGCCGGTAATCTCGACGCGGCGATCCTGAAGGTCGGCCGGGATCGGCGCGACCGTCCAGTTGCCGTCTCTGATGTGCTTCGTCTCGGCGAGGAAGTCGGGAAGGGCGCCGGCGTCGAACTGCTTCTGCCGCTCGGCGCGCACCTTCAGGAGGCGCTTGCGGGTTTCGTTGAAGGTCCGCTGGAGGTCGACGACGAAGGCCACCGCTTCGGGCGTGAGGATTTCCTCGAAGCGCGGCCCCATCGCGCCCTTGATCGCAACGCCGGGCATGGGGTTGATGCTGGTCATCGGTGAAGTCTCCTCGCTGGCGGATGGGGCCTTTTCGCCCGCTCTGTGCAGAACCATACGTCAAGCCCGCCTTTGCCAGAATGGACGAAGGTGACGATCACTTTCTCCATGAGTGAAAAGATCCAGCGGGCTGGCTTTTCGCGCCCCGGGCGTCTAAAGGCGCACGGCTCCGCCGTTTTTCCGCGAAGGTCCGAACTTCTCCAGACGCCATGGCGCAGATCACCTCCGTAGAGACCTATTCCTTCGTGCCCGGGGACCTGAAGGTCGCCGCGCGCCGGCCGGGCATATCCGCCTTCGTGCGCACGAAGAACGGCGCGGATTTCATCGCGCCGACCATCCGCAGCCATGCGCCCTATGTCGACGAGATCGTCGCGGTCTATAACCAGTGCACCGACGATACCGAGGCGATCCTTGCGGGCCTCCAGGACGAGATCGGGCCCGACAAGCTGAAGCTCTTCCACTACCTGCCGCGGGTCCATCCTCCCGGTTCCGCCGAACATGCGGCCGAGCCCGGCGCCTCGCCCGCCAGCGTCGTCAATTACTCGAACTTCGCGCTGGCGCAGACCACGCGGCAGATCGTCGTGAAACTCGACGACGACCACATCGCCTTCGACCGGCTGCTCCGGCCCATGATCGAGCAGCTTCGGCGCGACGGTCTCGCGCCCGGCCGCATGAACTGCTTCTCGGGCCTCAATCTCGCCGCCGGCGAGGATGGCCGCATCGGGGTCCATGCCGGCACGCCCTTCTCGGGCAATGGCGATATCGGCTTCTTCTCGATGACGCCGGACGCCTACTTCGTCCACGACCGGCGCTTCGAGGATTTCCGCAAGTACCATTTCCGGCGTGTCTTTGCCGGCTTCGCCTATTGGCACATGAAATATCTCAAGACGGGGCTCGGCTTCGCCAATTACGAGATCGAGACCGGCACCAACCGGCGCTTTGCCCGCAAGGAGCGCGACTTCCACCGCGAGCGCGATGTCATCAGCGTTTCGGGCCTGCGGGCGACGATGCCGGTACTGCGCGCACGGGTCATGCGCGCCATACCCTTCGACAAATGGGCGCTGATCGGCAATCGCGCTCTCGCCATCGCGGCAGGCGAGGTGACCGATGCCGATGTGGCGGACTTCCTCAGCCAGTACGATATCGGCGAGCCGGTCTGAGCGCCCGAGCACGACAACGTCATGCCCGGCCTTGTCCCGGGCATCCACGGCTTCCTTTGGCTGTCGTGCTCAAGACGTGGATGGCCGGGACAAGCCCGGCCATGACGACGGGTAGCTTTCAGATAGTGATCAGGCCACTGACAGCCGCACGTCGAGATTGCCGCGCGTCGCGTTGGAATAGGGGCAGACCAGGTGAGCCTGCTCGACCAGCTGCTCGGCCACGGTCTTGTCGACACCGGGAACGGCAACCTGCAGCGCCACGTCGAGGCCGAAGCCACGGCCGTCGTCGCGCGGGCCGATGCCGACCGTCGCGGTGATCGTCGTCTCGGGCGACAGCTGCACCTTGGCCTTGCCGGCGACGAACTTCAGCGCGCCGAGGAAACAGGCGGAATAGCCGGCCGCGAAGAGCTGCTCCGGATTGGTGCCCTCGCCGCCATTGCCGCCGAGTTCCTTCGGCGTATCCAGCGCCACCTTCAGCCGGCCGTCCTCGCTGCCGGCCGAACCCGTGCGGCCGCCGGTGGCCGAACCCTTGGTGGTGTAGAGGACCTTCATGATGCGTCTCCCGCGACGGTTTCAGGGGCGCGCAGCCGCGCCGTGTGATTTAAATAGCGCAAAATTATATTGTGTGCAATGTATAATCGACGACTGGCGCAGAGATCGATTTCGCGCAATTGAATGGCGAGCCGGAAGGCGTGGAACTGGAGGCTGTCATGGCGGGAAAGAGGGGCGAGCTGAAACTCTCGGACCATCTGTGCTTCGCGGTCTATTCGGCGGGCCACGCGTTCAACCGCGCCTACAAGCCGCATCTGGAGAGGCTCGGCCTGACCTATCCGCAATATCTGACCATGATGGTCCTGTGGGAACAGGACGGTCTGCCGGTCAAGGCGATCGGCGCGAGGCTCGGCCTCGATTCCGGCACGCTCACCCCGCTGCTGAAGCGCCTCGAGGCCGCCGGCCTGCTGGCCCGTTCCCGCGACATGAGGGACGAGCGCTCGGTACGCGTCGGGCTCACCGATGCGGGGAGGGCGTTGCGTGAGAAGGCGGAAGGCGTGCCTTTCGCCATCGGCTGCGCCATGGGTCGTTCGATGCCGGAGATCGCGGCGCTGCGCGAGCAGATCGTCGCACTGCGTGATGCACTGGAGGCCTTCTCCGATGCGCAGGAGAAGGCGGCCTAGCTATTCGGCCGCCTGAAGCGTCGCCGCCGGCAGTTCGCTGAACCCCGCCCGCGCCAGCGCCTCGGGCATCGGCCCGCCGGACACCCAGTCGAGCAGTTCGACCGTGTGGACGATGGGAATCGGCCGGTCCCGTTCCGCGTAGCCGTTCGCGATCTGCGTGATGCAGCCGATATTGCCGGCGGCGATCAGGTCGGGTCGGGTCTTGTCGATATTGGCGATCTTCCGGTCGCGCAGCGCCGTCGCGATCTCCGGCTGCATGATGTTGTAGACGCCGGCCGAACCGCAGCAGAGGTGCCCCTCCGGCGGCTCCTTCACGGCGAAGCCGGCGGACTTGAGCAGGTTCTTCGGACCGTCCTTGATCCCCTGTCCGTGCTGCATCGAGCAGGCCGAATGATAGGCGACCGTCAGTCCGGTCTCGCGCGGCGGGGCGGCGGGGCCGAGTTCGGTCAGGAATTCCGTGATGTCCTTCGCGATGGCCGAGACGCGCGCCGCCCTCTCCGCATAGGCGGCATCGTCGCGGAACATGAAGCCGTAATCCTTGATCGTCGTGCCGCAGCCGGAGGCCGTGATGACGATGGCGTCGAGGCCCTTGCCGTCCATCTCGGCGATCCAGGCATCGATGGTGCGCTTGGCCTGCGCGTGGCTCTCGTGCTCGCGGCCCATATGATGGACCAGCGCGCCACAGCAGCCTTCGCCCTTGGCGAACACCACCTCGACGCCGCGCCGGGTCAGCAGCCGCACGGTCGCCTCGTTGATCGAGGGCTGGAGCACCGACTGCGCGCAGCCCTGAAGCAGCGCGACGCGCCCGCGCCTCTCGCCCGCCGCCGGATGCGCGCCGCCGCGGTCGAGATGCGAGCGGGCCGGCAGCCGGTCAGGCGACAGATCGATCATGGCGCGGGTGCGCTTCAGGATGCCGACCCGCTCGGAAACCGGGCCCATGGCCTTGCGGCCGACCGCCACCGCCGCACGCCCCCTCCAGCGAAGGACGGAAACGACCGACAGCGCCTTCTTGGCGAGGAAGCCGCCGGCCAGCGCCAGCCGGAACCGGTTCGGATAGGGCAGGATGCGGGCGAGCACCGCGCGCACCAGCCGGTCCTGCCACGGCCGGCGATAGGTCGCCTCGATATGCGCCCGCGCGTGATCGACGAGGTGCATGTAGTGCACGCCCGACGGGCAGGTCGTCATGCAGGAGAGGCAGGAGAGGCAGCGGTCGACGTGCTTCACCACCTCTGAAGTCGCTGGCTTTCCGGTCTCGAACATCTCCTTCATCAGGTAGATGCGCCCGCGCGGGGAATCGAGCTCGTCGCCGAGCAGCTGGTAGGTCGGGCACGTCGCGGTGCAGAAGCCGCAATGGACGCAGGTCCGCAGGATCTTCTCCGACGCCGCCATGGCCGGGTCTGCGAGCTGCTCGGGCGTGAAGTTCGTCTGCATGGTTCAGAGGCCCGCATACATGCGGCCGGGATTGAGGATCCCGTCCGGATCGAAGCTCGATTTCATCCGCCGCTGGATCGCCATCAGGGGCGCAGCCGGTGGCGCGAAGACATCCGCCGCAAGCCGCGCCGGCTCGCTGGCGCGGATGAGCGTCGCATAGCCGCCATGGCGGGCGGCTTCGGCATGGACGAAGGCCGATTGCGGATCGTCGCCCGCACCAAGCATCGCCCAGACGAGCCCGCCGCCCCAGTCGTAGAAGACCCGCGCGCCGCGCGCCTTGAGGGCCGCGCCGACCGCGGCTCCCTTCGACGGCGCGACCGAAACGCGCCAGACCGGGTTCGGCACGCCGGCGAAGGAGGCGGCATCGCGGATGTCGGCCCAGAGGGTCGCGGCCTCCGCCCCGGCCAGCGCATCGAGCGCGCCGTAGGTCTTCAGGAGCCTCGCCAGTTGCCCCGCCCGGTAGTCGAGCGACGATGGCACGCCCTCGATGCGGATCAGCGTGCGCGCCTGGCTCATGCCCTCCGCCGGCAGATGCGCAGCGCCGGTCGGCTCGAACGGCGAGCCGAGAGCGGCGGAGAGCGCCTCGATCGCGCGGATATCGTCGAGCTCCGTCAGCACCAGCGTGCGCTCGGCTTCAGGCTTCGGCAGCACCTTGAAACAGACCTCGTGGAACACGGCGAGCGTGCCGTGCGATCCGGCCAGCGCCTTCACGAGATCGAGGCCGGTGACGTTCTTCATCACCCTCCCGCCGGACTTGATGTCCTCGCCGCGGCCGTTGACGAACTTCAGCCCGATCATGGCATCGCGCGCCGCGCCGAGATTGATCCGCGCCGGCCCCGAGACGTTGCCGGCCGCGACGCCGCCGACCGTCGGCTCGCCCGTCGTCCCATAGAGCCTGCGGTGGTCCATCGGCTCGAAGGGCAGGCGCTGCCCGCGTGCTTCCAGCGTCCGGATGACCTCGCGCAGCGGCGTTCCCGCCTTTGCGGCGATCACCAGTTCAGCGGGCTCGTAGAGCGTGATGCCGTTCAGGTTCCGTGTGGAGATTTCGGCAGCCGCCTGCACTGGTCGGCCGAGGCCGGCGCGGGTCTTCCCGCCCGCGACTGACAGTGGAGTGCGTGCAGCACGCGCGTCCGCGATGATGCGTGTCAGTTCGTCCGCCGAGCCAGGCATATGCACGGTCATGCCGCGTCCCTCGGCGCATCCAGCGGAAACACCTTCGCGGGATTCAATATCCATTTCGGGTCGAGCGCCGTCTTGATCCGCGTCTGCTGCAGGAGATCGACTTCCGTGAACTGCTCGCGCATCAGGTCGCGCTTCTCGATGCCGACGCCGTGCTCGCCGGTCAGGCACCCGCCGACCTCCACGCACAGCCGCAGGATGTCCTCGCCGGCATGCTCGGCCTTCACCTGCTCGGCGGGGTCGTTGACGTTGAACATGACGAGGGGGTGCAGGTTGCCATCGCCGGCATGGAAGACATTGGCGACGCGCAGACCGTAGCCTTTCACGATCCGGTCGATGCCCTCCAGCACCTCGGGCAGGCGGCCGGTCGGGATCGTGCCGTCCATGCAGATATAGTCGGCGACGCGACCGGTCGCGCCGAAGGCGGACTTTCGGCCCTTCCAGATGGCGGCCGTCTCCATCGCCGACTTCGATTCCTTGATCACCGAGACGCCGTGCCGCCTGGCGATCTCGACGATGCGCGCCAGCGTCGCGTCCATCTCGGCATCCGAACCTTCGACCTCGATGATCAACATGGCCTCGACATCGAGCGGATAGCCGGCCTTGGCGAAGGCCTCGCAGATGTGGATGGCCTCGCGGTCCATATATTCGATGGCGACCGGGATGATGCCCGCACCGATGATATCCGCCACCGTCCGGCCCGCCGCCGCGATCTCGTTGAAGCCGAACAGCACGGGCCGCGCGCCTTCCGCCGAGCGCAGGATGCGCACGGTCACTTCGGTGACGACGCCAAGCTGGCCCTCCGACCCCACGAACAGGCCGATCAGGTCGTAGCCGGGGGAGTCGAGGGCAGCGCCGCCGATCTCAACGACCTCGCCTTCCACCGTCACCAGCGTCAGGCCGAGGATGTTGTTGGCCGTCACCCCGTATTTCAGGCAGTGCGCGCCGCCGGAGTTCATCGCGACATTGCCGGCAATGGTGCAGGCGAGCTGGCTTGAGGGGTCCGGCGCGTAGAAGAATCCGGCATGGGCCACCTCGCCTGATATGGCGAGATTGGTGATACCCGCCTGCACCCGCATGGTCCGGTCGGCGAAATTGGTGTCGAGCACGCGGTTCATCTTGGCGACGCCGAGAACGACCGCATCTTCTTGAGGGATCGAGCCGCCGCAGAGCGAGGTGCCGGCCCCGCGCGCCACCACCGGCACGCCCTCGGCATGGCAGAAGGCCATGATAGCGGCGACCTGCTCGGTCGTCTCCGGCAGCACCACCACCATCGGCACGCGCCGATAGGAGGTCAGCGCGTCGGTCTCGAAGGCGCGGCGCTCGTTCTCTTCGGTAATGACGCCCTCGCCGGGCACGATCGCCTGAAGCGCGGCGATCACCCTGTCGCGCTTGGCGAGCACCTCGGCGCGCGGTTCCGGAAAGGCGATGGTCATGGCGCTGCGCCCCTTGCCGCCGCTCCACGAGGGCGGCGTCTGGAATGATTATAGCGCGGGCCGGGTCTGGCGAAATGGCGCAAGCAGCGGCAAGATTGTTTCCACTGGGGAAAAGATGCGGGGCCTGCCGTGACGCCTTTCGCCGACCTCGACGTGTTCGCGCGCGTCGTCACCGCGGGCAGCATGTCGGCCGCCGGCCGCGAGCTTGGCTTGTCTCCGGCGGTCATCTCCAAGCGCATCAAGCGGCTGGAGGAACGGCTCGGCACGCGGCTGCTTCAGCGCACCACGCGCCAGCTGTCGCTGACCGAGGCCGGGCAGGGCTATTACGAGCGCGTCGCGGCGATCCTCGCCTCCATCGATGAGGCCGAGGCCTTCGTCACGCGGCGCTCGAACCTCGCGCGCGGCATGCTGCGCGTCTCGGCGCCCACCTCCTTCGGCCGCCTGCACATCGCGCCGCATCTGCGCACGTTCCTCAACGCCAATCCCGACCTGATCGTCCATCTGGAGCTCTCCGACAGCTTCGTCGACATCGTCGGCGAGGGCTATGACGTGGCCGTCCGCATCGGCGAACTCGACGATTCCTCCTTCGTCGCCCGGCGGCTCGCGCCCAATCACCGCCTGCTGGTCGCGACCCCCGGCTATCTCAAGGCGCGCGGCACGCCGCAGTCGCTGGCGGACCTCTCCTCCCATGCGCTGCTCTCGCACAATTCCGACACCTGGCGTCTCGAAGGCCCGGACGGGCCGCAGATCGTCAGGCTGCACGGACCCTTGCGCACCAATTCCTCGGAGGTCGTGCGCGAGGCGGTGCTCGCCGGCATCGGCATCGCGCTCCGCTCGACCTGGGACGTCGGGCCGGAACTGAGCGACGGCCGGCTGACGGCGGTCCTGCCGAAATGGCGTGCCTCACGCCGCGTCGGCGTCCATGCCGTCTATCCCACCCGCCGCTTCCTGCCGCAGAAGGTGCGCGTCTTCGTCGACTGGCTCGCGACCCTCTACGGCCCGGTGCCCTATTGGGACGAGGGGCTCGACCTTCCCGCCTGACCCCGCTACAGCAATGCCGAAATCCCGTTGCGCGAACCATTCTCGGCCCGCGCGCTACACAAGCGAAAGAAATACTCGCTGGAAGCCGCCGGAAATGCCCACCGCGACGACATCCCTCTCCGCACTCGACATCAGCCTCGCAGCCCTGCTGGCGGAGGCCGGTTTCGTGCGTGCCGAGCCGCCGCTGCTCATGCCGGCCGATCTTGTCCGCGATCTCGTCGGCGAGGCGCTGGCGCGCCGGCTCTACCTCACCACCGATGCCGACGGCGCGGAACTCTGCCTGCGCCCCGACTACACGATCCCCGTCGTGCAGGCCCACCTCGAAGGGCCTAATGCGCGCGAGGCCGCCGCCTATTCCTATCTCGGCCCGGTCTTCCGCCACCGCGCCGGCATGGCCGGCGAGTTCAACCAGGCGGGCATCGAACTGCTCGGCCGGACCGACCGCGAGGCGGCGGACGCCGAGGTCATCGCCATCGCCCTCAAGGCGGCGCGCGTCTATACGGACGGGCCGCTGCAACTCGTCCTCGGCGATGTCGGCATCTTCCTCAGCCTGATCAACGCGCTGGGCCTGCCCGCCGTCTGGCGGCGTCGCCTCGCCAAGGATTTCCGCCGCTCCGGCATGCTGGCCGACGACCTCAGGCGTCTTGCCGAGCCTGCCGCGCAGGGGCCGACTCATGCCGGCCTGCTGGCCGCGCTCGAGGGCTCGGACCCGAAAGCCGCGCGCGAACTCGTCACCGACCTTCTGTCGATCGCCGGCATCACCACGGTCGGCGGGCGTTCGGCCGCCGACATCGCGGAGCGCTTCCTCGAACAGGCGGCGCTCGGCTCCGGCGGGCTCGCGGCGGACAAGGTCGCGGTGGTCGAGCAGGTCCTCGGCCTCGACACCGACCCCGTTTCCGCCGAGGCGCAGCTGCGTGAGATCGCGAGCAGGGCGGGGCTCGACATGACGGCCGCCATCAATCGTCTCGCCGAGCGCAACGCATTGCTCGTGGCTGCCGGCGTCGACCTGTCGGCGGCGAAGTTCTCCACGCGGTTCGGTCGCGACGTGGACTACTATACCGGCCTCGTCTTCGAGATTCACGACGGCAGCGGCCGCGCCGGCAAGCCGCTGGTCGGCGGCGGCCGCTACGACAGGCTCACCGACATGATGACCGCCAAGCTCGGCCTCGACCTCAAGGTGCCGGCGGTCGGCTGTGCCTTCTGGGTCGAGCGTCTCGCGGTCGCCGGGGGGCGGGCATGACACTGGTCTTCGCCATTCCCTCCAAGGGCCGTATTCTCGAGGCCGCGCAGGGCTTCCTCGACCGTTCCGGCCTGAAGCCGGTGCAGGGGCGCGGCGTGCGCGACTATCGCGGCACCATTCCCGGCCTCGACCATGTCGAGGTCGCCTTCCTGTCGGCCTCCGACATCGCCCGCGAACTCGTCGCCGGCAATGTCCATCTCGGCCTCACCGGTCTCGACCTCATGCACGAGGCGACGCCGGAACCCGAGGACCGGCTGGTCTCGCTGACGCCCCTCGGTTTCTCGCGCGCCGATGTCGTGGTCGCCGTGCCGCAGGCCTGGATCGACGTCCGCACCATGGCCGATCTCGACGACGTCGCGAGCCAGTACCGCGCGCGCCACCGCACGCGCATGCGCGTCGCCACGAAATACCTGAATCTCACCCGCTCGTTCTTCGACCGGCACGGCATCGCCGATTACCGTATCGTTGAATCGGCGGGCGCCACCGAAGGCGCGCCTGCCGCCGGGGCTGCCGAACTGATCGTCGACATCACGACCACCGGCGCGACGCTCGCCGCCAACGCGCTGAAAGTGCTGGACGACGGCGTGATCATGAAGTCGGAGGCGCATCTCGTCGCCTCGCGCACCGCCCAGTGGAGCGACCGCGCGCTGGCGAGCGCCGCCGACATGCTGGACCGCATTGCCTCCGAGGCGCGTGCGCGCAAGGTCAAGGAGGTCCGCACCCGCTTCCGCGCGGCGGATGACGGGGTGCTGGCCGAGGCGCGCGAGCGGTTCGGCGTCGAGACGCCGTTCGGCGGCCCGACCTCGTCGGGCATGCTGACGCTGCACTGCCCACCCAAGGCGATCTTCGCCCTCTCGCGCTTCCTGCGCGAAAAGGGCGCGGAGACCGTCTCGGTGATGGAACTCGACTACGTCTTCGGCAAGGACAATCCGCTCTACGAGCGCCTCGCGGCGTCGCTAGCCCGATCCTGAGCGGCCGCTTTAAAGTCGTGACCTATTCGTCATGGCCGGGCTTGTCCCGGCCATCCACGACTTGAACACGTCCTTGAAAAGAGAAGACGTGGATGCCCGGCACAAGGCCGGGCATGACGTGGTGAAGGGCGGCCTTCCAACAGCCTCTAGAACCCCAGTTGCCGCGTGGCGATCACCGCCGCGACGCCGAGGCCGAGCGCCGCGACATCCTTGCGGATGAAGATCATCGCCGCGGCAGCCGCCGCGATGCCGAGCCAGGCGTCGATCCCCTCGCGCATCGCCAGAGGCACCACAGTCGAGACGATGATCGCGCCGGGCAGGGCCTCGAGCGCGGCGCGCACGAAGGGCGTCAGCGGCACCTGGCTCATGATCCAGTAGCCGGCGAAGCGGACCAGATAGGTCGCCGCCGCCATGGCGAGGATCGCGGCAATGGGCCCGGCCCAGCTAGCGGCGGTCACGCAGGAACCCCGCTGCCAGAGAGCCGGCGATCGCGCCGACGATGATGAACCAGTAGCCGCTGATCAGCCGCTCGGCCGCGAAGGCGCAGACCGCCGCGATCGGCCAGACCAGCCGGTCCCGGCGCACGCGGAACAGGCCGACCGCCATGGCTGTGAAGGTCAGCGGCAGGATCATGTCGACGGCGAGCAGCCGCGGATCGGTCAGGAGATAGCCGAGCAGGTGGCCGGGCACGGTCGCCAGCGTCCAGATCACCCACATGAACAGGCCCGCGCCGACGAACACGCCGGCGTCCTCGCCGCCATTGGCGTGATAGCGCGAGCCGACGATGAAGTTCGCGTCGGTCAGGCAGGCAAGGCCGAGATGGACCGGGCCGGATGGCGCCCGCGACAGCCAGGGGTGCAATGAGGCCGCCATCAGCAGGAAGCGCAGGTTGACCGCCATGGTCACCACCACGATGGCGGCGATGGCAGCGGGCGTGAAGGTCTGCGGCCAGAGCTGGAGGGCCAGAAGCTGCGAAGCTCCCGCATAAACGGCGAAGCTCATCAGCGTCGCCTCGCTGAGCGTCAGGCCCTTCTCGGCGGAGGCCGCGCCCAGCGCGGCGGCGAAGATGAGGATGCCCGGCAGGAGCGGCACGCAGAGGCGCGCGCCCTCGATCATGCCGGCAAGCGTGACCGGCGCTGGTTTGCGGGAATCCGTGGAGGACGGCGGCATATCTACGCTTTGCCCGCCGCCCGTCGCGCCGTCCAGCGCATGCGGCGCAGGTCCGCCGCGCCGGCCCTGCAAAGGTCACCGTCGCAAGGGTCAGGCGAGCGGCATGCGGAAGCAATATTCCCAGCTGGCGCTTTCGTCGGCGAGATAACGCATCACCGGTTCGCGTCGGAAGCCGAGCTTTTCGTAGAAGGCATGGCCCCGCTCGAAACGGGTGTCGGTCCACAGGATCATGGCGTTCGCGTCGCGGGCCTTCGCGTGGGAAAGCCCGGCCTCGAACAGCCTTTGCGCCAGCCCCGAGCCGCGCGCGTCGGCGGCGACATAGACCTTGAACAGCTCCGCGAGACCCGCGACCTCGGTCATCACCACTGCGAGCGAGCCGATGACCTTGCCGTCGCGCTCGGCAACCATCAGGCTGCAGCCCTGGCCGGCATAGTGGCTGGCCGGCGCGGCGAGCTCCGGAAATTCGGCATCCACGAACAGGCAGCCCGGATATTCCGAGAACGTTCCGGCGATCAGCGCCTTGATCGCGGGTCCATCGGCGTCGATGGCAGGACGCACGGTTGGCGAAGAGTTTGGCTGCACTCGCATTTTCCCTGACTTTACCAGTCGCGGCGGTATCACGATGCTGGTCCGCCTGCCGTCATGGAACAGGAGACGTGCCATGCGAACTGCCGTGTCGATGCTGATCGGATTGGCCGCGCTTGTCGGCGCGGCGGAACAGGCTTCCGCTCAGGTTGCACCCTGCACCATTCGCGGCAACCGCTATTTTCCGGCACAGAACGACAGCGTGACGCATGACATGATCGTGCCGCGCACCGGCAGCTGCATCCGGAACTTCCAGACCCGCCAGATGACCTTCACCGGAACCCAGCTGGTCTCTCCACCATCGGCAGGGACCGTGCAGGTCACGGGACCGTCGAACCTGAGATACACGGCGCGCGCCGGTACCCGCTCCGACCGTTTCGTCGTCCGGGTCTGCGCGCGGGGGCAATCGGGGTCGGGGTGCTCGACCATCACCCATGTCGTGACGGTGCAGCAATAGATCGATCTGCGTCCTCTCGCGCCGAGATCAGCGCCAGGGCCGCTTGCGCGTCCAGCGGCTCCGCACGCCATTCCGCCCGCTGCGTCACCGCCGCTTCGAGAAGGCGCTGGTAGCGGGCACGCGGCACCTCGATCGCGCCGAGCGAGCGCAGGTGATCGGTGACGAACTGGGTGTCGAGCAGCTGGAAGCCGTCCTTGATGAGCCGTGCCACCAGATGGACCAGCGCCACCTTGGAAGCGTCGCTCTCGCGGTGGAACATGCTCTCGCCGAAGAAGGCCGCCCCAAGGCTGACGCCATAGAGCCCGCCGACCAGCCGGCCGTCGCGCCAGGCTTCCACCGTGTGGCAATGGCCCACCCGGAACAGCGCCCCGTAGAGGCCGCGGATGCGGGCGTTGATCCAGGTCGTGCCGCGACCCTCCGCTGGCGCCGCGCAGGCGTCGATCACCGCCTCGAAATCATGGTCGATGCGGATGTCGAAGCGGCTGGAGCGCACGGTGCGCGCAAGCCGGGACGACACCTGCAGCCCATCCAGCGGGATCAGGCCGCGATGTTCCGGCTCGACCCAGTAGAGGCCGGGATCGTCGGCGCTCTCGGCCATGGGGAAGATGCCGCAGGCATAGGCCTTCAGCACGACCTCGGGCGTGATGGCGTGGGCGAGATCGTCCGCGTGACGGCTCATGCGCCGACGATAGCCCTATGCCGGACAGGCCGCCAGTCGCCGGGCACGATCAGCCGATCGGCTTCTGGAAGATGACTTCGCCGCTGTCGGTGCGCCCGACATCGGTCCAGCCGTTGCGGCGGTAGAACCGCTCGGCGCGGGTGCCTTCGTCCGTGGACAGGCACACCGCTGTATGGCCATCCCGGGCAAGCGAGGCGCAGGCAGCGGCGAGCAGCGCCTGGCCGATGCCGCGTCCCTCGTGAGCCGGATCGATGAACAGCGCGAAGATCGAGCCGTCGCGCGGGTCGGCCGAGGAAAAGCCGAGAATCGCCCCGGCCTCCTCGAAGACCCAGAAGCCGTCGCGGTCGATCAAATACTCAACCGCGGCGGTGATCTTTTCCGGCCGCGACAGCACGTTCTCCGTCACCGCCATGCGGATTTCGGAGATGCGCGGCAGATCGGCTCTGGTCGCGATGCGGATCATTGCTTCTCGATGCCCGCGACGCGCACCGCCTCGGCCCACTTGTCGGCCTCGACGCGCACGCGCTGGGTCAGCTCGTCGGGCGAGGACGGCGCGATCTGCATGCCGAGATTCTCCGACAGGGCACGCACCAGTTCGGGAGCCACCGCCGCCTGCCGCACGGCGGCGTTCAGCTTCTGCACGGCGTCCGGCGGCGTGCCGGCCGGCACGAACATGCCGAACCAGGCGATGAGCTCGTAGCCCCTGGTGCCGGCAGCCTCGTCGACGGTCGGCAGGTCCGGCATCTGCGGCGAGCGCGCCTGCGACGTTACCGCGAGCGCCCGCACCGTGTTGGCGCGCACCTGCGGCAGCATCACGCCGAGATCGGCGGTGAACAGGGTGACGCGGTTGGCGATCAGGTCCTGCATGGCCGCCGGCCCCTGCCGGTAGAAGACGTGGGTCATCTTCATGCCGGTCATCGTCAGCAGCATTTCGGTTGAAACGCGCTGCGAGGCGGAGGCCGAGGCGAAGGTGAGGTCCGTCCGGGTTTTGGCGAGGTCGATGAGCTCGCGCAGCGTGCGCGCCGGCGTCTCGTTGGAAACCGCCACGATGAGCGGCACGGAGCACAGGAAGGACACCGCCTGGAAGTCCTTGTGCATGTCAAACGGCACGTTGTTGTAGAGCGCCGGCGCCGCCGCATTGGTCGAGTTCGTACCGATCAGGATCGTGTAGCCGTCGGCATCGGCCTTCGCGACCGCATTGGCGCCGATCATGCCGTTGGCGCCCGGGCGGTTCTCGATGACAATGGACTGGCCGAGCGTCTTGGAGATCTGGTCGCCGAAGGTGCGCGCGACGATGTCCGTGGCGCTGCCGGCCGCGAAGGGGACGATGGCGCGGATGGGCCGGTTCGGGTAGGGCGCCTGCGCCTCGGCGCGGCCCGCCATGCCGGCGACGGCCGCCGCGCCCGTCAGCGCTGCTGCGGCCCAGAGATTGATGACCCTGCGTGTCGGCGTCGTGCGCGGCATTGCGATTTCCCCTCGGCGGTCCGGGCGTCGTCATGCGTCCGGTGTCGGCAGCGTGTTTATCGGTTGGCGTGTCGCAGGCCAAGGCGGCGCGCGGTCGCGCCGTCATGCGTGCGGACCCCGATACCCGGTGCTTGCGCCGCATGGGCCGCTGTCGGAACTTCCTCCGCGCGCGGCGGATAAGGGGGATAAGGGGGCGACATGCGGACGGGGTGGATCGGCTGGGCGTTCGCCTTGCTCGCGGTCGCGGCCGGCCCGGCCCCGGCGCGCGAACTGGTGCCCGTCGCCGCCTCATCGGCGGAGGCGCGGCCGCTGCTCGACGGCCTGCGGCGCGGCGGGCTCGTCATGTTCTTTCGCCATGCCGACACGACCGGCATGCCCTGCGACCGCTCCTTCAGGGTCGGCGACCGCGACGGCCAGCGCAACATATCGGAGGCGGGCCGCGCGCAGTCCCGCCGCATCGGCGCGGCCATGGCTGAACTCGGCGTGCCGGTGGAGTGGCCGGTTCTGGCCGGTCCGGTCTTCCGCGCCGCCGACACGGCCACGGAGGCATTCGGCGGCGACCGCGTCCGCATCACCGACGCGCTGACCGCCGACGACTTCTCGGGAAGCCGGCTCGACTGGGTTCTCGGCGAGCACCGGCGGCTGCTGTCCGCGCCGGTCGCCGCCGGCACGAACCGCGTGCTCGTCGGCCACCGCACGCCGGCCATCATGGTTCTGGGCGATGCGGTCGGCGGCCGCGCGCTCCCGGAGGGCGGCGCCATCGTCCTGGAGCCGGCGACCCCGCCGCGCGTGCTCGGCATCGTCATGTTCGCGCCGATCCCCGGCGCCGGCTTCCATGGCTGCTGAAACCCCGCTCGCGGCGCAGGGAAGATCGGCGGAACGGCCGATTGCCGATTCGTCTAGATTATTATACCTATCAGCCCGCTGAGTCCGGATCAGCCTTTCATGCTTCAGTCCTTTCCCGCCATCGTCACCGCCCTCGGCCTCACCCAGATCATCTCCTGGGGGACGATCTTCTACGGCATATCGGTTCTCGCGAAGCCGATGGCGCAGGAGCTCGGCTGGAGCATGACCTTCGTCTTCGCCGGCTTCTCGGTGTCGCTGCTGGTCGGCGGCATCGTCTCCAGGCCGGTCGCCGCCTTCATCCAGAAGCGCGGCGGGCGGGTGACGCTGACGCTGGGCTCGCTGGTCGGCGGCGTCGGCCTCGGCCTGCTGTCGCAGGTCGACAGCCCCGTGCTCTACATCGCCGCGTGGATCATCCTCGGGCTTGCCTCGCGGCTGACCCTCTACGATGCGGCCTTCGCCACGCTGGTCGAGATCTACGGCATGAAGGCGCGCCGGCCGATCTCGATCCTGACCCTGTTCGGCGGTCTCGCCTCCTCGATCTACTGGCCGATCTGCCACTACGCCAACGAGGCCATCGGCTGGCGTGGCGCCTGGCTTGTCTGTGCGCTGTCGGTCCTCGTCATCTGCACGCCGCTGCACATGCTGCTGCCCCGGCCCGGCGCGGCGGTCGCCGGCGGCGTCAATGGCAGCGACGCACCGACGCCCGATCCCGAGCCGCTCGTGCCGGCGGAAAAGCGCGCCTTCGCGGTGCTGATGCTGACCATCGCCATGGCCTGTAATTCCTTCATCACCACGGCGCTGTCGGTCCATCTCATCCCCGCCGCGGTCAGCCTCGGCATGGTGGCCGCGACCGCCGTGTGGATCGCCTCGATCCGCGGCGTGTTCCAGACCCTCGGCCGGCTCGCCGAG
>Ga0209794_1001372_pt1 | contig 19358 bp, 17 predicted proteins | sample EBPBio232013_DNA_FD_185869 | JGI IMG/M metagenome (GOLD analysis project Ga0209794, IMG submission 185869) | Wastewater treatment Type I Accumulibacter community from EBPR Bioreactor in Madison, WI, USA - Reactor 1_5/23/2013_ DNA (SPAdes)... | ecosystem: Engineered > Bioreactor > EBPR >... | reverse complement strand
ACGTGAACTGTGTACACTTGCTGCAATTTGCCTTTGTGAGTAGTTAAGGCTGCTTAGCCTCAAAATTTCTCGATAATTCACCATGATTATCGATCCTCCTATAACGAGAGTCACACGAATGTGTGCTTGTTTCATTATAGAATCAATTTTTTAGTTGGAGCACCCATTTGATGATGTGGAGCTATAATTCCGTGACAACGGAGCTAAATCTCCGTGCAAGTGGAGCTTATATCTCGAAATTTACAAATATAAGGTATTATGCAAGTAAAACGCATACACTTTTATTTCATTGCATTGATAACAGGTACGATTGTCTCAAATATACAATAAAAGAATAATTAAGCAACCAAAACGATGCTGACAATTATAAAATCGTCATTAGTCTGTTAAGAAATTTGAGATTTTTCATTTCGAAATTCTGAGATATACAATTATCTCAATTTTTTTGGTTGTATAACTATTGAGAAAAGCAATAGCAAGACGTTAAAATGCTAATAGTAATGACATCATAAAATTATAAGACAGAATGACTAAATAAATTGGATGGTTCAAAATCTGGTTATTTAATTTGTCACTTGTAGCACAGTGAAACATATGGGAGTAGAGGTAATCGGTTCTCAAAACTCGGACCATAGTGAATACGAGAACAAGTAAATGTACTTTTTATAGGCACTAAAATTTGTTATCAATTAGGCATTTTTTCTGACTAACTATTTTGTACTGCAATTGTTCATATCATGATAAAATAAGTTACAATGAAAAGCTTATGAAAAACCGTTTGTAACTTATTGCGTTGAAGCACTTCGAATGCTAAATTTGCTTGCTCTAACAGGAAAACATGAAGGCAAAATAATTGTAATAATTGGTGTCAATTGAAATAGTCAGTTCACATGAAAACACAATTTCTAAGCCTCTTTTTATTTGAAAACTAGCGGCTTATATGGTATCATTGTTACATGCAAAGTTATTATTTTTAGAATTTATAAGTCCACCGAAAGAGTGGCACTATTTAGAGGCGATAAGTCTATCCATTAGGATAGGCTTTTTTTTATGCCCAAAATTATAAGGAGGATCGATTATATGTATTTGCAGCGCGGCGATATTATCAAGGTTGAAAGTAATGTGATTTATGTATGCTTTACAGATTCAAGTAGCACAGATGCAATAACCATAGCGATTGCTGAGGAGTAGTATTAATCGATAACTTTGCAAATTTAAAAGAGGAGTGCCTTATATGAATAACATTAATTTGGTAGGAAGGCTAGTGAAAGATCCAGAAGTAAGAACTGCAGGAGATAAGAACATCACATCATTTAGACTGGCAGTAGATAGAAAGTTTGGTGGTAAAACCGACTTTTTCACCTGTAATGCGTGGAATGATAATTATATTTGTCAGTACGCAAAGAAAGGTACAATCGTCTCTTTAAACGGTGAAGTGCAGTTCAGCGAAAAAGAAGGGCGCTACTATACAACAGTAGTCGTAGACCACTCTAAAATCGTTGCTGATGGTATTAAGAAAGATGAAGTAAAATCATCAAGCGATTCTTTTGAAGAGTTTGAGGATTTTGACGATGCTGACATCAAAGGGCTTTTCACAAATTAAGGAGGAGAATGATGGAAAGAGTATCAACGTTTTCAAGAACCGTTGATAACTTTGCTAACAAGGGGCAGTATTTTACTTGCCCCTTGCATAGCAAGGCTATTGGTCAGCTGTTTAGTTGGCCAGAAGATGAAGTCTGTATACTTGAGCCTAGCATCGGTGATTCTAGTGCTCTTTTTTCATTTTTGGATAAACGTTCAAAACGCACAATCTTTGGTGTAGAGCTCGACAAAGCGATATATGAAGGACATGTTGAATCTAAGGATGTTGACTATATCCTAAATGCAGATTTTCTTAGTGGCATCACGATCAGTAACAATGTCTTTTCGCTTGCATTTGCCAATCCGCCTTACGGTGATAGTCAATATAACGAAAGATATGAGTCGATTTTCATGAAAAGGATGTTCAACTACATCAAGGCAAATGGAATACTCGTGCTTATTGTTCCTTATTACCTTTTTGAAAGAGATAGCAATTTCGCAAGTAAGTTTACAAACCGTTATGATGTAGAAGCGGTTTATAAATTTCATGAAAAGGAATTTAAAAAGTATAAGCAAATCGTTCTGATTGGAAGACGTAAGCAAGTTTTAAAAGAAGAGGAAGAAGCTGCAAAGCAGCTTCATAATCATGTGATGGACATTGATAATGTCGAGCTTTTGCCTATGAATCATAAGGGAAAAAAAATCCTAATCTATTCATCTGCATCGGCTAACATCAGTATATTTCAGACACTAAATGTAAACAAAGAGGAGATGATAAAATCATATAAAAACGGTGGTCTGCTTGGGAAAACTAATATTTTAAAAAAGGTGAGTTCGAGCGATACATTGACCCCGCCAATCCCTCCTAAGAGTGGTCATCTTTACCTACTTGGCACCATTGGTTTTACTTCAGGGCCTATCGGAAGTGAAGCTGACAATGATCTGCATTTACAGCGCGGAAAAGTAAAAGAGGAGACCATTACAACAACTGAATCTGGTAATAATTCTGAAGTGCTCGAAAAGAAAAAAACCATCAAGACAACATCCATGGTAATCATCGAGTCTAGCGGAAACATCATCAGGTTTTAGGGGGAGAGGATATGTATGATATTTATGTAAATGAACTCAAAGTTTTTTCTGATTTCATTGTGTATGAGCCAAAAAGCAAAAAACTAATCATGGCAAATATTCTCGAACGTAGTAAGTACACTGTTCAGTCAGTAATTGCTAACATCTACAATAGTTCAAATTTCTCTATTAGCAGCGATGAAACATTGAGTACTTATGGCAGTTATACAGGTTACATTCAAGGGTTCTCAGTAGGAAAGAGCAGGTATTTTCAAGGCATCATCAAAAGCGACCTCATTTACAACAAGAACTCGGCTATTTCCGATTCTCAGCTTGCTGTGTGTATTATCTCAAATGAGAATCAGTCGAAGGAGGACACTCTGTTTGATGCGCTTTATGAGATGCATGATTTACCACTCGAACGAAAGTGGAAGGATTACCTTTATAGTGAACTCAAGCGTCTTGGTAAGATCTCAAAGTGTAAAGTGCTTAAGAGTGAGGATCTTTCATATAAGATTAAGGAAGGCAATATTGCTACTGATCTGGCAAACTGGAGTTTTCATCTTTTAAGGGTTTCACCTAGTGAAGTTGACATGATTGTTTCACAGGGCATTAAGAATGGAATAATCAGTGTCTCGAATACCCCTCAAAAGGCGATCACGGTAAAATCAATCGATGATTACTTTATGAAATATGGCGAAAAGGTTATTGAGAATGTCATGAAGTCACTAAAGCCTAAACTCCCTAGAATTGGTAAGATTCCTTACACTGCAAAGCATAAGATCCCTTTTCCCGTACAAGCAGAAGTTATCAATGGTATTGTCAATCATCTAAAGGTAAAGGATTACATTATCGTAAACGGAGGTATGGGGGTTGGGAAAACGTTCATAAGTAGCGTAAGCGTTGCTATGAGCCAGCTTAACTCACGGACACTTGTGATGGGTCCAGGGCATATGCTTGAAAAATGGCACGATGAAATAGCTGATGAGATACATGGGGCAAAAGTCAAAATTATAAAAGACTTTGAAGATGTAACGAGTCTCCTGGATCTTAAAGGTACAGAGCCAGTAGGACAAGAGTTTTACCTATTTTCAAAAGATTTCGCCAAGCTTAGCTATGAAACCACACCGATTGTATCAAAGCATATGAATCATACAGTGCCACTTAAGAGATGTGGCTGTGGTCAGCTTTACTTCGATTCATTTGAACATAAGCAGTGTTCATGTGGATCAACTGAATTTACTAAAGTCCGAAGCAAATACAAAGTCAGAGGCGCTACATGCCCAGATTGTGCTGAGGTGGTTTTACCTCCTAACGCTAAATTTGAGTCTATGAGTAACAGGCGAGAAGGCGACACCGAGCCTGTATTTCTAAAGGACTTCAGTAATCCGACCAATAAGAATTCTGTTTGTGGCCACTGCGGCACAAAGCTTTGGCAGCCAAATGTAAAGAATCTTTCATTAGCTAATGAGTATTCAAACATTCAAAAGAAGAATGAAAGATGGATCAAAATCAAAATACCGCGAAACAAATCTAACAGAACATTCAAAACCGAATACATGCTTAAGAAAAGCTACGAGGAAAATGTGACATCGGGCTATTTGAACAATGAAAATCATTCACTTGTGAAGCTCATAAAAATGAGAAGGTACTCACCGGCAAAGTATATCAAAAAAGTTTTAGGAAAGAACTTTTTTGATTTTGCTATTTTCGATGAAGCTCACCTATTTAAAAGTGGCGACTCAGCTCAGGGGAATGCTTTTGGACAGCTCATTAAAGCCTCTAAAAAGTCATTAATTCTGACCGGAACACTTGCGGGCGGCGTAGCGGTTGACCTCTTCTATCTGCTTTATAGGCTCGATTCAAGGCTTATGCTGGAGAATGGATATTCTTATAAGGATGTGATGAAATTCGCAGCCGATTACGGCGTTGTTGAAGAGACGAAATCTTATGAGAACGAAACGGTTTATCTCAACAAGACATCAAACGGAAGAAGCGTGGGCAGTAAGAAGATATTACCTGGCATTTCGCCGTTAGTATTTTCGAAACTACTGATCAACAACACAATCTTCCTAGATCTTGCTGATTTTGACGCGTTCTTGCCTGTATTAAATGAGTTTCCTGTCCCTGTAGAGATGACAAGCAAACAACGCGGACTTTATAATAAGGTCCAAGATAGCTTCAAATCAGAAATTAGGCAAGAAGGCGGGAAAAAACTTCTCGGCCAGTTCTTACCAACACTTTTATCATTACCTGATGTAAATGAGCTCAGCCCAATCATCCATCCGGAGTTTGGCCATGAGATATTCAGTTTCAAAGAACCTGCAGAATCTTTTCACGGGGTAGATGGACTACTAAGTAAAGAGCGTGAACTTGTAAAGATTGTGGAAAAGGAACTTGGTGAAGGCAGAAACTGTTTTATCTATGCAGAGTTTACTTCTGATGGTGAGAAGAATATCACCGAACGCCTTAAGTCGATACTGGAAGAGAGGCTTGATCTTAAAAATCAGGTTGCAGTCTTAAAGTCATCTTCTCCAAAAGCGATTCACCGAATGAGCTGGATCAAGGAAAAAGCCGCCGAAGGTGTGAAAGTCTTTATTACCAATCCCAAGAATGTCGAAACGGGGCTAGACTTCATATTCAAGCATAAAGGAAGAGTTTACAACTATCCAACGATAGTTTTCTATCAGCTTGGATTCAATCTTTTCACCGCGTGGCAGGCATCAGCGAGACACAGAAGGCTGATTCAAACAGAGTCGTGCAGAACGTATTACCTCTTTTATGAAGACACGCTTCAAAGTGTTGCGCTGGAGACCTTGGCAAATAAGAAGGCGGCCACCGCAGCGCTACAAGGCACGTTTTCAGAAGAGGGACTCATTGCCATGGCAAATAGTGTTGATCCGCGTGTCTTGCTTGCAAATGCACTAATGAACGGGGCACAAAAGAGTAACCTGGATGCACTATTTGATAAGATAAATGAAAGAAGGGACCTAGAGCTAACCGATGAGGATAAAGAGCTTATGGAGAAAATCCTTCAAAATTTCAAAAAAGGCGACTTGACTGATGGAAGTCAATCGGTTCAGCTTTCATTTAATGATATCGAAGATTTCATTAGCTCTATTAATTTCCTTGCTGTTGAAAAGACAATTGGAAAGGGAAAGAGCAGGGCGATTGAAGGACAGCTAAAATTGTTTTAGCATTTTGACCGGCGCATGCGCTGGTCTTTTTTTTTACAAATCTTCAAAAGATTGAAAATAAACACTCTGTATGGTATACTCAGTTTAACCAAAGTTTTATTTTTTTAGTAATTTTAAGACCACCTACGAGTGGCACCATTATGAGGCGATAAGTCTATCCATTAGGATAGGCTTTTTTTTATGCCTATTTTTTCAAAAGGAGGACTGGCTACATTAAGGAAAAGCTTTGGCGAGAGTTTAATAATTCAAAAGGAGAGAGACTATGAAAATCAAAAGAGAGACATTAATCGAAAAAATGACAAAGGTTGCTTCAGTTGCAAATTACAAAGATGCAAAAGGAATTATACGAATCGATCTAACTGAAAGTGAAACTGGAAACGCGATGGTACTTTTCGGCAGTGATGGTATTAACTCGGCAATGACACACCTTGCCTATAATGAGAATGTAGGCGGTGGTACATTCTATCTTGATTCAAAAAAGGTCATCAATTATCTCAGGAATCTCGGTGCATTCGAGATTGATGAAATTGATATGGACTTTGGCGAGAAAGAGATTACCATCACGACGGGTAAGGCAAAATTCAATTTCCCGGTAGAAGTGGTCAAAGACTATCCTCAAATGGTTGAGGTAAATCTAGAGACCATCGAGGGAAATAAATACACTATCAATTGCGACAGTCAAATATTCCATAGAAAGATGGTGAATATGGCTAAGACTGTTGGCGGAAGCGAAAGAGCGATTCTTATGTACTGTAATGTAATTGCTTCAAGCGATAGTATGAACTTTGTCACCAGTGATGGTTTTAGGGCATCACTTGCAACGATGAAAGCAGAGGCCATCAACCTTCAAACAAGGCTAGCTATCGAGTCGCCGGTTGAGTTTAACATCAATCCAAATATTTTATCGCGTTTACTTACACCGGTTAGTGGGATTGATGTGACAATGCTAGTGACAAACGACCTGATTTACGTCGTCGATAGCGAGTCAGCGATAACACTTAAGACGATCAAAGAGTCATTTCCTAATGTCAGAAGAATGATGCCAGAAGTGGATTTTGAATCTGGTAAAGTACCTTTTAAAGCGATTTATGAAGTGGAAGGGAAAGAGCTAAACAATGCCCTAGCACTTCTAAGAGCGGTTCTTTCCAATGAGAAGAACAAGCGTATATGCTTTGAACTTGGAGAAAGCTGCAAAGTGGAATCAACACAAAGCAAGGACCAAGGCAAAATCCAGCTTGGTGGTGTGATTACTGGTGAAGCGATCAAAATCAATTTTGATATCTTAAAGCTCGATGTCCTGAATAACGGTATCGAAAAACTCAGAATTGGTCTTATCGACAAAGAAAGTCCAATCTATGTGTATGACGCGTCTGAGGTGAATAATTTCAGTAACGCTTTCATGCTTATGCCAATGCTCTAGTCAACTTGAGAATGATGATATCGCCAATCATCTTCTCTCTAATTCTTCTGAACTTCAGGAGAATTAGAGAGAATTAATTTCTCAGACGAATCGATTTTCTTGTTGACAAAAAAAAGGGCGATTTGTTTAATAGTAAAGAATAAGAATGTGGAGGTTTAAATGAAAAAAATCTTAGTTATATCTGTGGTAATGCTTCTTTTATATTCACTCATGATGGTGTCTTTTGCAGACAATCCAAACGATTTAGACTCTTGGAAGAATGGCGCAAACGATAACCTTTTAAATGGCGCTTCTAACTCAACTAGGGACATAGGAGCCTCAGCTGATGCGCTAATCAGGACTATTGGAAAAATTTTGATTTCTATTATTGTATCTGTAATCGGTATGAAGTTCATATGGGGAAAAGATGCGCAAGCAAAAAAGGACATCAAGGGTCAAATCATCAACTTAGTTGGCGGAGCGGTAGTAATTTACTTCGGTATTGACATATTGATCATGATCTTGGCATTTTTTAAAGACGCATTCATGTAGTAGGTGAGTCATGAGTAGAAGATTGCACAACTTTCCTCAAAGCTATAAAGGTCAAAGTCAGTTTAACCGATTCATTGATTTTGTATCCGGTGGACTTTTACTGCTTGGTGGATTAATCTGGATATTCTTGTCTTCAACTATCGGTCAGTTCATTCCTATAGCCGCACACGCTATAGGATTTTTATTAACCGCTTCAATGTATCTGCTTTATACGATACGGGTGCCAGCTGATTATTACAATAAGCTTGGAAATGAAAGAGTCTATAAACTCCTTTACTCAAGCATGATCCACAAGAGAAAAAGATACGTTTATACCAAGTCGGCAAGAGGTGAGAAATGATGAATAGCCTTAATCCTTTAAATCAAAATACACCTGGTTTTTTAAATTTTATACTCGACTATGAGCAGCTGATAGGCATTGTAGGGCTTTTTATCCCCATTGTCGTTGTGCTTACGGTTTTTTATGTCAGAAACAAGCTCTTTTCAAATACCTCGAAGGTCGTAATGACAAATGCTAATGAACTTGACCAAAAGAATAGTGTAGAACTGGTGGGAATTGATGAAATTTCAAACAACATGTTCATCAGTTCATCCCAGGATATCTATTCGGGTGTAATAGAAACGACAGGCATCCCTTACAGGACATTTTCTGAAGCTGAAAAAGATGGTGTCAATGCGGGTTATATAGGCTTTTTAAACACGATCAACTTTCCTTTTTCAAAGCACATCATGAGCCGAAAAATCGATATCGAAAATACAGACAATATCTATAAAGAGGCCTATAAAAGTAAACTAGCCGAAATCGAAAGACAAAAGACCAACCTTATGCCACTTGAAAAGACGATTAGTAAATCAGAGAATCCAGGTGAAGATGAGATTAGAAAATATAATAAGGTTGTCTCGAAAATCAAGATGCTAGAAAGTGATCTGAATTATATTCTTGTTCAAATGAGCTATTTAGATTCCGTCACCTCGACCATTCAAGGCTCTACAAAATCATCATACTATGTCGCAAGTGGTTATTTGGACGAAGAAGCGTTAAAGGGTCTATCTGATGAAGCGGTACTCGAAGCATATGAAAACAATGTTAGTGACAGGCTCTCAGCAATGAGCAATTCGCTGTCCAATGTAGGGGTCAAGTCAAACAAGCTAAAAGACGTGGAGCTACTTGATTTAGCGAGAACACACTACAAACCGTACACCTCAACCGTTTATAAAACGAAGCATATTCTAAATGAAACGGGTATTGAGTCCGATTTTTCGCTTAATAAAGAAATCTTCGCGAGAGTAAAAATCCACGAGGCGCTGCAAAAGGGGGCTGAGTAAATTGCTTAAAAAAGGTGATGTCACTAAAGTTAAAGAGAAAGCCGTTAAAATGTCAAAGAATACGGCCAAAAGCTCGGTCAAAGGAGTTGGGGAAGCAAAATTAAACATTAAGAGAGCCGCTAAAAATGCAGTGAAAAGTAAGAAGACAAGCGCGGTGAAAAAGCGTGTCAGTGTCTTTGATATTAGAGATTTCCTAGCGCCAGATGGCGCGAATCCGCGAAACACTAACCATTTTGAGCTAGTGGATAATGGTAAAGAGTTCTTTTACAGAAGCTTTTATGTCTCACAGCTCCCAAAGCGAGGTAAGTTTGTTGATACATTTGAGACGCTTTTCAGTTTTAAGAACTGTAATACCACCATCTATATAAATCCAGTATCCATCAATGAAGCCATTAGCAGCCTTGATAATGACCTTACAACCATAGAAGCGGAAATTATAACTGCTGATGAGAAAAGGGATACAAATAGAAGAAGAAAGCTCGGAAACAAGTATAGTGAGGCAGAGTTTTTCCAAACCATGCTAGAAGGCCGCGACAATAAACTTTTTGAAGTCGCTTTTCTATTCACGCTCATGGAGACTTCGGTTGAAGAGCTTGACAGAAGAACATCGGAGTTCGTCTATAAAGCGAAAGATTCTGGTATTGAGATCATCAGTTTTTATGCCAACCAGGAAATGGCCTTTAAACTGAATAAGCCATTTAACATAAAAGGCGTGTCAGACTTTACCTCTAACCTTCTAATCGGCGTAAAGTGGCATCCGATGGACCTATATTCGCTCTCAACTATTTTTGCTCATACATCATCAGAGTTTTACCATGAAAATGGGCTTGTATTTGGAAGAAACATTCTCACTGGTGGACATCCAGTAGCTTTTGACATTTATGATAAATCACACAAGAACCAAAATGTCTTTTTCGCCGGTGCATCTGGTTATGGAAAATCGTCCACGATCAAGAAGCTCATGAGATTATTTGGGACTATCAAGGATCAAAAGTTTGTCATCTTAGATGTTGAGAACGTTAAAGGTAGGGGAGAGTATTCCGACATCGTTGACGCTCAGGGCGGCTATATCTTTGAAATCAGCTCAAACAGCAACAACATTCTCAATCCATTTGAGATTAGCGAAGAAGAAGTCTACAACGTTGAAACCGACACGTACAGAAGGACGCTGAAACTCATTGAGAAGGTGCCTTATACTTCTAACATCATTTTGTCTTTAATATCCACTGATAGAGGTAAAGAGCATTCAAACATCATGAATAGAATCGTAAACGATACAGTGCTTCACTTGTTTAGGGGAATTGGGCTTAGAGAGAATGAGCCAGATACCCTTTACGATCAAAAGAACGAAGTGGTTGATGGCAAACTTATCAATGTAAAGGTCAAGAAAACATTACCGACCCTTTCTGATTTCTTTGTTGAAATCGTTAAAAGAAAAATTGATAATAGTGAGCCTCTTTACCATACGGAGTACCTAAACCTGATTGCAGGACTTAGCAACTATGTTAAGGAAATCCATATTTGTGAAGACGGCTGCGGCTGTGTTTATTCTGAGGAATTAAAAGCTGAGAGAAACGGCGTTTGCGAATGCGGATCAAAAATTCACTCGGTATATGGTGCCTTCAGCTTCTTTGATGGCCAGACCACAAGCGACGAAGAGCTTAATTTTGACAATTACCCGATCATCTCGATTGATGTTTCTAGTGTCCCCCTTGAGTATCTACCAAAAGCGATGATGATTGGTATCAACTTTATTTTAGAGACGCTTATAAAGAAGAATTCTGAAAATCCGCAAAAAGCGAAGCGAATCACTTTTGTGAACGACGAGCAGCATAAGGCTTTCAGAAGACAAGAGAACAGAGACAATATCATTGAAGCGGTCAGAATTGTTAGAAAGAGAAACGCGGGGCTTTGGTCGATTACTCAGTCGATTAATGACTATACCCTCTATGAAGAGGCTAAGGTCATCGTTACACAATCAGATGCCGCGTTTGTCCTTAAGCATAAGAACGCAGATTTTGAATCATTAAAAAAACTGCTTGATAACGTAAACGAGTCTGATATCAACTTTGTCATTAATGCCAATCAAGGCGAGCTTTTGCTGATTGATCCATCGGGTAAGGCTAGGGTGAAAGTTGACTTGCTTCCAATTGAAATGAACTTCGCCAACACTAACCTGGACCTTGAAAAGGAGATAAGGCGTGCATAAGAACAAGATGAAGAAAGTTGCCATTTTGATAATGATTTTTGCCATCTTGATCAGTCCACTTAGTTTTGCCGAATCAGAGGAGGATGATGGCGGCTTCATTGGCAAACAACTGGCAGAGCTTCTTAAATGGGCACCCAATGCAATCGGGGATGGTCTTAATGGATTTGGACCATCTGCTGAAGAAATTTACATGCCAGGTTCGCCTTACTACTTCAATTTTTCCACTGATAACGTATTTGGCCTTTTTACCTCCAGAGCGTATCCACTTTTTAAGCTGATAGCGATTATAATGATTTCACCGCTGCTGTCGTTTTATGGAATAGGGCTTATGAAAGCATCAAGCGGTATTGGAAGAAAAACATCGCTGGATGCAATCGTTACACTTGTCCTTTCGGTTGGGGTGCTTTGGTTTTTACCAGATATCCTGAACTTTATATTTAGCATGAAGGATGGTGTAGCTGAGGGTGTAAATCAAATATTTGTATCCGGCGACAATACGGGATTTGTTGAAGAAATGAGGCAAATTTCTGAAGATGGCGGCATCCTGGATGCACTTATTTTTCTCGCATCTGTAGTGTTCTCGTACTGGCTCATGGCCAACTATGTGGGGCTGAGTTTCGGGTTTGCGGTTCTTCTACTTTACACACCAGTCGCGATTATCATCTCATCTGCTTCAAACATGAGAAAAATATCAGGTGAGCTAAATAAGACGCTCTGGGGATACGTCCTCACACCGATATTTGACATTTCTTTACTCGGTATTGTGACGATTACGCGTGGCGTTGATCCAAGTGCCTTCGGTATCGAACCTTTAATGTACAACATCATGAGCATTGTGCTTGTTATGTCGGTTATTCCTGCTAGAAGTTTCATTAAGAGACTTTTCGGATTTGGACCAATGTTTGGCGATATGCTTGGTGTGGGAATGATAGCAGGTGTTGCTGGAATGGCCCTTAGAGGTGCAGGCGGTAAAGGCAAAAGCAGATCTACTGGTGGTTCAGGTAATGAAAACCGCGGACGAGATGAATTGGATAACAGCGGTAAAGCGGCATATTACGATGATTTAGCGCAAATGGAGAAACAAGCTCAAAATCCAGGTACTGAAGTTGGATTCTACGACCCTGCTAATGAAAACCTACCGCCTCTAAAAGAAATGACAAGAGAAGATTTTTTACAAAAACATCAAGGACAATCATATTTCAATGAACGCGATATTGGTGGGCTTAGTAACAAGGAGAAAGCAGATTTTTATAAGTCTCAGTCTAATCTCGACGAACTTAAAATGAGGCAGGATAGAAAAGACCGCATTAAATCGGGTGCACTTGGCGCAGGAAAGAGCGGTTTTAAAGGCTATACTTCAGTTGTCGGCGCTTCGGCAGGCATGTTCATGGGACCAGCAGCTGCTGTAGCAGGGGGTATGATCGGGCATAAGGTGGGTGACAAAATTGTAAACTCTGGGGAGTCAATCAAGAAAGTGGTTTCTTGGGGTAAGGATGTCTATGATGAGTCAAAAGATGTGATGAGAGACAGCGATTTTGCTTCTAAAATCAACTTCAGAAGGTTCAAAACATCAGAAGAAGGTGATAGTTTAGCAGGTGGAATCGATGAGCAAACTTTTGAAGATGCTATCAAAGTGCATGTAATGAATATGGAAGAGGAGAAAGGTCCGGGGCTATCTCGGCCTCATCATACATTAGATTTCGTTTTTAAGTTCGATAAAGAAGCAGAGAAAATAAAAAATGAGTCTAATACATTTGTAAACAACTTAATGAACGATCTAACAACAGAATATAGTAGTCGTGCATTTGAAGGTGCAATGGAAAATGCTGATGATTACAATAGCTTTTCTGAAAAACTCCGCGAAACGACAGTAAGAGTTGAAAAGTTTAGTAGAGGCGCACGGCAAATAGCAACAGAGTTTTCTGAGGCTAATGAATCAATCACAAGGGATTACAAATTTGAAGTTATAGACGGCTATTATCAAAATGATAACGTAATTGATAGAGAACATAAGGAAGCTAGAAATGATGTAGCTGTTAGCAAAAGAGAAAAGGCCATTTTAAAAATAACCGAAGATGTAAGTAAAGAGACCGGTATTGATTATAAAGCGTATATAATTGAACATTTATCAAACATGAACTAGGATAAGGTCCCTTGGCGATTTGCTAGGGACTTTAATTTTTTTCCAAAACCTGTCACGGGGTGTGGAGCTCCTAAGTTACAATAATTATATAAAAGTATGTTAGCCTACACCTACATACAAAACGAACGAAGATGAGGTGATGTTTTGGTTAATAGTGAAACGATAACACTAAAGGAAGAAGTAGAACAGACAATAAGAGAATCAAGACAATATGTTTTTCAGATTGATCATGAGGCAATTATGAATGGAATCAAAAAGGGAACGGATTTTATTGATTTTGATGAATTCCTAGACTTTGAAGTATTTAAATTCTTTAAAGAAGGTGATGAAAATTACCACTTTTTTTATCAGGAGCTGTTAAATATCATGTATGCCAGAGTAGACGGCTATAATTGGTTCAATGATAGCACTGGCATATTTTCTTATAAAGGTTTGAGCGAAGCTGTTTTTTCAATTGAAGGTACAACAGCGCTATATCATGTTTTATTGACACATCCATCATTTCCTTTTGGATTTAGGCAGCCAGTCTACGATAGACATAAGAAAATCATGCTAAAGCGTTATGCTGATATAAAATCAAAGATGCTGATTCCGCCGAATTTTAAGGACGGCTCTAATTTTGGGTTATCTGAAATGAAGGAATATTTAAACGACAAAAGTAGACGCGGAATTTCGCCTAGGCCAAAGGTAAAAGGGAAGACCTTTTTCCTCAGTTACTCCAGCCCAAAAATGATAGAAGATCATGAAAACGGAAGAGAGTTCAAGGCGAACTCTTACACGACAATGTACTTTCGTGAAGTGGATTTCAACAAAGAATATATCACGAACGTCACTTTTATGAATTATTTCGATAATGTAGTGCATCCGCTCCATTATTTCTTGGACATCAAATACAAGCACTTTAAAGAAGGTAATGAGAAACTAGATTACGGTTGGCATTCGATTAAATCACTAACCAGGGCATTGATCAATATGGGCGACGGATATGAATACTGGGATGAAAAATTATCCTACTATGACATTGTATGCTTCAATTTATTTGAACTGCCGCTTAGAGGTTTAGTCATAGAAACCGTAATGAAGTTTCTCCTAATCTTTCAAAAGAAACACCCAAACATTTATATAAAGGATGTCTCGGGATTAGGCTATTATCCATACAAAGATTATCCATTTTACGAAGAGCTGCTTGCATCTAAGATTGATGTTGGCATATAAGGAGGACGCAAATGATTTATATCAGCCTTTTAGCACTAATCATCTCATTGATTGCTTTGTTTTTTCCATTCTTAGATAAAAACAATAGACGTGGATATATGATTGGAAAACTGGAAAGAGAAGCGCTAAGCAGGTATTACAAACTTGGACCCGGTTCTATTGTTTATAGGTTTTCAGAAATTCCGCTCACCTGGATGTTTACTGCGTATCATTTAAGACCTGAAATCGTGAATCAAGGGACTACGGCTTTGAGAGATTATATGCTTCATATCAGTAAGTCCAAAAGGGTTATAGTATATGCGGCACTTAAGGATTATAAAATGGTTTCTCAAGATACGTACAAGCTTTTAATTCATGATCCAACGATGGAAGTCTGGACACTTCCTTTTAAAATTGATAGAGAGTTCATTGAAAGGAATCTTGATTATATCATCAAGATTGAAGCGGAAGTGATTGGTAGAAATTCCGCTAGTGGTATCATCACGTTCCATCCCGAGGAAAAAGGCGCTTTTTTATTTAACCCGATTACTGTCGAATCCACCGATACGCCACTGATGATATACGAAACACTTAATAATGTAGGAGAAAGAAGGTAACGATGGATAACGTTATTCGTTTCCCAAACAATGAACTTAAAAGACTTAGAGAGTCAAATAGTAAGCCCGAATTGTCAGATGGCCAAAGTAGTGGAGAGAAAATCGAGCTCAAGGACCTTTACGCTTGTACCCCTGTTAAATTTTCTGAAAAAACGAGGCATGAGGAGTATTATTTAATCACCTTAAGAGAAAATAGAAGTTTTGTGTATGAAACGACGGAGTATATCAAAGTGGACATGCAAAATCCCATTGATAAGACAAAATGGATATATCCCGAAAAAGGAAAAGGCATGTCCGGATTTGAATTTGAGAATAGTAAGCATCTTTCAAAGAAGTACTTGTTTCTCCACAGAGCCTATGCTAATCATTTAGTCTACTTGTTCTTAAATGACACTGAGAATTTCAGATCAAAGTACCTAAAACTCCTGGGGGAACTCCCAATAACACTCCAGATCAATGGTAGGAACAATTACAAATTCAGCCTCAACATAGATCGAGCAAATGAATACGGGTTAATGCTGTCACGTGGTTATACAGATGAGCTTGAGTTAGTGTATATCGGAAAGTCCCAAACCAAATTTCCATATATCCATGGACTGACAGCGGTCGTTTACGATGATGTCAAACAGCGTATTATGTTCCTTGAACCAGTAACGCTAAGAGAAGGATTTGACGAGCGCAATGATGAGAATTTACTTGACATTGACAACGTGCTATTCGTTGAAAATAAGGCTTTCTCTGAACTTTTTATGAATGATTTTCTAGCCAATCGCAAATCAAAAGAGGCTACAAATGGTTAAGAATAAGCTTAAAAAAATACTTACCAGATTTTTGCTAAAACATATTTTGCCTCTTTTTTTAATTGTGATTTTATGCGCATCCATTATTGCCATGTTACTCGAAGTGCCAAAAACGATTATAAGTAGCTTAAAGTCATTCTTCGGTGATAGTTTCAGCGTACAAGCGACATTACCGAGTGGTTTGATTGAACTCAAAGAGTTCTTTGGGTCTAATCCCGATTTTGATGGCCTTGAAGAAATTCAGACGCCGGCAGTCCTTGCAAAGTATGTGGATCTTCAGATGAAAAGCGGCATTTTGAATTATAAAGCTGAAAGCAGTACGGATTATTATGTAGATGGCGTCTTTCAGTATTCAAAAAAGGAAACGGTTGTAAATGATTTTTTCAGTGCCTCCGCTAGATATACGACGCCATGGCAGCTGATGAGTGCGGTAGATATCATTAATGAAAATTTTGGCAGCTCTGAGCTGTCTGATGAGGTCATTAACTTCAATCAGCAGCTGAGACCACTATTTAACGGGAGCCCGAGTGATCAGTTTCAGGCAACTGTATTCGAGACAAAAACGATCACTAGCCATTATGTCATCACTACTGTTCAAAAGGTGGACTTGATAACTAGAAAGCCACTTGAAAAGCCGATTGAAACGGTTAGGGCGTACACAGAAACTAAAGTAATAAAAACTCCAAAACCGATTTTTGAGACCATAGAGTATTATGACGGCAAAGTAACGAACGAAATCGAATATACCACCAAGTTACTGGACCCTGCTTCTTCTGTAATAGTACTTAACAATAGCAGCTATGAGGAAAAGTATCAAGAAGTTACAACAACCTATGAAGTTCAGACGCCTTCGATAAAACGCTCATATTATTCTGCCATAACAAGCAAAATGAACAGCGCGGTTTCTGTGTCTGTGCCTTACGATTCCATGGACTTGTTTTTAGAACTCGTCAGTGAGTATCCTAATGGCTATGAACTAGCGTCCAATATTAACGCCGCCAGTACCGGAAATTTAACGGATTTTATGACGGGGACCTATACGGACACGGCTTATGACTTTATTTTTCCTACGCTGCAGAATTCGGCTACCGGGCAAAACTATAGAAGTGATATCGTGAACCTTGGCCTTTCTTTAAAAGGCCTGGATTACTTTTGGGGCGGAAAATTTAGAGGCCATGGGTTTAGTACAGGCTGGGGAAAACTTACACCTATGACCGCGCCAGGCCATCCTGCTAGTGGAATGGCGACCCGGTATGGTCTTGATTGTTCTGGATTCGCTCAGTGGGTTTATATCAATGCTGGACTAGAATTAGCGGCTTCTACAAGGGAAATGCTGAATTTAAGACAAGTAAAGGAAATTTCTTTAAGTGAAATTAAGCCAGGGGATCTAGCGTTTTATCATAATTATAGTAATGGAGAAGCATACAATCATGTTGGAATTTTCATAGGGATTCAAAATGGTCATCATATGTTTGTTCATAGCGGCGGATATGGCTGGGCTGATGCCGATCACCCTCTTGGCCAAGTAACCGTTTCTGCTTTAAATGAGAATCTTAACGGTAACGCGATGGTTAAATTCAAGAAGTTCTATAGGTACACGGGAAAGACATTATATTAATAGGAGAAAACTTTAATGAGTAAAAAGATTATCACTTGCATCATCGTTTTTTTTCTACTGCTGGCCGGTATTGATTTGATTTTCAGAAAGCCATGGACAAAGGATGATCAAGTGGCCATTACTGCTCGTGAAGGTACAACAGCACAAGTGCAGGAGACGGTTAGCACGAATCAGAACAATGAGTCTACTGATGCCGATGAAACACAGGCCGCTCAAGAATCCTTAAAGAACATAGAAACGCCATATTTCATCACAAATAACAATTTTTCATCTGATTTATATTTAAATGGTGAGTTCAGCACTAACGAGCTGGGGATATTCCAGGATTCTTTAGAGGTTGATGACTTGAACCAGTTATACAACGATTTAGACCTAATATATGAGGTTGCACACGGAAATCAAGATCTTTCGGTCCTAGAAGGTGTCGTTGACAGTGTAATGCTAAGTGATGAGTATCACGCGCGCTTCAATGGCTTTATGGATGAACTTTCAAAGCGTGAGCAGTACTCTGTCTATGACTCGATTAAACTAGGTGAGGGGCTATATAAAGTGAGTATACTAATACAAACACCAGCAGGTGAGGGGGATTCAAACTTTATAAGTGATGCGCTGCTTACGACAGCGATCTACAATTCAGTCCACAATCGTTTGTCCTTTGAAGATATGACGCGGCGAATGCCTTATGATTTAAGGTTTGAAGATGACCGTTTTAAAATGCATATTTATATGGTTGAAAATTATACACATGACAGTAAGCTTTATTTGGCACTAACTTCAAAACTGAATGAAGAAATCGCAATAGAAGATTTTCCTGTAATTCAGGCTGACACTGTTCAGCCGAATGGAAATGAAGAGACTATTTACTTTAAAATTAATGAAAATGGTTACGTATTAGGAAAAGACGTTACTTTCTATTTTGTTGTTGATGTATCAATCACGGTAGATGAGATTAGTAATATTAAAATAGCAAATCAATAGGTGAAAAGTTATGGTGAGGTTATCGTACTCCTTTATTTTCGTCACAAGGCGAAATTTTCCGCTAATTACATCTCATGTACAGGAAGATACTATCAATGAGATTTTTAAGGATGCTGCTGAAAGTAATAATCTGAGCCTTACCTGCTTTAGTGGCGCGATGAATTATGTCGTTTTGACGGTGGAATCAAAAGATCCCTTACCTGCTCCTTTTCAAATTTCTCACTATTTGCGAAGTGATACTTCTAGGCGCATAAGGAATGATTTAGACCTTGGCGTTAGCCATTTACCAAGTTTATGGAGAAGAGAGAGCTGGATAAGCACTAGTTATCCATCGGTGGAAGAAATTGAAAATTTCCTCGGTGAAATCAACTAGAAATAATAATAAATGTGATTTTTCATACATTTCTGTAAGATTGGGACTTTACCAATCCCATTTTGTCTGCTATTATGGGTAAAGTTGGGATTCCTAGTTATATCTTCTTATGTTAGCGATTACCAAATAGTCCATTAATTACAAATTATATGAGAATGCATAATTAGCTGTCTTTAAAACTAACCTCAAATGAAAAACTAAATTCCGTTTTAAAGGTTTATGCGGAAGTTACTATTGCAGAAGTGTAGTACACTTAAGTAGATATCTATCCTGAGGAATCAGGAGATGACATATTGCTGAATA
>Ga0209794_1001371_pt1 | contig 19358 bp, 15 predicted proteins | sample EBPBio232013_DNA_FD_185869 | JGI IMG/M metagenome (GOLD analysis project Ga0209794, IMG submission 185869) | Wastewater treatment Type I Accumulibacter community from EBPR Bioreactor in Madison, WI, USA - Reactor 1_5/23/2013_ DNA (SPAdes)... | ecosystem: Engineered > Bioreactor > EBPR >... | reverse complement strand
GAGGGATTCGGCGCCGCGCCCGGCCCCGCCGAACGCGCTGACCGACGCCGAACGGGCGCAGGTGCTCGCGGTGTTGACCAGCGACCGGTTCATCGACAAGTCCGTGGCCCAGGCGTGGGCGACGCTGCTGGACGAGGGTACCTACCTGTGCTCGCGGTCCACGATGCACCGGATCCTGCGCGCGAACGACGCCGCGGGTGAGCGCCGCGCTCAGGCCACCCACCCGCCCCGGGTCAAACCGGAGCTGGTGGCGACCCGGCCGGGGCAGGTGTGGTCCTGGGACATCACCAAGCTCCGAGGACCGCAGCGCGGGGTGTATTTCGACCTGTACGTCGTGCTCGACATCTTCTCCCGCTACGTCGTCGCGTGGACCGTCGCCGCCCGCGAAGACGCTCAGATCGCCACGGCCATGCTGCAGGAGGCGATGGGTGTGCACGGCATCCCCGATGTCGTCCACGCGGATCGGGGCACCTCGATGACCTCCAAACCGGTCGCGCAGCTGCTGGTCGACCTGAGCGTGACTCGCTCGCACTCGCGCCCGCACGTGTCCAACGACAACCCCTACAGCGAGGCCGCGTTCAAGACGTTGAAGTACGCACCCGCCTTCCCTGGCGAGTTCGGCTGCCTGGCCGACGCCAGAGCCTTCTGCGCCAGGTTCTTCGGCTACTACAACCATGAGCACCGCCACTGCGGGATCGGGCTGCACACCCCTGCCTCGGTCCACTACGGCACCGCGACCGAGGTCCGCGCTCAGCGGCAGGCCACCCTTGACGCCGCGTACGCCGCACACCCCGACCGCTTCAGCCACCGCCGGCCGGCACCACCGAAACTGCCCACCGCCGCGTGGATCAACCAACCCTCACAGGAGGCCCTCATACAAAGCGCCTGACCGCAGATGTCTCAAACGGCTTGACACCTTCCGGGTCCCGCGAACTGTTGCAGGACAGGACCACTTCGACTTCGCAATCCAAGCTGACCATCGCTGCGACGGCCGCTTCCAGCGCATCGAGTTGCTGTCGAAGCATCCGACGTGAGCCCGCGTAAGGGACGATCACTGAGGTCTGCATTTCCCTCCTAGTCGCTGCTGTCTCGCCCCCAGTTCGGCTCAGCCTACGGGCCCGTAGGCTGAGCGAACAAAGCAGGCCACGAACACGAGAATGGCGCCTTGCAACCTCGTCCTGCGCGATGGGCAACGCCATAGACACGGGGAGCGAAGTAGGAGTGCAGCCTAATTGGAGTGCAGGCTGAGATGGACACGACATCGAGCAGCTCGAAGGATATTGGTCAAGTGCTCCTCGGTGCACGGATAGTGGTCTGCTCTCCAGTCATGCCTTGAGTTTGAGCGGAGTCGCCCTGCAGGGGCGCCTACGGAACCGAGCAATTCGTCAGTAGCCGACCAGAAGCGCCCCGGAGAACGGCAGCTTGAGACGGTTGGACGCATAGATGGCTTCGAGCTGCTGCCGAGCTCTGCTAAAGGCGGGGATTGAAGTCTTCGACCCACATGTGATCGGCATGAGTAGGGCGAGGTAGTTGGCATCCAGGATGAGCGACGTCCTCACGATGTCGCGATAGTCGGCGTTGTTGGCGCGCCGCGACCGGCCTCCACCTCCACCGCTATCCCAAGGTCATCGTGGAAGGCGTCGATCTCGTACGACACCTCGGGCATGCCGTTGTCGCCAAACAGGACCGGCCGAAAAATCTTGGCGGCCTTGCTCTTTCCTGATTCAACGACGTAGCCAAGCGATGTCAGCCCCGGCGCGAGTTCGCGGAGAACGTCATCGGTGCTCAGGCCGGTTCGCTGGTCGACCGTCGAGATGGTGCCCGACGTTTCGGCGACGGTTGCGACGAGTCCGTTGACCCACTCGGGAGGCCGTACGTTCCTGGGGTAGTAGTTCCACAGCGGGTACGGCACACAACGCAGCTTCGCTGAGTCGGTCGCGAGAAGTTACTGACCTAACCCGGCTGATCGAGCCGATCGAAGCGCACGATCCCGGGGGCGAACGGGGGGACCTTCGGGTGGGGACCATGCGTTTGCGCAGGTCACAGATCCCCCCCCCGCGACATCGGAGGTGGGCTTTAGGTCTCATCACCGCCCCATCCCATAGCCCTGGCTAGGCTCCGACCGCATTCGACGAAGGTCCTCCGGCATTGGCGGGCGAACGGCGCCATACCTCTCGACATCCCGCTCTGCGATTGTGGCGGCGCGGTTCGGGCCGAGGTCGGCCCTATCGCGGCTGAAGGCCTGCACCCACTGCTGGCGCGCCATGGCGACGTCCTTGGCGACGAGATGGGCTGTGTTGCGATGGCGTCCGCGGGTCATCGCGACGTATGCGCTGGCGGCGCCGGTGGTCTCCGTGAGGAGCAGGTGGGCAGTGTCGACCGTCTGCCCTTGAGCTCCGTATGCGGTGGTAGCGTAGGCGAGCTCGACATGCTCGTAGACGTACCGGGGAGGCAGGGCCCGGTGACCGCGCCGGCCGGTGACGTGGACTGTGAGATCGGCATCGAATCCGGTGATGACCCAGGTGTCCCGGTTCGCGACGTCGAGCTCGCGGTCGTTGCGGCGGGTGCTGATGGGATCACCGATCCCGAAGATCCGGCCGTCCCGGGTGCCCACTCGCTGCAATGCTCCCGTGGAGGCGGAGTGGCGGGTGTCCTGGATGGTCGAGTTGAGCTGAGAGACGAGGTCGCGTCGGTCAGCGACGACCAGTCCGTCCTCACGGGTGAGAGACTGCAGCGCCTCAGCCATCGAGGAGTGGATGACGACCTCACCGCGCTCCAGGAGCGTGTCGAAGACGTGGCCGGCACGCTCGCCTGACCGCATCAGCAGAGACAGGTCCGCATACTCGGGATCGCTGAAGCGGTGCACGGTCTCCAGGGACCAACGGCCTCGCGTTCCCGCGCATGTTGCGGCAAGGTCGAGCACACCTCCCCGGCCGACGGCCGGGAGTTGGTGACGGTCGCCGACGAACGCCACCCGGGCGTAGCTCTCGTCGGCGATCTTCAGCATGGCCAGCGCGGTGTCCTGGTCCAGCATGCCGGCCTCGTCGATGAGGAGGAGGTCACCGTAGCCGAGCTGCGCCGCCGGCTCAGGGTCGGCGGCGACCCGCCACCAGAACCCATCGTCGTCCCATCGGTACCCGTGCTGATGGACCAGCCACCCTGCCGAGTGAGCCTCAGCGCCGACTTCGGCGGCGGCGACGCTGGCTGCCTGCAGGGTCGGCGTCACGATGACCATTCTCGAGCCGGAGGACGCAAGCATCTTCTGTGCGGCTGACAATGTGGTCGTCTTGCCCGAGCCAGCTGCACCCTCGACCACAAGCAATCTCGCGTAGCCCCCCAGGACTCTCGCCACGTCCAGCTGGGTGGGGTCGAGCTCTGGGAAATCCTTAGCGCCGTACGGAGCCTGGACCACCGAGCCTTCGCTCCGCTCGATGAGCTGCGCAGTGACGGCCTCCTCAACATCAACCACCCGGTTCGAGGACAAGGCACGCACATGCTCGGGGACGTCGTCCCGGTCGAGCAAGCGGACGCATACAGAGAGGGCGCGGGAGGTGAGGTCCTCGGCGAGCTCACGACGGACCGGGGCGGACGCGATGACATCGACGTCGGCAATGAGACGCTCGACCTCGCCGCGGATGTCGGCGGCGTTCCAGCTCGAGCGCTTCGCGCCGAGGCGGGAGATGGCGACCTCGACGACGGCGTCGCGGTTGAGCTCCGCGATCGGCACGCTCGTCAGGGGGGTGGGGGCGTTCGGGGGGGCGTAGCCGAGGTCGGTCAGTTCCTGGTTCCAGCGTCGGGTGAGGTCGGCTCCGTCGAGGGGGGCGACCTTGTCGGGGCGGGCCTGCGCCCAGGCGCGGCGGTCCCAGGCAGCGCGCAGCTTCGGTCCGGGCTCGCGGCCGGGGTTCTCGGTCCGCCACTCGGCCTCGTAACGGTCGACGTTCCGCGTGATCTGTTCGGCGCGGGCGCTGAACCGGCCGACGTAGTCGGCGAACTGCGTCACCTCGCCCGTCCTCGGGTCGAGGGTGTAGCCGTGGTCGGCGAGGGCCTTGCGGAACTGGGGGTCGCACTGCATCGCGGCCCGCCCCATGCCGTTGAGTGCGTTGATCGAGTCGACGACGCCGACCGAGTGCAGACCTCGCCAGGTGCCGGCGGCGAAGACGCGGGCGTTGATCTGCAGGTGCAGGTGCCGGTGCGGGTCGCCGGCGCGGGAGGTGTGGTGCCGCACGATGGCGGCCTCGAGCCGTTCGACCGGGATCTGGATCTGGCGGCCGCGCGGGCCGATGCGGGTGGTCGCGTGCTCGGCGAGCCAGGCGATGATCTCGCGGGCGGCGCGGTCCTGCGCGGCGTCGTATGCGGTGGCGATGGCCGGGTGCATCGCCGCGGCGAGGGACCAGCTCTTGGGTCCGTTGACGACGACCTCGACAAACCGCAAGGCGTTGTCGTCCTGGCGGAGCCGGCCCCTCGCGAGACCGGTGGCGACGTCGTAGCCGGCGACCCATCGCTCGTAGGCCGGACCGTCGAGCTGGCCGGCGTCCGTCATCGTGACGCCATCGCCGTTGCTGATCGCGACGATGTGCGTGGCGAGGCCGGTGCCCTCGGCGAGGTAGTAGTCGTCGACCCGGGAGCGGTCGGCTTCGACGTAGTTGCGCGCCGCAGCGGCGTTGCCGCGGTATAACTTGACCCCGCCGTGCACCTCGTCACCGCCCGTCAATACTCGTCAATTACCCTGTGGAGCAGTGTTTTTCATCCACAGGGGGGACATCCCTACGGAAATTGGTAGCATGCGTGCCGCAGGGTTTGAGGGGTTTCGGCGGTATCGGGTGACCTGTCTTCACAGTCGTCAACCGTCGTCACTATCGGAAGGGCAGCGGGGTGAGGACCGGGTTGGATTGAGTCGGTCAGATGCAGTGATCGCGGTGGGTTCGTCGTTCGCGTTGTCGGAACGTGATCGACGTGCCTGGCTCGGAACTGGCAGTGGCGCTTCTCCGAGTTGTCGCCAGAGAGCACTCTGGTGGGCGGCGCAGCGGGGACTCAGGTCCGTGGCCGTCGAGTGGTGTCGGAGTTGCGGTCTAGCGTCACGCGGAAAGCGACCTCATCCGCACCGGCAGCTTCTTGTGCCGTCGGAGCACCCTCTTGGGAACCCGGTAACCGTACGGTAGTCGCGTGGACGGGGGAACCAACGAGAAACGCATGCGCCTTCGATACGCCGGCACGTGCCGTATCTGCGGGCTCAGAATTCTCGCCAAGGCCGAAGCGGTTTACGAACGGCCGACCAAGACGGTCCGGTGCATCAGCCATGACGTGAACGCTCCGGTCGAGCCCGCTGTCGCAAGACCCGTCGAATCCACCGTCACCAAAGTCGAGGAGCCTGTGGTCGCCAGGGTCGTTGAACCCGCTGTAGTTGATGATGGGGAGCCTGCGGTCGTCGAGGCAGGCGAGACTCCGGTTGCAGAAGTCATCGATCCCGGTACGCCCGGGGCGTCAGCGCGTCGTGAGTTCGAGCGGCGCAAGACACGCCATGAGGAACGCGTCCGGACTAGCCACCCGAAGCTCGGCGGCCTGATCCTCGCCCTTTCAGACGAGAAGCAGTCCACAACTGCATGGGACGTCGGTGCCGTTGGAGAAGAGAGACTCGGCAGGGACCTTGATCGACTCGCCTCGGCGACTGTCCGGCTGCTGCACGACAGGCGGATCCCGAGAAGCAAGGCCAACATCGACCACCTCGGGTGACCGCGACCGGCATTTACGTCATCGACGCCAAGAAGTACCGGGGCCGCCCTCACCTCAAGATCGAAGGAGGTCTCTTCCGGCCTCGTGTGGAGCGACTGCTCGTCGGTTCACGCGACTGCACCAAACTCGTCGACGGAGTCCTCCAGCAAGTCGAGGTGGTGCGGGGACTGCTCGATGACGATGTCCCGGTTAACGGGGTGCTCTGCTTCATGGAAGCAGACTGGCCCTGGATCGGCGGTACGTTCGCGACCCGCGGCGTGCAAGCGCTCTGGCCAAAGAAGCTCTATCCGAAGCTCCAGGCAGTAGGGCCAATAGCGCTCGACACCATTGCTGAGATGCATCGGAATCTCGCGCATGCCCTCCCTCCAGCTTGACTCTCACCGCCCTACCGGACCGAATGAAATCGCTATTGCCGAGCTTGATCTCCCAATGAGAACTTGAACTCGTGCGACGCAGCATCGCCCGGGTCGAGGCTGGACGACTTCCGTCAGCAACACTCTGACTGCATTGGCTGCCGCCTAGGACCGCCCTGCTACGCGTCCAGGGAGACTTCCGGAATCTCGGCCAATGACAGCAAGGATCTTGAGCATCTCGATGCCGCGGATGGGACCTAATCCCCGACGGGAAGCAACCGGTAGCGCATGCGCCAGGTCGGCTCGTAGAAGTCGGGATCCTCCCGTTCCCAACTTGTGACTATGAGGCCCGCCGCGACAAGTTCTCTCGCACCTCGAGTCCATGTGTCATCGGACAGGTCATACTGGCGCTTGCGACCACCATCGGCGTATGTGCCGTTGGGGTGTCCTCCAGTGAGCTCGGAGAGAACGACATACATGGTCAATGCCCGGGGGGATAGCGCAATCGTCCATCCATCCGACCACAGCCGGATCGGCACGGTGACGTAGCGGCCACGACCGCTTCCAGGCCATTTCGCCCCGGCCAGGGCCGGGTCAAGCAGGACGATCTGTGGGCGGCCGAACCCCGGCTTGGATGCATCTGACTGGGTGCTCCTCTTGAGAAAGCCGTTGCGTTCAAGCCATCGGACGGCATCTCTGACCCGCCGGAGGTCCTGCGCAGTCGGATCGGCCAGGCCTACCCAAAGAGCCATCAGCTGAGCGGATGGAGCCGGCAGTGCGTGCGGTGCTCGTGTCGCAATCATGACGAACGTGAGAAAGAGGCGCAGACGTACGCCACCAGCCCGGAGAAGCTTGGCCAGGGGTGGCGCCGTTCCAACCTTCGAAGCGCGGACGAAGGACAGCGGCAGCTGGACGGTCGACCTGCGCTTGGATCGGTCGACAGCCCTATTGAGGTGATTGAGGACGTCTGGGTCGACGCTAGGAGGACTTATCGGCACGTTACCTGCGCTTTCAGCGGGGGCCCGAGGGGTCCAGGGGTGCAGGGGTACATGGGGTACGAGACGTACATATATATGACCGCTGGTTTCGTCTTCCACCACCGCTCTAGACGTCCCAACAAGCCGCTGAGAACGGGTGTGTGTACTGCTGACAACGTTATTGTGCCCCGCCGAGATCGCCTCGCACAAGGTTTGCTGCGGCGGACTGGCTCTGGTCACACTGGTGGGCAGAAGGTCCGATTTGGGCAAAACCAGTCTTGCTGGCAAGGAGGTGAGGAAGCGTGGGATATCGCGTAACCATGGCGGTCAGCGCCTCGGGAGTTATCACGATCACGTTGGAGCCCTGGTAGGGCCGGGGGGCGAGACGATTGTTCTCGCCCCCCGCAGCGCTGCTGCCCCCGCGAGGGGCAGCGCCTCGGAAATCCCGTGCTGCCCCGTGCTGTCAGTTCTGGCTCGCCCGTCGGGCCGACGTGTCACCCGTCGCTTGGGAGGCTTGGGCCCATCGAACGGGTCGAGATAACGAGCCGACGTGAGGGCCACGCTCGGCCCGACACATCGGCACGTCAACGTCGGCACTTGCAGGTACCCTCGTCGCATCGTGACTACGATGACCTAGAGCGTTGGACTAGGCGAAGGAGGGCCGGAAACGTGGCGCGATCTGACCTTCTACTCGACCTGGTTGAGGCCGAACGTCGCGGAGACCGTAACCGCTTCCGCACGCTGGTTGAGGCGGTCATCGCGGAAGAACGGGGAAAGCAGCACCACCTACTGGCGGACCGCCTTTCTGAGCTCATCACCACCGTAGGGACGGGAACCGCACGCGACGACCGCGCTACCGCGGTGCGCGACCTCGTTCAGGAGATCGTCCCCCAGCGACGTCTCGGCGACTTGGACCTGACACCCGTCTCCCGACGCGTTGTGGACGAACTCATTGAGGAGCAGAAACGCTCCGAGTTGCTGCGCAGCTACGGCATCGAGCCTCGGAACCGGATCCTACTCTCCGGGCCGCCCGGCAATGGCAAGACGAGCGTCGCCGAGGCCGTGGCCGCCGAGCTAATGCTCCCCTTCTACGTTATCCGCTACGAAGGAATCGTTTCCAGCTTCTTGGGTGAGACAGCTGCAAGGCTGGATAACGCCTTCGAGTTTGTCCGCACCCGTCGGTGTGTACTTTTCTTCGACGAGCTTGACACCATCGCCAAGGAACGCGCCGACGAGCATGAGACCGGGGAGATCAAACGGGTGGTTTCAACACTGCTGTTGCAGATCGACCGGGTGCCCGCCCACGTCATCCTCATAGGGGCTACCAACCATGGTGAGCTCCTCGACCGAGCAGCGTGGCGACGCTTTCAGATCAGGGCCGAGCTTCCGCCTCCCTCGCGGGCCCAAGCCACTCGTTACCTTGAGCGCCTCCAGCGGCGCCTCGGGGGCGACCTCGGGTACGCACCGCGCACCATCGCCGACAAGCTGGCAGGGTCCAGTTTCGCGGAGTTGGCAGAGTTTGCCCTGGATGTTCGACGTCGAGCCGTGCTGGAGGCACCCGATGCGGACCTGCGCCGGATAGTAAGGGAGCGGCTTGAGCACTGGCACGCTCAGGCCACGGAGTGACGGGCGACCCTCGACCACTCCTCGCGCTAGGAGCGCCGGATGTGGGCGAGCGCTCGCGGCAGCCGAACAGGAACCCCCCTCGTCTCGCCACACCCCCGGCAGCGCGACAGGGTGAGCGGCTGACGCCGCAGTTCCAGGCGCTTGTCCAGGCGTTCGATGCCGAACGAGCTGTCATCTCTGACGGACAGGTCGATGAGGTTGATCCCGAACTCGTCTTGGTATTCGACCTCGCCGGCTCCGTCCAGGAGTTCCGCAACGCGATCCAGTACGTGGAAGGCCTTGAGTTCCTCTCCGAGTTCCTGGACGAGGATTCGGAGCCGGACGACGACTTCCATATGTCGCAGCAGGGCACTCGTACCGATCGCAAGGTCCAACACTCCCTTTACCTGGTTATGTCGAACGCCACCGCCGTAACGCAGTTAGTCAGTCTGTTCCAGCGCTGGCAAGAATCCCCTGACATCACCTTCCAGCGTGGCCTGGGCCGTTTCAAGGCCGCGTTCTCGCAGTTGCGCGCGATCCGGCGGTGGGGAGCAGAGGACCGGATTCGGGACACCGGACTCCTCGAGGTCTGGCGCGAGCGGCTCGCGGTTGCCGGGCAGTCGATCAGCACACTGCCCATCGAGGTAGAACTGTGGTACCGCCGAAACGAGCAGCAGCGCGCCTCTGCGGAAGAGAGCTTGACAGGTCTCATCGTTAACGCCGGTGGGCGCGTCCTGAACCGCGCCGAGATCGGCGAGATCGGGTACCACGCGCTGCTCGCGGAGATCCCGGTACAGCAGGTCAGCAGTATCCTCCGCGACGGCGCCTCGGCGGTCGAACTCCTCAACGCTGACGAGATCATGTTCGTCAGCCCCTACACACCAATGTCGGTCGCAGGCCCTGGAGCGGATCCCACCAGCAATACCGCCGTAGGGGCTGCCGGGCGGGTTGAGGGTCTGCCGCGGATCGCCCTTCTGGACGGACTCCCTTACGCAAACCACGACGCGCTGGCCGGAAGGCTTGTTATCGATGATCCCGACGATTTGGGCATCACCTACCCGGTCGCCGCGCGTCACCACGGAACCGCGATGGCCTCGCTGATTCTTCATGGCGATCTGTCCCGACCCAACGAGCCACTACGCCGTCCGCTGTACGTTCGACCCATACTCCAACCTCACCCGGTCTTCGCGGGACACGAGGTAGTCCTCGAGAATGAGTTACTCACCGATCTCCTTCACCGAGCGGTTCGCCGAATTGTCGAAGGGGATGGAAGCCAGCCAGCGGCTGCACCCAGCGTCCGCGTCGTCAACCTCTCGATTGGTGCGGAATCCCGCGCACTGGTGCGCAGGATGAGCCCCCTCGGCAAGCTTCTTGACTGGCTGGCAGTGAAGTACAACCTCCTATTCGTTGTCAGCGCTGGCAACCACTTCAATTCACCGGTCACGATCCCGGCACATGCAGCACGATCTGCCGAGACAGCCGCGGCCGAGGCAGTGAAGGCCGCGCGTGCGACCAGCAGGCTGCGCGGCATATTACCGCCGGGAGATGCGCTCAACGGACTAACCGTAGGTGCCACCCACGCGGACGACGGCGCTGACCCAGCCCTTCCCGATTCGGTCTGGGATCTGCTTGCGCCTGGTGCACCAGCGCTGTACAGCGCCGTTGGACCAGGCGTTGGACGCTCGATCAAGCCAGACATCTACAACGCCGGGGGCCGGGCGCTCTTCGAACGCCCCTTGCCGAAGGACGACACCGAAGACGAGGTCGCGCTAGCGTTCGCGCGGACTGGGCTGTCGGGCCCCGGAATGCAGGTAGCCGCGCCCAAGAGCGGCGGCGTGTCCGACGCAACCGTATTCACTTACGGCACCAGCAACGCCGCAGCCCTGGTGACACGAGAGGCCGACGCCGTCTTCGAGGCACTCGAGCGCGGGCCCCTCGCAGAAGAGGACTTTGCCTTCCCCGACGCCCTCTATCACCCCGTGCTAGCCAAGGCCCTTCTGGTCCATACGAGTACCTGGGGGGATCAGGAGGCCCATCTGAGAGATCTACTCGCGCTCGACACGAACAACGCACGCCGTGAGCTCACCGCCCTTCTCGGATACGGATCGCTCCGCCGCGAGCGCGTCGGCACGGCCGCGACTAACCGCGCCGTCCTAATCGCCGGGGGTTCGATTGGTCGGGACCAGCTACACACCTACAGCATTCCGCTGCCTGTCTCGCTGCGAGCGAAAGCAGAGTGGCACCGCTTCACGGTCACGCTGGCGTTCTTCGCCCCGACCGTGGGGCAGCTCACGCGTTACCGTGGCGCCAAGGTGTTCTTTGAAAGGCTTCTCGACAAGGACACCGGAGGCTCACGTATTGACGCTGAGCACAACGCGGTGCGACGGGGCAGCGTCCAGCACGAGGTCATCGAGGGTGCCCGAGCATTGGTGTTTAATGAGGGAGATGCGCTCCCGATCCGCGTCGAGTGCATGGACGATGCGCAACGGCTACGTGCAGGGGAGATGATCCGCTACGGGCTCGTCGCCTCCGTCGAGACCGCAATCACGACGTCAGCGACTATCCACGACGAGGTCCGAACTCATCTGCAGGCGCGTGCACGCACCCAGGCACGTCAGCGGCTCCAGCAATAGCCCCAACCGGGTGTGGCGCCGGTCGGGCGTGCGCAACTCGTTCGGCGTTCGCCGGTTTCGTTCAGAAACGACATCCATGTCCTCGAAGTCCTCGAAGGGGATGTCGGGAATGCAATGTGGCAGCTCGTACAGAACACGTCCAACTGGCCGTAAGACGGATGGCCCGACCGGGTGCCCGGCGCCCTGCACTGAGCCCTCGCCGCACGACATGGACGGCCTCGCCGTTGCCTCGGACACGAGGGGACCATCTCACACTCAACCGCAGGTGATGGACAGCTCCGCGTCGGACTGGCCGGCCGACCATGGGTGCACTCGCAAACGCCGGGCAGGCGTAGCGCGTGGCGCATCCCTTCCCCCACACTTCCCCCACAGCGTCTGAGAAGGTGATTTCTAGAGTAGCTGATCGAAGGACGAAAACCGGGTCTGAACTGGGGTTTTGTGTGGTGGAGCCTAGGGGACTCGAACCCCTAACCCCCTGCTTGCAAAGCAGGTGCGCTACCAATTGCGCCAAGGCCCCGGTGCGCGCGATAACCCTGCGCGCGAGGAAGATTCAGTTTGCCACGTCGGTGGCGGAAGCCCACGCGTCCTTCGCCGGGGCCTCGGGCTTGGGGGCGGTCGCTTCGGACCACAGGTCCTTGTCGGACTTGGTCTTGTCGATGTTCTTCTTCACGATGCTTGCACCGACGGCGGTCGCGATGACCAGCAGCCACTTCTTCATGGTTGTTCCCCTAACAAACCGGCCCGCACCGGGCGTGGGGCGGACGATGGGGTGGGCCTAACAGGACTTGAACCTGTGACCTCTTCCTTATCAGGGAAGCGCTCTAACCGTCTGAGCTATAGGCCCGCTTGCACCGCGGCCGGTTACCGGTCGCGACGCATGAGGTTACCTCACGCGCCCGCGCCCGGCCAAAACGCGGTCGCTGCTCGATCAGTCGTCGGTGAGGGTCAGTTGCAGTCCGCCGACCAGCGATGCGCACACGTTGTACAAGAAGGCCGCGAGCGTCGACATCGCCGTGACGAGCAGGACGTTGACAACACCCAGCACGACGGACAGTGAGACGACGCGACCGAACCCGACGAAGTCCATGATGTCGAACTTGGTGTTCGCGTCACCAATGATTTTTTCGATCATCGAGTTGATCTGGTCGAAAACACCCATGCCGGACAACAGCATCCACAACACCGCGATCATCACGACGGTCGCGATCCCGAGGCCGATCGCCACAAGGAAGCTGACCTTCATCGCCGACCACGGGTCGACCCGCGAGACCGTCAGCCGCACCCGGCGGACCGGCGGGCGCGGCGCCGGCGCGGTGGGGCGCGGCGCGACGGCGGCCGTGACCTGGTTGGCGCTGGCGCTCACTCTTGACCTCCGGTCTCGTCGGCGGACGGCTCGTCCTCAGCAGACGTTACCGCCTCGCCCTGGGCGAGGGCTGCATCCCCCGTGGTGTCCGTATGCCGTTCGCTCACCTCGTCGGCCCCGTCGCCAGCACCCGGCTCGCCCTCGGCCAGCCCGGAGTCGCCTTGTGTCGCACCGGCTTCCGCCGCCCCGCCAGCCGCGCCACCCGACTCCGCATCGCCAGCCTCCGTCTCGGCCGCAGCCGCCTCGGCAGTCGCAGCCTCCGCCGCTTCGGCCTCGTCGACCACCCGCTCGGGGTTGCGCGCGACAGCGACGATCGAGTCGCCCGCACGCGGCGTGGCAAAGGAGACGCCCATCGTGTTGCGACCGGTCAGCCGCACCTCGGACACCCTGGAGCGGACGATATTGCCCCTCTCCATGACGACCAGCACCTCATCGCCCTCCTCGACCGTCAACGCGCCGACGATGTCGCCGCCCCGGTCGCTGAGCTTCGCGACGGCCACGCCGAGGATGCCGCGGCCCTTGCGGGTCCATTCCGAGGCCTTGGATCGCTTTGCCAGACCGGACTCGAAGACCACAAAGACATCCGGATCGGTGCCGTCCGGGATGACCGACATCGAGAGCAAAGAGTCCTCGGCTCGGAACTTCATACCCGTGACCCCGGAGGTGGCACGGCCCATGGGGCGCAGCTGCGTGTCGTCGGCGGCGAAGCGCGCCGACTGGCCCTTGCGCGAGACGAGGAGCAGGTCGTCGACATTGTCGACCAGGCCGGCGCCGACGAGTTCGTCGCCGTCACGCAGGTTGATCGCGATGACGCCGCCGCTGCGGGGGCTGTCGAACTCCGCCAGCCGGGTCTTCTTGACCAGGCCGCCCCGGGTCGCGAGCACGAGGTATGGCGCGGCGGCATAGTCCTTGATCGCCAGGACGGCCGCGATCTTCTCTTCTGGCTGGAAAGCGAGCAGGTTCGCCACATGCTGACCCTTGGCGTCGCGACCGGCGTCGGGCAGTTCATACGCCTTGCTTCGATAGACCCGCCCGAGGTTGGTGAAGAAGAGCAGCCAGTGGTGGCTGGTCGTGGTGAAGAAGTGGTCGACCACATCCTCGCCGCGCAGCGCCGCCCCGCGCACCCCCTTGCCGCCCCGCCGCTGTGAGCGGTATTCGACGACCTTGGTGCGCTTGGCGTAGCCGCCGCGGGTGATGGTGACGACGACATCCTCTTCCGGGATGAGGTCTTCCATGTTCATGTCGCCGTCGAAGGGCACGATCTCGGTGCGGCGGTCATCGCCATACTTCTTGACGATCTCGGCGAGTTCTTCGGAGACGATCGTGCGCTGACGGCCGGGCTTGGCCAGGATGTCCTGGAAGTCCAGGATCTCGGCCTCGATCTCGTCGTGCTGCTCGACGATCTTTTGCCGCTCCAGGGCCGCGAGCCGGCGCAGCGGCATATCGAGGATCTCCTGGGCCTGCCGCTCATCGATCTCGAGCAGCGCCATCAGGCCGGTGCGGGCCTCCTCGACGGTGCGCGACGCGCGGATCAGGGCGATGACCTCATCGAGCCGGTCGAGCGCCTTGAGCAGGCCGCGCAAGAGGTGGATGCGCTCCTCGGCCTTGCGCAGGCGGTATGCCGTGCGCCGCTGGATCACGTCGATCTGGTGGTCCACCCAGTGGCGAATGAAGGCGTCGATCGGCAGGGTGCGCGGCACGCCATCGACGAGCGCGAGCATGTTCGCGCCGAAGGTGGACTGCAGGGCCGTGTGCTTGTACAGGTTGTTCAAGACGACCTTGGCGACGGCATCGCGCTTGAGCACGATGACCAGGCGCTGGCCGTTCTTACCGGAGGTCTCGTCGCGGATGTCGGCGATCCCCTGCAGCCGGCCGTCCTTGACCTGCTCGGCGATCTTCTGCGCGAGCGCGTCCGGGTTGACCTGGTATGGCAGTTCGGTGACCACCAGGCAGGTGCGGTTGTGGATTTCCTCGACCGTCACCACGGCCCGCATCGAGATCAGTCCGCGGCCGGTGCGATAGGCGTCCTCGATGCCGCGCCGGCCCATGATGAGTGCACCGGTGGGGAAATCGGGGCCGCTGATGCGCGCCATGACCTCGGTGAGCTGCTCCTCGCGCGGGGCGTCGGGGTGCGCCAGCATCCACTGCGCGGCCTCGGAGACCTCCCGCAAGTTGTGCGGCGGGATCTGGGTCGCCATACCGACGGCGATGCCGGCCGAGCCGTTGACGAGCAGGTTTGGGAAGCGCGACGGCAGGACCGTCGGCTCGCTCTCCTTGCCGTCATAGTTCGGGCCGAAATTGACGGTGTCCTCGTCGATATCGCGCACCATCTCCACCGACAGCGGCGCCATCCGACATTCGGTGTATCGCGGTGCGGCCGCCCCGTCATTGCCCGGGCTGCCGAAGTTGCCTTGGCCGTGGACGAGCGGGTAGCGCATCGCCCAGTCCTGCACGAGGCGCACGAGGGTGTCGTAGATCGCGCTGTCACCGTGCGGGTGGTACTTGCCCATGACATCGCCGACGACGCGGCTGCACTTGTTGAAGCCGCGGTCGGGGCGGTAGCCGCCGTCCCACATCGCGAAGATGATCCGGCGGTGCACCGGCTTCAGGCCGTCCCGCACGTCCGGCAGCGCCCGCGCCACGATCACGCTCATGGCGTATTCGATATAGCTGCGCTGCATCTCGACGTTCAGGTCGATCGGCTCGATCGCGTCGTTGCCCTCGGGTGGCACGTCAGTCATTTCGGTTCCTTGCGGGAGTAGGCTTGGAGGTCAAACGCATTTGTCGACGATCGGCGAGCGGGAGCCGCTGCAGCGAAGCGCAGCGGGTCCGGCGAGCCGATGAGGAGACCAATGCAGAAGAAGCTAGATGTCGAGGAAACGGACATCACGGGCGTTGCGCTGGATGAACGAGCGGCGCGACTCGACGTCCTCGCCCATCAGGATCGAGAAGATCTCGTCGGCGGCGGCGGCATTGTCGAGGGTGACCTGGAGCAGGGTGCGCTCGGCCGGGTCCATCGTGGTCTCGCGCAGCTCCTGCCAGTCCATTTCGCCCAGACCCTTGTAGCGCTGGATGGGGTTCTCCTTGGGCAGTCGCCAGCCCTCGGCTTGCCCCTGGGCGACCAGGCCGTCACGCTCGCGGTCGGTGAAGGCGAATTCGTGGGTGTGGTTGGTCCAGCGGATCCGATAGAGCGGCGGCTGGGCGAGGTAGACATAGCCGGCCTCGATCAGCGGCTGCATAAAGCGGAACAGCAGCGTCAGCAGCAGGGTGCGGATGTGCATACCGTCGACATCGGCATCGGCCATCAGGATGATCTTGTGATAGCGAGCCTTCTCGATATCGAAGTCCTCGCCGATCCCGGTGCCGAAGGCGGAGATGAGCGCCTGGACTTCCTGGTTGGCGAGAATCTTGTCGATCCGGGCCTTCTCGACGTTCAGGATCTTGCCGCGAATCGGCAGGATCGCCTGATTGAAGGACTCGCGGGCGCGCACAGCTGAGCCGCCGGCCGAGTCACCCTCGACGATGAAGACCTCGGAGACGGCCGGGTCCTTGGCCTGGCAGTCACGCAGCTTGCCCGGCAGGCCGCCGGACTCCAAGACCCGCTTGCGGGTGGCTTCGCGGGCCTTGCGGGCCGCCATCCGCGCCGTCGCCGCCTGGATCGCCTTACGCACGACCTCCTTGCCGCCGGCCGGATTGCGCTCCAGCCAGGCGCCGAACTCGTCGGTCATCGCGCGCTGGACGAAGCCCTTGACTTCGGAGTTCCCGAGCTTGGTTTTGGTCTGCCCCTCGAACTGCGGCTCGCCGAGCTTGACCGAGATGACGGCGGTCAGACCCTCGCGGACGTCATCGCCGGTGAGATTCTCTTCCTTCTCCTTGAGCATGTTCTGCTTGCGGGCGAAGTCGTTGACCAGCTTCGTCAGCGCCGCGCGGAAGCCCTCTTCGTGGGTGCCGCCTTCGTGGGTGTTGATCGTGTTGGCATAGGTGTGGACCGATTCGCTGTATGCGGTGGTCCACTGCATCGCGAGCTCCAGGCTGAGGCTGCGGGCGGCATCCTCGACCTCGATGCTGATGATCTCGGGGTGCACCGGGTCCGACTTCTTGGAGCCGACCAGGTGTGAGACATAGTCGACCAGCCCGCCGTCATAGCGATAGGTGACGGTCTTGGCCTTGGTCGCCGTGACGGCGTGGCCCTGCTCGGCCGCCTCGGTGTCGACGACCTCCTGGACGTCGTCGTCGAGATTGTCCAGGTCGACCTCATCGTCCTCGACGACCGGGATGCGCTCGTCGATCAGCGTGATGGACAGGCCCTTGTTGAGGAAGGCCATCTGCTGGAAGCGGGCCCGGATCGTTTCGTAGTCGAAGTCGATCGTGTCGAAGATGTCGGCATTGGGCCAGAAGGTGATGGTCGTGCCGGTGGCGTCGGTTTCCTCCTGCTGCTCCAGCGGCCCGGTGGGCACGCCGTGGTCGAAGGACATCCGGAAGGCGTGGCCCTTTTGGCGCACGCAGACATCCATCCGCGTGGACAGGGCGTTGACAACCGAGGACCCGACACCGTGCAGACCACCGGAGACCTTGTAACCGCCGCCGCCGAACTTGCCGCCCGCGTGCAATTGCGTCAGCACCAACTCGACGGCGCTCACGCCCTCCGTGGGGTGAATGTCGGTCGGGATGCCACGCCCGTTGTCCTTGACGCGGACCGAGCCGTCGGCCATCAGGGTGACCAAGATGGTGTCGGCGAATCCCGCGAGGGCCTCGTCCACGGCGTTGTCGACGATCTCCCAAACCAGGTGGTGCAGCCCGCGCTCGCCAGTGGAGCCGATATACATGCCAGGGCGCTTGCGGACCGCCTCGAGGCCTTCGAGAACGGTGATGGCGCTGGCGTCATATGCCGGCAACTCGGCGGCCGGAGGGGGGCTCGCCGGGGCCTGCGGCTCGGGCGCGACCTCCTCCGATTCGGGCGCAGGGGTGACGTCGGGGCTGGTGGCCACGGTGCTCCTCATCGGGCGGATTCCCGGCGCATCCCTAAAGGTGGTGCGTCGGCGCTGGTATCCCCCAAATCTTATCCGCTCAGACCGACAACCACCGCATTGCCGGGCCGTGGGGGCCGATTTCCCCGTCGCGCAGCCCCGCATTGGTGGAGGAATACGCACCGCGCCTCGCCAGCGGCCTCAGGGCCTCTTCTCGGCGATGCCCCTCCTCGCCCCGTCGAGATCGGGAAACACGCCGAGCGCAGACGTTCGCGCTCGGCGTGTTTCCCGATCTCGACTTATCCGCCGGGACGAAATCAGGAGAGCTTGATCGAGGAGAGGTTGTTGTTGAACTTCACGAGCCGGACGTCGGCGTCCTGGAACTTCGCGAAGCCGGTGCCGCCGAAGTAGTAGCCGGTGTAGCCGCGCAGGTCGCAGCGGTTGCGGGTATAGAACGAGGAGGTCCTGTTGTCGAAGCCGAAGGCTCCGAGGTTGGTGAGACCGAGGTCGAGATTGCCGGTCGACGCGGTGCAGGCGCGGCTGCCCTTGACGGTCAAGGTGGCGCCGCGGGCGTCATACCCCGTGCGGTCGAAGAGCCGGGCGAGGACCAGGAGCGGCGCGCGCTCGGTCGACCCGGCACGGTCGGCCGCCGCGAGGCTGGTGTAGCAGCCGAGCGAGGCGCCGGTCTCGACGCTGACGACGCAGTGCTGCGCCTTCGGCGCGGTGGTCACGGCCCGCGCGGGGGTCGCGATGGCCAGCCCCGCGAGGCCGGTTCCGATGGCGAGCGCGGAGGATGCGAGCGTGCGAAACATGGGGGTCCTTTCGTGGGAGCGCCGGCCCCCTCCGGCCGGCTCGCCAACGACCCTGCCATGATTCGTCAAGGCATCGTGGATAACGCTTTAGTAAAGTTCTTAACCACCCGGCACCCGCAGGACGCGCCCGGTGTTCGGTCGCACCGTGATCGTGCCCTGGACGGTGCCGCCACCGAGCGTTCGATAGCTCCGCGGCAGGGCAACCTTGCGGTCGGTCGTCGTCGGATTCACCAGGACCAGGGCCTTGGTGAAGTCCCGGCGATAGACGCCCTGCCATTTCCGGTAGGCCGTCGTCGGCTGACCGGGGTCGATGGTGTTGTACGGGTGATCCATCTCGACCGAGGCCGGGTCTTCGCTGCGCAGGAAGCAGAACATCGAGCGGCCCCCAGTACCGAGCAGGAAGGTCGCCAGCGTGTATTCGTGCCAACGATTGCGCTGGGCTTCGGTCGCGGGAACCCAGAGCTTGGTGAGCGTCATCATGCCCTTCCCGCGCGCCTCGGCATCGACAATCATGTCGACGTCCTGCTTCCAGAGCGCCTCGGTGAGGAACAGGTTGATATCGCCGCGGGCATTGCGGGCGAAGCCTTCGGCCGCCACCTGCTTGTTCGGCGGGACGAGCGGCCAACTGGCATAGCGCGCCGTGAAGTACCGTTCGCCCGTGCCCAGACCATTGCCATACTGCGGGCGGCCGAGGGCCGTCGCGGCACTCGTGGAGATCTGGGCGGCATACGCGATCCACTCATTCGCGGTCCACGCGCGCCCGTCGGCGTGCACGGGGACACCGGACATATAGGGCTTGTATGACTTAGAGGGCCTCCTGGTTGCAGGTGGTGGTCGCTACGGTGGCCGTGGGAGAAGGCTCCGGGTCGTGCCGCTTTTCGGCTGAGCGTTCGGGCTCGTGAAAGAGATCGACAGGCC
>Ga0209794_1001370_pt1 | contig 19364 bp, 14 predicted proteins | sample EBPBio232013_DNA_FD_185869 | JGI IMG/M metagenome (GOLD analysis project Ga0209794, IMG submission 185869) | Wastewater treatment Type I Accumulibacter community from EBPR Bioreactor in Madison, WI, USA - Reactor 1_5/23/2013_ DNA (SPAdes)... | ecosystem: Engineered > Bioreactor > EBPR >... | reverse complement strand
CGGCCTTGGCCGTCCGTTCAAGCATGTCGATCAGCGGCCAGGCGCGTTGCGGCAGGCTGACCGGCAAGGGTTTGGCCTTGTCTTCCTCGTCTTCCGGTTCCGGCTGCGCCGCCGCCTGACGCCGCGCCTCGGCCACCGCTGCCTGCAGCTTCGTCGCTGCCGGCAGCATTTCGGGCGGCGTGAACACGCCGCGCGCAGTGGTCGCCTTGCCGACGATGTCCAGCAGGGTCTTCGCCGTTTCGGCGTACATCAGCACTTCGCCGGTTTCGCTGGACTGAAAGGTAACGATCATCGAATCTCCCGATTGGAATGAGCAGATTGGCAGCCGGGAACTATAGCAGACCGTACTTCTTCAGCTTGTCGTGCAGCGTGGTGCGCGCCGTTTTCAGGGCGTCGGCGGTGCGCTGGATGTTGCCGCCCTGGCGCGTGAATTCGTCGGCGATGAGCAGGCGCTCGTAATTCTCCACCGCCTCGGTCAGCGACGGCGCGCTGGCCGGCGCGCTGCCGCCGCCGGCAGCGCCGATGCCGAGGACGTGGCATTCGGCGGCGTTCTTCAGTTCGCGGATGTTGCCCGGCCAGTCCTGCGCCATCAGCCGGTGCAGGGTGTCGGTGGTGAGCGGTGGCGGTGGCCGGTTGTAGCGCTTGGCGGCCTGCAGCAGGAAGGCGTCGTAGAGCGCCGGGATGTCCTCGCGCCGCTCGCGCAGCGGCGGCAGCTCGATGCGCACGACGTTGAGGCGGTAGTAGAGGTCGGCGCGGAACTTGCCCTGCTCCGACCAGGCCTTGAGGTCTTCCTTGCTCGCCGCGACGACGCGGCAGCTGACCGGCAGTTGCTGGTTCGAGCCGAGGCGCTCGATGACGCGCTCCTGCAGCACGCGCAGCAGCTTGATCTGCATGCTCATCGGCATGCTCTCGACCTCGTCGAGGAAGAGCGTGCCGCCGCTGGCGTACTCGATCTTGCCGATGCGCCGCTTCTGGGCGCCGGTGAAGGCGCCCGGCTCGTGGCCGAAGAGTTCGCTGTCGAGCAGGTTGTCGGCCATGCCGCCGCAGTTGAGCGCGACGTAGTTCTCCTGGCCGGCGCGCGACAGGTCGTGCAGGCAGCGGGCGACCATTTCCTTGCCGGTGCCGGTTTCGCCGTAGATCAGCACGTCGACGCCGGCGTCGGCGACGTCGAGGATCAGCCGGCGCACCTTCTGCATCTGCGGCGAGCGGCCGATCAGCCGGGCTTCAAGGTCGTCGCGCTGGTCGAGGCGGCGGCGCAGCGCTTCGACTTCCAGCACCAGCGCCCGCTTTTCCAGCGCGCGGCGCACGACGTCGACCAGGTCGTCGGTCGAGAACGGCTTCTGCATGAAATCGTAGGCGCCGTTGCGCATCGACTCGACCGCCAGGGTGACGTCGCCGTGACCGGTGATGATGATCACCGGCAGGTCGGGGTCGAAGCCGCGCACCTTGCGCAGCAGATCCATGCCGCTGGCACCGGGCAGCCGCATGTCGGTGACGATGATGCCGGGGAACTCGGGATTCAGGTGCTTCTCCGCCTCCTCGGCGGAAGCGGCGGCGAGCACCGGGATGCCGGCCAGTTGCATGGCCTGTTCGCAGCCCAGACGAACGTGCGGATCATCTTCGACAAGGAGGACGGACAAGGGCGTCTTCATGGCGTTTCCCGGTTAGCCTGCGGCAGCGGCGGCAGCATGACGACGAAGCGGGCGCCGCCGCCCGGCGCCGGGCCGGCCATCAGGTCGCCGCCGAAGTCGCGCAGTATATCGCGCGAAATGGTCAGCCCCAGACCAAGGCCCTCGCCCGGCTGCTTGGTGGTGAAGAAAGGTTCGAACAGGTGGGCCAGCGCCTCTTCCGAAAAGCCGTAGCCGCTGTCACAGACCGCCAGTGCCAGCTTGCCCGAACTGGCGACATCGACGCTGAAGCTCAAGCGGCGCACCGGCTCGTCGCGCATCGCGTCGAGAGCGTTGCCGATCAGGTTGACCAGTACCTGCTGCAGGCGGTTGCGGTCGCACCAGGCAATGCTGCGGCCGGGCGCGATGCCGCGCTCGACGCTGACGTTTTCCTTCTTCAGACGCGACTCGAAGAGGAACAGCGCGCTGTCCACCGCCTGCGCCACATCGACCGCACTCGACACCGCCGGCGACTTGCGGGCGAAGGTCTTCAGCGGCCCGATGATGTTGCCCATCTGCTCGGTCAGTTGTTCGACGATGGCGAGATTTTGCCCGGCCGTCGCCTGGTCGCCGCGGCGCATGAATTGGGCGGCATTGGCCGACAGCGTGCGAATGGCACCGAGCGGCTGGCTGAGCTCGTGGGTGATGCCGGTCGCCATCTGGCCGAGGACGGCGAGCTTGGCCGCCTGCACCAGTTCGTCCTGGGCAGCGCGCAAGGTCTGTTCGGCGCGCTGGCGCTCCTGCACTTCGCGCTGCAGCCCGGCGACCGCCTCCGACAGGTCGGCGGTGCGCTCCTCGACCTTGCGTTCGAGTTCCTGGTTGGCGCGTTCGAGCATCGCCCGCGCCTCCTCGCGGCCGCGCGCCAGGCGGCGGCGCTGGCGGGTGTACAGGACGCCGAGCAGCAGGCAGCCGAGAGCGGCGACGCTGAGCGCGGCGTGCGTTGCCGCCTGGACGCCGACCGGCCGCAGGTCGGAAAAGACGACGATGCGCCAGGCGGTGCCGGAGAGGTGGCGCGACATCGCCAGGTAGGGGCGCGCGCCCTGTGCCGACGCCACGTCGTCGCGCAGGTGTTTGGGCAGGCGGACGATGCGCCCCTCGTCGGCGCCGGCCAGATCAAGGTCGAGGCTGATCTTGCCGAGCGGCTGGCCGGCGAACTGCTGCCGACCGAGACGATCAAGCTTGTCGCGGGCCTGGGGATGCAGCGTTGCATAGCGCCATTCCGGCGGCGAAGCGAGCAGTACCACATCGTTGCGGTCGACGATCAGCGCCGGCGCTTCCTGCGCCAGCCAGCGCCGCTCGACCTCACGGATCCCGGACTTGACGACGGCGACGCCGATCACCTTCCATTCCTGCGTCTCGTCGCGGATCGGCAGGGCAAAGTAGTAGCCCGGCTCCTGCCGGATGGGATCGACCGCATAATGCCGCGCCGGCGTGCCGCGCACTGCGTCGCGGAAAAATGGCATGTAGGCAAGATCGGAACCGAGCAGGTTGTCGGAAAATATCCAGTCGCTGGAAGCAACGACAATGCCGCGGGTATCGAGGACGAAGATCGCCGGCCCGCCGAGATGGTCATTCAATTTCTGCAGGAAGCGGTTGGCCTCGGCCTGCAGGATGTCCTGGCCCTCGGCCGGCCCCCGCAACAGCGCCAGGATTTCCTGATTGAGTTCGACGGCGCTGGGGATGGAGGCGTGGCGGGTGACCTCGCTATCGATGGCAGCACCGAGGATGTCGAGCTGATGCGAAGCCGCCTGGCGCATCTTGCCAATCCCGTAGTGCTCGGACAAGCGATAGGACAACAGCCCGAGCAACAACAGGGCGACCACCGCCGCCACCAGCCCGAGCAGGCGATGTGGACGGGGAAAGGGCGTGGGCAGGTGGGCTGGGGAATCGGGCATGTCGGGCGGGCTCAGCGAGCGCTCATTCTAAGGCCGAACGCGCGCCGGGACGGACGACGGGATTGATGCGAGCCACGGCTTCAGGCTGCGGGAAACCCGGCTCCAGCCGGTTTTCCCGTCATCCCGGGCGCCCGGACGATCAGGGATAAAGGCCGCGCTGCTCACGCGCCGCCAGTACCCGCTGACAGGCGATGATGAAGGTCGCCGTGCGCAACGACACCTTGCGTTCGGCCGCCAGCGTCCAGATTGCCTCAAACGCCCCGATCATGATGCGTTCCAGGCGCTGGTTGATTTCATCCTCGCTCCAGAAGAAGCTGGAGAAATCCTGCACCCACTCGAAATACGACACGGTGACGCCGCCGGCATTGGCCAGCACGTCGGGCACCACCAGAACGCCACGCTCACGCAGGATGTCGTCGGCGGCCGGCGTGGTCGGACCGTTGGCGCCTTCGACGACGATGCGGGTTTTGATCGTCTGCGCCCGTTCGGGCAGGATCTGCCCTTCCAGTGCCGCCGGCACCAGGTAATCGGAGGGAATCAGCCAGAAGTCATCAACCGAAACCGGCGCAGCGCCGGCAAAGCCCTGCAAGCCGCCGTTGGCCGCCGCATGCGCCAGCGCGGCGGGGATATCGATCCCGGCCTCGTTGGCAACGGTCGCCGAGTGATCCTGCAGGGCGACGACCTTGGCACCGGCTTCATGGAACATGCGGGCGGCGATCCCGCCGACGTTGCCGAAGCCCTGAACAACGATACGTGCGCCCACGATGGGGACATTGCTGCGCCGGCCGGCTTCGCGGGCAGCGATGAAGACACCGCGCCCGGTCGCCTCGTGGCGGCCGAGCGAACCACCGAGCGAAATCGGCTTGCCGGTGACCACACCGGTGGCGGTCGAACCGACGTTCATCGAGTAGGTATCCATCATCCAGGCCATGGTCTGCTCGTTGGTGCCGACATCGGGCGCCGGAATGTCCTTGCCCGGGCCGATGATGACGCCGATTTCCGAGGTGTAGCGACGGGTGATGCGCTCCAGTTCATCGCGCGAATGGGCCCGCGGATCGAGCCGGATACCGCCCTTGGCGCCACCGTACGGCAGGTTCAGGGCGGCGTTCTTGATCGTCATCCAGCCCGACAGCGCCATCACTTCGTTGAGCGTCACCGCCGGATGGAAGCGCACGCCACCCTTGCCCGGCCCACGCGACAGGTTGTGCTGGACGCGGTAACCCTCGTAGTGGGCTACCGTACCGTCGTCGCGATGAATCGGCACATCGACGATCATGATGCGCTTCGGGTGCTTCAGGGTTTCCACCCACTTGGCCAGGCTGCCCATGTGCGGGGCAACGCGGTCGATCTGCTCGAGGAAGCTGGCCCAGGGCTCGGGCGCCGCCGGGTTGAGGAAGGAAAGCCCGGCCGGGCTTTCCCTGCTGCTTGCTACGTTGCTCATGTCTCTCTCCGTTTTGTAATGTTGTCAGGCCATCAGTGGTGCAGGATCTTGGCCAGGAACTGCTGTGCCCGTTCCGAACGCGGATTGGCGAAAAAGGCTTCCTTCTCGTCGTCTTCGACGATGCGGCCGTGGTCCATGAAGATGACGCGGTTGGCAACGCGGCGGGCAAAGCCCATTTCGTGCGTCACGCACATCATGGTCATGCCTTCCTGCGCCAGCTCCGTCATCACGTCGAGCACTTCATTGACCATTTCCGGGTCGAGCGCGGAGGTCGGCTCGTCGAACAGCATGCAGATCGGGTCCATCGCCAGCGCCCGGGCGATTGCCACCCGCTGCTGTTGACCGCCGGACAACTGGCCGGGGAACTTGTGCGCATGCGCCTTCAGGCCGACCCGGTCGAGCAACTTCAAGCCCTTGTCGATGGCCTCGTCCTGCTGGCGGCCGAGCACCTTGACCTGGGCGATGGCCAGGTTCTGGGTGATGCTCATGTGCGGGAACAGTTCGAAGTTCTGGAAAACCATGCCGACGTGGGCACGCAGCTTGGACAGATTGGTTTTCGGATCGCCGACCGAGGTGCCGTTGACGATGATTTCGCCCGACTGGAAGGGTTCGAGGCCATTGACGCACTTGATCAGCGTCGACTTGCCGGAACCTGAGGGGCCGCAGACGACGATCACCTCACCCTTGCTGACCGTGGTGCTGCAATCCTTGAGCACGTCGAAACTGCCGTAGTTCTTGCTGACATGGGAAATCTGGATCATGACTATCTCCTGGAAACGCGGCCTCAGGCCGGTTGGTATTTTTTCTGCAGGTGCTTGACCAGCATCGACGCGGCAAAGCAGAGGACGAAATAGACGAGGCCGGCAAACAGCAGCAACTCGACCAGGCGGCCGTCACGGTCGCCAACCTTGTAAGCGGCACCGAAGAAGTCGGCCAACGCGGAGACATAGACCAGCGAGGTGTCCTGGAACAGGATGATGGCCTGGGTCAGCAGCAGCGGCACCATGTTGCGGAAGGCCTGCGGCAGGATCACCAGGCGCATCGCCTGACCGTAGGTCATGCCCAGCGCCTGACAGGCCGCCATCTGGCCCTTGGGCACCGACTGGATGCCGGCGCGGATGATCTCCGAGTAGTAGGCCGACTCGAACAGCGCGAAGCCGATCATCGCCGAAGCGAGGCGCAAATCGGTATTGGGCGGCAGGCCGAACAGGTCGGCGATGAAGCGCGGCACGATCAGGAAGAACCAGAGCAGGACCATGACCAGCGGTATGGCGCGGAACAGGTTCACATAGCCGGCGGCAAACAGCGACAGCGGCTTGATCGACGACAAGCGCATCATCGCCAGCAGGGTGCCCCAGACGATGCCGACGACAATGGCGATCAGGGTGATTTCCAGCGATACCGCCATGCCGTCCCAGAGAATCGGCAAGGCGCCGGGGATCGAAGACCAGTCGAATTCGTAAACCATTTACTTGCCCCCCATGTAGCCCGGCACACGGACCTTGTCTTCCAGCTTCTTCATCAGCGTCATGACGACAACGTTGATCGCCACATAAGCCACGGTGACGGCGATGAAGGATTCGTAGGGTTGCGCCGTGTAATCGACCAGTTGGCGGCCCTGGGCGGCCAGTTCGAGCAGGCCGATGGTCGAGCAGACGGCGGAGTTCTTGAAGATGTTGAGGAACTCGGAAGTCAGCGGCGGCATGATCAGGCGGAAAGCCATCGGCAGCAGCACGTGGCGATAAACCTGCGGCAGCGTGAAGCCGAGTGCCAGGCCGGCGTTCTTCTGGCCCCTGGGCAGCGAGTTGATCCCCGAGCGCACCTGCTCGGCCACGCGGGCACTGGTGAACAAGGCCAGGCAGACCATTGCTGCCAGAAACTGCTGCAATACCGGATGCGACTGCTTGTAGGCGTCGCCCAGGCTCTGCGGCACCAGCTCCGGCATCACGAAATACCAGATGAACAACTGGACGAGCAGGGGGATGTTGCGAAACAGTTCGACATAGGCGGTGGCCAGACCGCTCAGCAGCTTGTTCGGGACGGTGCGCAGGACGCCGACGACGGCACCGAGCAGCAACGCAATGACCCAGGCGCTGAGTGAAAGCATCAAGGTCATCTGCAGGCCGGCGAACATCCAGCCGAGATAGGTCGTATCGCCGACCACGGTCGGTTGCATGAAGATCGACCAGTTCCATTGGTAATTCATGAGGAACTCCTGAATAGGTGATTGAGGGCGGCCGGGACCGACCGCCCGCGTGCCGGGATCAGTATTCCCAGAAGATGCGCTGCAGTTCCTTGCTGTCGCCGGTCTTGGTCAGGGCGACGCTGGCCAGGATGCGGGCCTTCTGCGGATTCAGATCGTGGGCGACGACCCAGTCGTACTGGTCGTCCGGCTGCTCGGCGTTGCGCAGGACGAAGCCGCCGGCATTGACGTGCGAGGAACGGATGATGTGCACACCCTGGCCACGCAGTTCGCGCAGGCCGGCGACAACATTCTTGGCCACCGAACCGTTACCGGTGCCGGCGTGGATGATCGCCTTGGCGCCGCTGGCCGCCAGTGCCTTGTAGGCGGTATCGGCGACGTTGCCGTGACCGTAGGCGATGCCGACCGCCGGCAGGCTGTCGATCTTGTCGATGTCGAACTCAGAATTGACGGTGTGGCGCTTGGCCGGCAGGCGGAACCAGTAGTTCTTGCCCTCGACGATCATGCCCAGCGGACCCCAGGGGCTCTTGAAGGCGCCGGTCTGGATGTTGATCATCTTCGAGACGTCACGGCCGCTGTTCAGTTCGTCATTCATCGCCACCAGCACGCCCTTGCCGCGAGCATCCTTGGCGGCAGCGGCGGCAACGGCGTTGTACAGGTTAAGCATGCCGTCAGCCGACATCGCGGTGCCCGGACGCATCGAGCCGACCAGGACGATCGGCTTGTCGCTCTTGATCACCAGGTTGAGGAAGTAGGCGGTCTCTTCCAGCGTGTCAGTGCCGTGGGTGATGACGATGCCGTCAACATCCGCCTGCTTGGTCAGCGCCGAGACGCGCTTGCCGAGGGTCAGCAGGTGCTCGTTGGTGAAGCTCTCGGAAGCGATCTGGAAGACCTGCTCGCCGCGCACGGCGGCGACCTTGGCGAGTTCCGGAACACCGGCGATCAGCTTGTCGACCGGCACTTTGGCGGCCTGGTAGGTGGCGCTGTTGGTGGCTTCGGCGCCGGCGCCGGCGATGGTGCCGCCAGTGGCGAGGATGACGACATTGGGCTGGGCGGCCATGACCGCCAGCGAGGCGGCACAGCCGGCAGCGAAGACGGCGCAACGGGTGAAAATACGCTTGAACATGATGAACTCCTCTGTTTTCTGGGGATGAGCCGGGCCGGGCACCCCCTTCCGGGAGTGCCTCGATCACGACGGATTTTTCAGGAAATTATTCGAACGCTTTGTCGTTCGGCGCCTTGTAAAGGGCCTTCATTTCGGCCGACAGCGGCATGTTCAGGTTCAGGCCCTTGGGCGGGATCGGGTTCATGAACCACTTGTTGTAGATCTTTTCGGCGTCGCCGGAAGTCATCGCCTTGGTCAGCGCCGCATCGACCACCTTCTTGAACTCGGCGTCGTCCTTGCGCAGCATGCAGCCGTAGGCTTCCTTGGACTGCGCCGTGCCGACCACGGCCCAGTCGCCCGGTTTCTTGGCCTTGGCCATTTCGCCGTAGAGCAGCGCATCGTCCATCATGAAGGCGACGGCACGGCCGGTTTCCAGGGTCAGGAAACTTTCGCCGTGATCCTTGGCCGAGATGATGTTCATCTTCATCTGCTTTTCTTCGTTCATCCGGCGGATCAGCCGCTCGGACGTCGTGCCGGCGGTGGTGACGACGTTCTTGCCGGCGAGGTCGGCAAAGTCGTTGATGCCGGAGGTCTTCCTGGTCATCAGGCGGGTGCCGATGACGAAAATCGTCGTCGAGAAGCCGACCTGCTTCTGGCGCTCCAGGTTGTTGGTGGTCGAGCCGCACTCGATGTCCACCGTGCCGTTCTGCAGCAGCGTGATGCGGTTGGCCGAAGTAACCGGCATCAGCTTGGTATCGAGCTTGGCCAGCTTCAGTTCGCTCTTGATCGCATCGACCACCTTGAGCATCAGTTCATGCGAGTAGCCGATGACCTGCTGCTTGTCGTCGTAGTAGGAGAACGGGATCGAGGATTCGCGGTGACCGAGCGTGATGCTGCCGGTGTCCTTGATCTTCTTCAGCGTCGAGGCTTCCTGGGCGACCGCCGGGGTGACGGCAGCAGTGGAAAAAACGGCGGCGAGGGCGGCGGCGAGGGCAATACGTTTCATGTTTTCTCCTGAAGGGAAGGAAGCCGCGAACGGGCTTCGGCAGGTTCTATAGGGCAAGCGGCGTGCCAGCATCCCGGGATCGACACGGTTTTCATAACATGCTGATTTATTGGAAATCACGAGCAAGTCAGACGGCGCGTTAACACGGAATCTCGACGTTTTTACATGCTGGACCATCGGATTTCCGATACCCGCACCAAGGACGACAATATAACCGGCCAGCTCTCCCCCGGCATCTGTTGTCAGGAGCGAGTCTGCTCATGCACAATGCCATCAGGGGGAAACGCCAATGGAAAAGAACAGCAACGCCAGTCCTTGGTCGGAAGACAACGATGCCATCCAGCAACTGGCACTGGAAGACTGCGCCAAACGGCAGCGCATCGACCACAGCGTTTCCGTGTTGGTCCTGCCTGCCGGCCAATGCAAGCTGGCCGTGCGTTTTGCCCAACTCGACGCCCAGGTCACCGTGGCCGACCTGAATGAGCGACAGCGCGAAATCGAGGGGCGCATTCTCGCTTCCGGCCTGGCCGGCAACATCCATTTCGCCGCCACCGAGTTGCCGGCACCGCCCGCTACCGACGCAGGCGCCCCCTACGACATCATCGTCTTCCGCCACGGCCTGTGCGCCCTGCCGTATGCCCAGGCGAAACTGCTGATTCGCCAGCTGATGCAGAAGCTCAAGATCGGCGGCAAGCTCTACCTCTCCATCCTTGGCCTGCATTCGGAACTTGGCGAAGGCTACGCGGGGCGCGAACAGTCGATCTATGAGCGCTACAGCCCGCTCTCTCCGAGCATCGCCCGCAAATACGACATCCACGGCGAGGTCTGTCTCTACTCCGAGCGCGACCTGTTCCTGCTGTTGCTCGAATCGGGGGCCAGCGTACTTCGTACCTTGACCACCACTTGGGGTAACGTCAAGGCGGTGGCCGTTCGGGTTTGATGCGACTGGGGATAGACCTAGGCGGCACCAAGATCGAAATCGCCGCACTCGCTACCGACGGCAGTGAGCTATTGCGCCAGCGCATCGCCACCCCACAGGGCGATTATCCGGCCACCCTGCAGGCCATCGCCGGGCTGGTGGCACGCGCCGAATCCCAACTCGGGCAACGCGGCAGCGTCGGCATCGGAATTCCGGGGGCTGAATCGCTGGTCGACGGGCGGATCAAGAACGCCAACTCGACCTGTCTGATCGGCCGGCCGCTGCGTACCGACCTGGAGCAATTGCTGCAACGGGATATCCGTCTCGCCAACGATGCCAACTGCTTCGCCCTTTCGGAAGCGGTCGACGGCGCCGGACGTGGTGCCCGCTGCGTTTTCGGGGTCATTCTCGGCACCGGGGTCGGCGGCGGAATCGTCATCGATGGCCGGGTCCTGGTCGGTGCCAACGCCATTGCCGGCGAGTGGGGGCACAATCCACTGGCGCCGACCAGCGATGACCCGCTACCCACCCTGCCCTGTTATTGCGGCCGCCAGGGCTGTGTCGAAACCTGGCTGTCCGGCCCGGGGCTGGCCGCCGATCATCGCCGCGTCACCGGTAGCGAATTTTCTGCCGAAGCCATCGCCACCCGAGCCGACGCTGGCGACCCGGACTGCCAGGCGACGCTCGGGCGTCATGCCAGGCGACTTGGGCGCGCGCTGGCCGCCGTGATCAACCTGCTTGACCCCGAGGTCATCGTGCTCGGCGGCGGCCTGTCGAAGATTCAAAGCCTGTACCGCGATCTGCCCGAATGCTGCGCGCCGCACGCATTTTCCGATGAGATCCGGACCCGTTTTGCCCCGCCAGTCCACGGTGACTCCTCCGGGGTACGTGGTGCGGCATGGCTGTGGAATTGATGGCACAATCCCGCCCCTGCCCTTGATTTGCCCACCACGTTCCACGTGAAACCGGAGCCGGCATGAGCCATCCCGATCCGCGTAGCCTGATGCTGCGCTTGTTCCTGCCGTTTGCCGCAGGCTACTTCCTGTCCTACCTCTACCGCACGGTCAATGCCGTGCTCGGCCCGGTCATCGCTGGCGAACTGGCCTTGCCGGACAACGCGCTCGGCCTGTTGACCAGCACGTACTTCCTGGCTTTCGGTGCTGCCCAGTTGCCACTTGGCATGCTGCTCGACCGCTTTGGCCCGCGCAGGGTCGAAGCAGTGCTGCTGGCGATCGCTGCCAGCGGCGCCACCGTCTTCGCCCTGGCCGACGGACTGAGCGGCCTGACCCTCGGTCGGGCATTGATCGGACTCGGCGTTTCGGCCTGCCTGATGGCCTCCTTCAAGGCCTTTACCCAATGGTTCCCGCCCGAACGCCAGGCTTCACTGACTGGCTGGATCATGGCTTCCGGTGGGCTCGGGGCGCTGGCCGCCGCCAAGCCGCTGGAGATCGCCCTCGGCTTCACCGGCTGGCGCGAGATCGTCTTCGCGCTGGCGGCCGTCACCCTGCTCGTTGCCGCCCTGCTCTGGCGACTGGTGCCGGACAAGCCGAGCGAAGGCCGCAGCCCCGGTTTCGCCGAACAGATGGCCGGCGTCCGGCAGATTTTCGCCAGCCGGCACTTCTGGCGCTACGCGCCGATGGGTTTCTGCTTCACTGGGGGGTTCATGGCCGTCCAGGGGCTGTGGGCCTCGCGCTGGATGAACGTGCTCGAACAGCTCGACGCCACCGCCGTTGCCGCCCGCCTGACCTGGATGGGTGTGGCCATGCTCGGCGGCTTCCTGTTCATGGGCTTTTTCGCTACCGCCCTGGTCCACCGCGGCGTGCCGCTGGAGAAGCTGTTCCGCGCAGCGATGATCACCGCCTTTGCCGCTTTCGCCGCCATCTGCGTACACCCGGCCTGGGCCGGCGACTGGCTGTGGCCACTGCTTGGTGCCTGTTTCTCGCTCTCCAACATCGCTTACTCGCTGGTTGCCCAGGCGTTCCCGCCGACCATGTCGGGACGTGCGAATACCGCCCTGAACCTGCTCGTCTTCTTTGGCGCCTTTGGTCTGCAGTGGGGCATCGGCGGCTTCGTCGATGCCCTGCAGGCGGCCGGTCAGGACACGGCCACTGCGTATCGCACCGCTTTTTACAGCCTGCTCGGCCTACAGGCGCTGGCCATGCTCTGGTTCCTGCGCCCCCGACGGATGGTTTGAGCTGACCAGGTCAAGTTGCTGCATCAGCCCGCTGCTCCCGTTCTCCATCAGGTACAAGCCGGCCGCCCGGATCTGCCCGAGAAGTTCGTTATCGGCATTCTTGAGCGCAAAGGGCGCCTCGACCGCGCCGGTGAATAAGGCGCCGACCCCCGCTTCGCCCAAGGAGCGGTAGCTGTCACCCGACCACAGCCCAAGGCTGGCGTAAGCGCTGTCGCCTTCATCGATCCAGCCATTGCCATCGTGATCCAGCCTGGCCAGGTCAGCAAAGCCATCGCCGCTGCGGGTACCGAACAGCTCGCTGCCATCGTCGGCCCGGCCGTTGCCGTTGCGATCAAAGACCAGGAAACAGTTACCGTCGGCCAGACCGGGCAAATACTCGGGCTTGCCGTCGCTGTCGAGGTCGAACTTGAAACGCTGGTCGGTCAGCTGGCAGTAGCTGCCGTCGAAGTTGAGTACCAGCGGGTCGCGTAACTCGATGCTGCCGGACTCTTCGCTACGGTTTTCCCGGCTGTAAGAGCGCGCCATGTCGAGCTGGAAGGCAAAGTCGATTTCCCGCCCGTCGCTGGTTTTCACCAGTCCTTTACCGCAAACCTGAGTCGATTCGGATTCGCAAATCCTTTCATGTACGACATTCCGCCAATGGATCTGGCGGTGCGGACGATTCGATTCTGCCCCACCATCCTGATCGGCGGCAATTTTCGTCCGGGTTTGCCGGCCATCCATTGCCGCCAGGATGGCGTCGATCAGCGCTTCAAGCATCTTCTTGACCTGCTCGAGCTGTATTGTCTCCGTACAGGCTTCGTCGCTGGCCAAACCCTGGAAAAGCTGGCCAAAGCTCAGTTCGCTCTCTCTGATAACGCTGCGGCTGCGGCTGGCCACATGACTCGCCGCCAATTCGACAGTCGCTTCCTGAATTTTCATGATCTGCTCCTTGCTGTCATCGGGAACAGAGCACTGCAAGGGGTATGCCCGTCACAGCTCCAGCGGATCGACTTCCAGGTGCCAGCGCAATTTCGCCGGCGCTTTCAGGGCTTCGATCGCCTCCCGCCAGCGCGGCAGGAAGGCCTGCAGCGCCGGCCGCGAAAATGCTTCGGCCAGCAACTGCCCGCGTTCGAGGTTGGCCAGGCGGGCCATTTTCATTGGCACCGGGTCATAAAGCATGACCTGGTCGTGGGCCTTGATCACCGGCAGCGCCGCCGCCTGTTCAAGGAAGGCCACCGCGTCGGCCATTGCCGGTGCTTCGGCACGAAGCACCGCCTGGAAGGAATAAGGCGGGAAACCTGCCTGCTCGCGCTCGTGCAACTGGGCACTGGCGAAGCCTGGGTAGTCATGGCTGGCCACCGCCGCGAACAGCGGATGATCGGGATATTGCGTCTGAACCAGCACCTCGCCACGCAATTCGGCTCGCCCGGCGCGGCCGGCGACCTGCATCAGTTGCGCAAACAGGCGCTCCGGCGCCCGCCAGTCGGCGGCGTACAGCGCAGCGTCGGCGCCAAGCACGCCGACCAGTGTCAATTTCGGGAAATCGTGGCCCTTGGCCAGCATCTGCGTACCGACCAGGATGTCGGCGTCGCCGCCGTGGATGCGTTCCAGCATGGCCTCCCACTGCCTCCGGCTTTTCACCGAATCGCGATCGACGCGCAGGATGCGCGCATCGGGAAATTCGCCCTGCAACCATTCCTCGACCCGTTGCGTACCACGACCGTAGGGATGGATGTCCTGATTGCCGCAAGTCGGGCAGGCGCGCGGAATGCCGTTCTCGAAACCGCAGTGGTGGCAGCGCAGACGGCGGTCGGCCAGGTGCAGCACCAGGTTGGCCGCACAGCGCTGGCAGCGCGATACCCAGCCGCAGGCCGGACACGCCAGCACCGGCGCATAACCGCGCCGGTTGAGGAAAACCAGGCTCTGCTCGCCGCGGGACAGACGTTCCCGAATCGCGGCCAGCAGGGGTTCGCTGACGCCTTCCTTGAGCGTCAGCCGACGGGTGTCGATGACATGCACCGTCGGCAGGCGGGCCGCCGGGTTGGCCCGCTCCTTCAAGGTCAGCAGCTTGTAGCGCCCGCCCCGGGCGTTGGCCCAGCTTTCCAGCGACGGCGTCGCCGAACCGAGCAGCACCGGGACGGCCAACTGGCGGGCGCGGACCACGGCGACGTCGCGCGCCGAATAGCGCATGCCGTCCTGCTGCTTGAACGAGGGGTCGTGTTCCTCGTCGACAATGATCAGCCCCAGGCGCGGCAGCGGCGTGAATACCGACAGGCGAGTGCCGAGCACGATGTCGGCCTCGCCGGCAAAGGCGCTGCGCCAGTTGCGCTCGCGTGCCGCTTCGGCCAGTTCGCTGTGCAACGAGACCACGCAACGATCCGTGAAACGCCCGCGGACGCGGTCTTCCAGCTGTGGCGTCAGATTGATTTCCGGGACCAGCAGCAGCACCTGGCGGCCAAGATGCAGCGCCTGTTCGACCAGGCGCAGATAGACCTCGGTCTTGCCGCTGCCGGTGACGCCGAACAGCAGGTGGGCGGAATAACCGCCGTTGATGTCCACCTGACCGATGACCGCAGCCTGTTCTTCGGTCAGCGCCGGCTCCGGCAAGGCCAGCGGCGGCTTACGCGAACGTCCGGCGCGGCGTTCCGGCGGCGACAGGCGCTTGAGTCCGGCAGGCAAGGCTTGCAGGATGACTTCGCCGAGCGGCGCCTGATAGTAAGCACTGGCAAACTCGCACAAGGCGAAGAAATCATCCGGTAGTGGCCCGGGGTCACGCAGGATTTCGCAGGCCGTCTTCAGCTGACTGATTGGCCATTCGCTTTGCCCGACCACAGCGACGATGACACCGATCCGCTCGCTCCGACCGAAAGGCACCCGCACCCGTAGTCCGACATCGGCCACGCTCGCGTCGTCAGCCCGGTAGTCGAACAGGCGATGCAGGGGCAGATCGAGAGCAACGCGCAGAACAGGCATGATCAGTCCGGAAATGAGCCAGTTTGGCGGGGGAATGATTTGTCCACAAAAGCTGTGGATAACTTTGTGGATGAAGGCGAGGAAAAAACGCTAAGTCAGCGTTTTGTAAGGCTTTTGTTATCTTGCCGAAATAATAAGCAAAAAACAAAAACCTTTATATTCATGGACTTGAACAAGTTCTCCCTTGTCAAGCCGGTTGCGCAAATTTTTCCACCGACCGGGGTAATTTCTGTGAATAAGTCAAGCCCCGCGCCGGTGGATGAGCCTTTACTTACGTAAGAGGCGGCTGTAGCTATGGACCGTATCAACCAGCACCGAGACATTTTCCGGCGGGGTGTACTGCGAGATGCCGTGACCCAAATTGAAGACGTGGCCAGTATTGCCCGGACCGTAGCTGTCGAGCACCTTGCGGGTTTCGGCAGCGATCGTTTCCGGGGTGCCGAACAGCACGTTCGGGTCGATGTTGCCCTGCAGCGCGACCTGGTCACCAACGCGACGACGGGCTTCGCCGATATCGATGGTCCAGTCCAGGCCGACGCCGTCGCAGCCGATGGCCGCGATCTTCTCCAGCCACAGGCCGCCGTTCTTGGTGAACACGATGCTCGGAATGCGCTGACCGTCCTTTTCCTTCTTCAGGCCGGCGACGATGCGCTGCATGTAGGCCAGCGAGAATTCCTGATAAGCCGCCGCCGACAGCGAGCCGCCCCAGGTGTCGAAAATCATCACCGCCTGGGCACCGGAATCGATCTGCGCGTTCAGATAGCTGGTCACCGCATCGGCAGTCACTGACAGGATCTTGTGCAGCAGGTCCGGTCGGCTGTACATCATGCCCTTGATGTGGCGGAAGTCCGACGAGCCCTGGCCTTCGATCATGTAGCAGGCGAGCGTGTACGGGCTGCCGGAGAAGCCGATCAGCGGTACCGAGTTGTCGAGTGCGCGACGGATTTCCGCGACCGCATCCATGACGTAGCCGAGGTGGTCGTAAGGATCGGGCGCAGTCAGGTTGTTGATCGCCCATTCCTCGCGCAGCGGGCGCTCGAATTTCGGCCCCTCGCCTTCGGCGAAATACAGGCCCAGGCCCATCGCGTCGGGCACGGTGAGGATGTCGGAGAACAGGATGGCGGCGTCGAGGTCGTAACGGGCCAGCGGCTGTAGCGTCACTTCGCAGGCAAGCGACGGAGTCTTGCACAAATTCAGGAAGTTGCCGGCCCGTTTGCGCGTGGCACAGTACTCCGGCAGGTAGCGACCGGCCTGGCGCATCAGCCACAGCGGGGTGTATTCGGTCGGCTCCTTCAGCAGGGCACGCAGGAAGGTATCGTTCTTGGGTCGGCTCACGCTCTACTCCGCCAGAAAATCAGAAAACCGTGATTATCCGCCTTTAGGCACTGGCGGTCACGCGGCGTCGCATCGTCATCCAGTACAACAAGGGAATCACGAACACTGTCAGCAGACTGGAAAATGCCAATCCCCAGACGATGGACTGGGCCACGGGGCCCCACAGCAGGGATTCGCCGGCCAAGCCGAAGGCCAGCGAAAAAAGACCACCGATGGTGGTAACCGAAGTGATCAGGATCGGCACGATGCGTCGCCGGGCAGCATAAACTGCGGCGTGCAGGACGCCCATGCCCTCGGCCAGCCGCTGGTTGGCGGCATCGATGAGGACGATGGCCGAATTGACGGCGATGCCGGTCAGCGCGATGACCCCATAGAGGGTGTACAGGGACAACGGATTGCCGGATATCAGCAGACCGAGAACGACGCCGGTAAAGGCCAGGGGCACGGTCACCAGGATCAGCAAGGGCTGGAAATAGCTGCGGAACTGGGTGGCCAGGATCAGGTAGATCAGGCCGACGCCGAGCGCAAACAGCGCCAGCATGGCATCGAGGCTTTCGTTGATGTCGTCGAGCTCACCGGAAAAATCAAGATTCACCCCCGGATAGCGGGCGGCGATCTTCCGCCATTCCTCGCGCAGGATGCGGTTGGCTTCGACGGTATCGGTGACCTCCTTGTCCAGATCGGCTTCGACCGTGGTCGCCCGCATCAGATTGTAGCGCTTGATGACCCCCTTGCCGGTACGCGTTTCAGCCTGTACCAGTGCCCCCAGCGACGTGGTCTGACGGCCGTCGGGCAGGGCCAGGGCAATGGGTGTCGCCAGCAGATCGGTGATGTCCTGACCAATCGCGCCGCCATGATTGGCGCGCACCCGCAGTTCGATCTTCTCCCCTTGATCCCGGGTCTGAGCGATGACCTCGCCATCAACATGCAGGCGCAGCAAGCGCGCCACCCGGCCCGCATCTAGACCGGCGGCAGCCAGTGCCTCGCGGTCCAGCGTCAGCACCAGTTGCGGGCGGCCGGGAATATCGTCGTCGACCACATCCTTGCTGCCGGGAATGGCGCGGGCAATCGCCAGCACGGCGTCTGCAGCGGCCCGCAGCTCGAGCGGATCGTTGCCGCGCACGCGGACCTTGACCGGCTTTTCCAGCGGCGGCCCGCCCGAAATCATGGTGAAACTGATTTTCCCCGGTCCGGGCAGCGCCTCGACCGTCGGCCGCATGGCGGCGACGATTTCCTGAACATCGCGCGCCTCGTCGCCAACGATGTCACGCGGATTGAGGGAAACGATGACCTGACCGTAGATGTCGCCGTAGAGCGGTTCGGTATCGGTGAACTTGATGCCGGCGTAGGCGGCGACATTACGTGCCTCCCCAGCCTGGAGGTATTTACGCACTTCGGCCTCGACCCTGGATGCTTGGGCCATGGTCTCTTCAATCGGCGCCCCGGCCGGCATATCGACGTTGACATAGAACAGGCGCAGCGGATCGAAGGCAAAGAACTGCATGCGCACCGCGCCGCCAGCGACGGCGCCCACGGCCAACACGAAGATCAGTCCCGCCACGCCGAGAGACAAACGGGGCCAGCGTAGGGAAACCAACAGCCAGCGGGCATAGCGAACACGCAGACGATGGTTGAAGCGCGCCCGCCAATCATCTGCCGGGGGACGCCGACCCACGGCCGCCACATGGACAGGTAGCATCCAGTAGGCTTCAAGCAGGCTGATCGCCAGCGCCAGGGTAATGATGAAGGGGATCACGAACATGAACTTGCCGACAATCCCGGGCAGCAGCATCAGGGGCAGGAAGGCAGCCATCGTCGTCAGCACCGAGGCGGTCACCGGTGCAAACACCTCGCGCATGGCGTCGAGCGAGGCATCAAGTGCCGCCAGACCTCGCTGCATCTTGTAGTAGATGGTCTCGACCACGACCACCGCATCGTCGACGACCATGCCGAGAACGATCACAACACCGAGCAGCACCGAGATGTTGACCGTATAACCAAGCATTGCCAGCACGGCAAAGGTGCCGGCGAGAGAAAATGGCAGGCCAAGCCCGACCAGCAGCGAAATACGGGTACCGAGAAAAAGCCAGCAGATGAGCAGCACGATGGCCAGCCCGACCACGGCATTGGCTTCCATGATGCTGATCGATTCTCGGGTCGGAATGGTCTGGTCGTCGAGGAGTTCGAGGCGGATGCCATCAGCTGCAAGCAAGGGGTTTCGGTCGGCAATGAATGCATTGATGCGCTCGATCAGGTCCAGCGTGTTGACCCGGTTCTTCTTGGTGATCGACAGCATCACCGCTGGTTGCCCCTCGTGGCTGGCGAGGCTGCCGGCCTTGGCCCGGGCGCGCGAAACCTCGGCCACCGAGCCAAGCGGTACCTGGGCCCGCCCAGTACCAACGGGAATGTCGGCAATCCGCTCGGGATCGACATGCTCGCCAAGCACGCGGACCATCCAGGCATTGCGTTCCCCGCCCGATTGCGTCTCGACCTTGCCGGCGAAAACGTCGCGGAACCAGGCCTGGGTTGCATCGGCCACCTGCGTCGCCGACAAACCGCGATTGGCCAGCGCCACCGGATCGAACTCGACCAGCAGTTCCGGGTCCTGGAGGCCGGTGGCGAATACCTGGTCCACCCCGCTCAT
>Ga0209794_1001367_pt1 | contig 19396 bp, 18 predicted proteins | sample EBPBio232013_DNA_FD_185869 | JGI IMG/M metagenome (GOLD analysis project Ga0209794, IMG submission 185869) | Wastewater treatment Type I Accumulibacter community from EBPR Bioreactor in Madison, WI, USA - Reactor 1_5/23/2013_ DNA (SPAdes)... | ecosystem: Engineered > Bioreactor > EBPR >... | reverse complement strand
CCGGTCTTCGACGGCCGCCAGCGCTACGACCTGTCCTTCTCCTTCGCCCGCACGGAGACCGTGAAGACCGCCGGCTATGACGGCCCGGCGGTCGTCTGCAACGCGCGCTACCGCGCCATTGCCGGCCACCGTCCCTCGGTCACCGCGCCGATGGAAGCGAACCGCGACATGCAGATCTGGCTGGTGCCGGTCGCGGGTACCCGTGCTCTTGTCCCGGCCCGCATATCCATCCGCACCCCGATCGGGCTTGCGCAGATCGAGCCTACGCGGCTCGAACTCGGCGCGCCGGCGACGACCGCCTCGATCCGCAGCGGCGACTGACGGCTCCTTGCCTCAAAGCACAGCGGGTCGCCGAATTCTTGGGCAATCCGCCGCTTCTGCCTGAAAAATGGGTTGCCGTCCGTAACGGCATGGTCTTTGCTGCCTCGATAATCATAACGGTGGTGGTTCCAGCCTCGGAACGGTCACCGTCCGGCCATGCCCTTAGGGTAGGTCGAGGCACAAACTGACTTCCAAGGGCCCATCCATGACCGAGTTCCGATTCCGCCCCTCCCGCCGCGACGCCCTGAAGCTTGCCGGCGCGGCTTCGCTGCTGCCGCTCGCCGCACCGGCGGTCCACGCCCAGGCCACGAACAACGTGCGCTTCACCCTCGACTGGCGGTTCGAGGGGCCGGCCGGCCTGTTCCTGATGGCGCTGGAGAAAGGCCATTTCCGCGCCGAGGGCCTGAACGTCACCATCGACGCCTCCTCGGGTTCGCGCGAGGGCGTGACCCGCGTCGCCTCGGGCACCTACGACATGGGCTTCGGCGACTTCAACTCGATGATCCGGTTCCGCGACGAGAACCCGACGGTCGATCTCAAGGGCGTCATGATGGTCTATGACCGTCCGCCCTTCGCGATCATCGGCCGCAAGTCGCGCGGCATCTCCACCGACGTGAAGAGCCTCGAGGGCAAGAAGTTCGGCGCGCCCGCGCCGGACGGCGCCTATGCCCAGTGGCCGATCTTCAAGGCGGTCAACAACCTCAACGATTCCGGCATGAAATTCGAGAATGTCGGCTTCCCCGTCCGTGAGCCCATGCTGGCTTCCGGCGAAGTGGACGCCATTTTCGGCTTCGCCCATTCGTCCTACATCAACCTGAAATCGCGCGGCGTGCCGGATGCCGACATCGTCGTGCTGCACATGTACGACTACGGCGTCGAACTCTACGGCAACGTGCTGATGCCGAGCCCGGGTTTCGCGAAGGACAAGCGGGACCAGGTCGCCGCCTTCAACCGCGCGGTCATCAAGGGCATCCGCGACTGCATCGCCGACCAGGCGACGGCGGTGAAGCTGGTGCTCGCCCGCAACGACGTGGCGCGGCAGGAGACCGAGGCCGAGCGCCTCAAGATGTGCATCGACAATTATGTCGCGACGCCCTGGGTGAAGGCCAACGGCCTCGGCGGCATCGATCCCGTGCGCCTCGCCAAGTCGATCGACCAGATCGGCCTGACCTTCACCTACAAGAACAAGCCGAAGCCGGAAGACGTGTTCGTCACCGACTTCCTCCCGGCGGCCGGCGACCGCCGTCTGGCCTGACCCTTGCTTCGATCTTGAGCTTGCGGGGGCGCGAATGCCCCTGCCCCAATTCAGGCCGAAAGTGACATCTCCTTGCGTCCCTTCGTCGAACTGACCGGCGTCAGCCACACCTATGCGACCGGCGGCACGCTTGCCGTCGACGGCCTCGACATCAAGGTCAATGAGGGCGAATTCGCCGCTGTCGTCGGCCCCTCGGGCTGCGGCAAGTCGACGCTGATGAAGCTGGCGACCGGGCTGCAATTCCCCCAGAAGGGCGCCGTCGTCGTCGACGGCAAGGAAGTCCGCGACCCCGTCAAGATGGCGGGCATGGCCTTCCAGGCGCCGACGCTGCTGCCGTGGCGCACGACCCTGGAAAACCTGATGCTGCCGCTGGAGATCGTCGAGCCTCATCGCTCGCGCCTCCGGAAGCACAAGGCCGAATATGTCGCCAAGGCCGAGGCGCTTCTGGAATCGGTTGGCCTCAAGGGCGCCGGCGCCAAGTTCCCATGGCAACTCTCGGGCGGCATGCAGCAGCGCGCCTCGCTGTGCCGGGCGCTGATCCACGAGCCCAAGCTGCTCATGCTCGACGAGCCCTTCGGCGCGCTCGACGCCTTCACGCGCGAGGAGCTGTGGTGCGTCATCCGCGACCTGCACGCGCGCATGTCCGGCACGCTGACGGTGATCCTCGTCACTCACGACCTGCGCGAGGCGGTGTTCCTCGCCGACCGCATCTTCTGCATGTCGTCGCGGCCGGGAAAGATCATCGCCGAGCGGGAGGTCGAATTCGCCCGCCCGCGCGACATCGAGATCACCTACACCCCGCAATTCTCCGACATCGTCCATGACCTGCGCGCCCGCATCGCGGAAGCGCGCGCGACGGCATAAGGCAGACCATGGACGCGATCGCGGACTTCCTTCTGAACGGCTGGCCCGTCGCGCTGGTCATTGCCTCTGCTGCCTATGTCGCGTGGATTTTCGCGAAGGTGCTGATGTCCGGCGCGACCGACCGCGCCAAGCTGTCACTGCAGCTTGCTCCGCTGATCTGCACGGCCGGAACGTTCCTGCTGTGGGAACTGTTCTGCAAGGCGCTGTCGATCTCCACCTTCGTGCTGCCGGCGCCGAGCGACATCGCCATCTCGCTCTGGCAGTTCCGGCGCCAGATCGGCCTGCACTCGTTCCACACGGCGTGGATGACCATTGCCGGCTTCGGCCTGGCGGTTGCTTTCGGCATCGCGCTCGGCCTGCTCTTCGGCGCCAGCCGGTTCTTCTATGCCGGGTTCTACCCGCTGCTCGTCGGCTTCAACACGGTGCCGAAGGTTGCCGTGGTGCCGATCCTCGTCATCTGGTTCGGCGTCGGCTGGCTTCCCGCCGTGCTGACCGCCTTCATGATCTCGTTCTTCCCGATCGTGGTGAACGTCGCGACGGGCCTCGCCACGATCGAGCCCGAGACCGAGGACGTCATGAAGGCGCTCGGCGCCACCAAGTTCCAGATCATGACCAAGATCGGGATTCCGCGCTCGCTGCCCTATTTCTTCGGTTCGCTGAAGGTCGCGATCACGCTGGCCTATATCGGCTCGGTCATCGCCGAATATAACGCCTCGCGTTTCGGCATCGGCAACCTGATGGCGCGCGCCTCCGCCGACTTCAACGTGCCGCTGCTGTTCGCGTCCCTGATCGCCCTCGCGATCCTCGGCGTCGGCATGTACATGGCCACCGTCTGGCTGGAGAACCGGATGACCGGCTGGGCGCAGCGCTCGTCCTTCGCGGCGGGCTGACCGGGTGCGGTGAAGCTGCCGCTTGCCCCTTGCGCCGCGGGACCCCATAAATCGGGGCCCAGACGCTCCACGCATACGGCGGCCCCATGAAAGCCATTCTCGACGTCGTCCTGATCGCCCTCAACCTCTACTGGTGGATCATCATCATCTCGGCGGTGATGTCCTGGCTGATCGCCTTCAACGTGGTGAACTACCGCAATCAGGTCGTCGCCCAGATCGACACGACCCTGCGGGCGCTGACCGAGCCGGTGCTCGCGCCGATCAGGGCGCGGATGCCGAGTTTCGGCGCGGTGGACATTTCCCCGATCGTGCTGCTGCTCGGCATCATCCTGATCCAGCAGGTCATCATCCGCTACATCTACCCCAACGTGTTCTGAGCGGCGGCATGAGCGATAGGCCCTACCGGATCGCCGATGGCCGCCTGATGGTCGATGTCCGCCTGACGCCGCGCGGCGGTCGCGACGCGCTCGACGGCATCGACCGCCTCGCCGACGGCCGGGGCGTGCTGAAGGCGCGGGTGCGGGCGGTGCCGGAGGACGGCAAGGCCAATGCCGCGCTGGAGGCTCTGGTGGCGTCGTCGCTTGGCGTCGCGCGCTCGGCGGTCAGCGTGGTTCAGGGCAAGACGGCGCGGGTGAAGACGCTCGCGGTTTCCGGCGACCCTGCGCTGCTCGCCAGCGCCGCGGCGAAGCTCGCCGGAGCGGCCGCCCTCGCACTGATGCTCCTGGCGGGATCCGGCCCGGCGACCGCGCAATTCCTGCCGCGCGGCGACATCTGCGCCGATCCGACGCAGTTCCTGCGCACGCGCGCGACGGTGGAGCGGGCGGGGCTCGCGACGCCCGAGCGGGCGAGGCTGGTGCGGACCATCCGTGCCGCGCAGCAGCTCGCCACGGAAGCCTGTCCGAAGCGGGACGGGTGGCTGATCCGCCGTGCCGTCGGCATGCTGAACGCGGTCAACCGCGAAGTGCGTCTGCCGCCGGTCGATGTGCCATTGTTCCTGCGGGACTGACGGAGCCTGCGCGAGGGGGCTCTGCCTGCGTCGGGGTCAGCCCTTGTCGCCCTGCGGGCCGACCGTGACGCCGCCATTGATCACCGCGACCGGACCCTTGTGCAGCTTTTCGGCGATGCCATAGAGCTGCTCGCGGCGCTTCATCTCGTTCCAGACGTCGTCGGGCGAGATGCCCATATCGACCCAGAGGACGGTGAGGTTGTAGATCAGGTCGGCGCTCTCGCGGACCACTGCCTCGCGGTCGTTGGTCACCGCGTCGAGCGAGACCTCCGCGGCCTCCTCCACCAGCTTCTTCGCCATCTTGGTCCGGCCGCCCTGGACGAGCTTGGCCGTGCGCGAGGTATCGGCCACGTTGCGGCTGATCCGGGTCACGGCCTCGTGCAGTCGTTCGATGGTGCTGGACATCGTGTGCGGGTGGTCCTCGTCTCTGCTCGAATCAAAGGTCTATTTCAGCGGATGAATGACGCTGCCACAGAATTGCGGCCTGTCAATGATTGCAACCGAAACCATGGGATGCGTTGGCTGAAGCAGGGCTGAACGGAGGAAGCGGGTGGCGACGCCAGCAGCATCCGGCGCTAGAAATGGGCATCGCTCCTCCTGCCCGACAGGCCTGCCGATGACCTCCCGCGAATGGGCCCTGCTGCTCGCTCTCTCGGTTCTGTGGGGCGGTTCGTTCTTCTTCGTCCGCGTCGCGCTCGACGGCCTGCCGCCGCTGACGCTGGTGCTGGCCCGCGTCGGCATCGGCGGGATCGTCCTGCTGGCGGTCCTCAAGGCCATGGGACAGGCCATTCCGCGACGCCGGGAGGTCTGGGCGACGCTCGCCGTCATGGCGCTGCTCAACAACCTGATCCCGTTCTCGCTGATCTTCTGGGGCCAGACCGCCATTCCCGCCGGCCTCGCGGCCATCCTGAACGCGACGACGCCGCTGTTCACGGTGATCGTCATGCATCTGTTCACAGCGGACGAGAAGGCGACGCCGCCCAAGGTCGCCGGCGTGCTCACCGGTTTCGCCGGGGTCGTCGTGCTGGTCGGTCCAGCCGCCTTCGGCGCGCTCGACACGCCGCTCTGGGCGCTGGGCGCCTGTCTCGCTGCGGCTGTGTCCTATGCCTTTTCAGGGCTCTGGGGCCGGCGGTTCAAACCGCTGGGGCTGACACCGGTCTTCACCGCCTGGGGCCAGCTCACGGTGACGACGCTCGCCATGCTGCCGATCGTCGCCATCGTCGACCGGCCGTGGACCCTGGCCATGCCCGGCTGGCCGAGCATCCTCGCGGTGCTCGGCCTTGCGGTCCTGTCCACCGCGCTCGCCTACATCATCTTCTTCCGCATCCTCGCCAGCGCCGGTCCGACCAACCTGCTGCTGGTGACGTTCCTCATTCCCGTCTCGGCGATCCTGCTGTCGAGCCTGTTCCTCGGCGAGCGGCTGGCATGGACGCATTTCGCCGGCATGGCGCTGATCGGCCTCGGGCTCGCCGCCATCGACGGACGCCTGTGGAAGCTCGCGACGGGCAAAGGCTAGCGCGGGAGGGCTAGCCTTCTCCGCCCGCCAGCAGGCTGGCATTGCCGCCGGCCGCCGCGGTGTTGACCGAGACCACCTGTTCCAGCGCGAAGCGCGGCAGGTAGTGCGGGCCACCGGCCTTCGGCCCGGTGCCGGAGAGCGCCGAGCCGCCGAAGGGCTGCGTGCCGACGACGGCGCCGATCATGTTGCGGTTGACGTAGACATTGCCGTTGGCGAGCCGCTCGATCACCTGCTCCGCCACCGCGTCGATGCGCGAATGGACGCCGAGGGTCAGCCCCGTGCCATTGCCGGCAATGGCGTCGAGAAGCTGCGGCAGGCTGCCCGCCTTCCAGGTCGTGACATGCAGGACCGGACCGAACACTTCCTCGGTCAGATCCTCGGCGCGCGTCACGCGGACGATGGCGGGCGGCACGAACAGGCCCCTCGGCGCATCGGCGGGAAGGGCTGCCTGCCAGACGAGGCGGCCCTCGGCCCTGGCCCTGGCGACCACCGCGTCGAGCTTCTCCTTCGCCTCGGCGTCGATCACCGGTCCGACATGAACAGCGGGGTCGGCAGGGTCGCCGATCTTCAACTCCGCCGCCGCGCCGCGGATCATCTCCAGCATCCGGTCGGCAATGTCCTCCTGCAGGCAGAGCAGGCGCAGCGCCGAACAGCGCTGGCCGGCCGAGCGGAAGGCCGAGGTCACGACGTCGTCGCTGACCTGTTCGGGAAGGGCCGTGGCATCGACGATCATGGCGTTGATGCCGCCGGTCTCGGCGATCAGCGGCACGATGGGGCCGCGCTTGCCCGCCAGCGCCTTGTTGATGATCCACGCGACCTCGGTGGAGCCGGTGAAGGCGATGCCGGCCACGCGCGGGTCCGCCGTCAGCAGGGCGCCGACCCTGCCGTCGCCCGGAACGAGCGCCAGCGCTTCGGCCGGCACGCCCGCCTCGTGCGCCAGCTTCACGGCGGCCGCGGCAATGAGCGGCGTCTGTTCCGCCGGCTTGGCGATGACCGCGTTGCCGGCGGCAAGTGCCGCTGCCACCTGGCCGAGGAAGATGGCGAGGGGGAAGTTCCACGGCGAGATGCAGACAATGGTGCCGCGCCCGCGCAGGGTCAGGCGGTTTTCCTCGCCGGTCGGGCCGGGCATGAGCTGGCCCTCGCCGAAATGGCGGCGGGCTTCCGCAGCGTAGTAGCGGCAGAAATCGACGGCCTCGCGGATTTCGGCGACGGCATCGTCGAGCGTCTTGCCGGCCTCGCGCGCGAGCAGGTGGCTGAGCATACCGCGCTCGGCCTCCAGCCGGTCGCCGAGGGTTTCGAGGACCTCGGCGCGGCGCGACACCGGCGTCCGGCTCCAGCGGCGGAAGCCCTGCTCGGCAGTTGCGAAGGCGCTGGCGACGATCGCCGCATCGGCCTCATCGACCGTGCCGGCGGCGCTGCCGTCCACCGGGCTTGTCACCGGCCGCGCGGCACCCGCCATCGCCTTGCCGCCGACCAGCGGGCGCGCGCTCGCGGGCGCGCGCGCGACACCTGCCGCGATCTCCGTCCGGAAGGTCGATAGCGCCTCGCGGTCGCCGAATTCGACGCCTGCCGAGTTGATGCGCGACGGCGCATAGAGGTCCTTCGGCAGGGGCAGGCGGCGCGGCCGCGCATCGGCGGCGGCGCCGATCCAGCTCTGCGGCCGGGTCAGCAGCGCCTCGACCGGTACGGCCGGGTCGGCGGATGCCGAGACGAAGGAGGAATTGGCGCCGTTCTCCAGAAGCCGCCGCACGAGATAGGCGAGCAGGTCGCGATGGCCGCCGACCGGCGCATAGGTGCGGCAGGCCGCCAGCGGCAGGTCGGCCAGCAGCGAGTCGTAGAGCGCCTCGCCCATGCCGTGCAGGCGCTGGAACTCGAAGCCCTCCGCGTTGCCGGCCTCTTCGAGGATGGTCGCGATGGTCAGGGCATTGTGCGTGGCGAATTGCGGGTAGAGCCTGGGACGCGCGGCCAGCAGCCGGCGGGCGCAGGCCATGTAGTTGAGGTCGGTCATGGGCTTGCGCGTGAAGACCGGGAAATCGGGCAGGCCGCGCTCCTGCGCGCGCTTCACCTCGGTGTCCCAATAGGCGCCCTTGACGAGACGGACCATCAGCTTGCGGTCGTGCCGTACGGCAATCCGCTCAAGCCATTCGATGACCGCCAGCGCCCGCTTCTGATAGGCCTGAATGGCGAGGCCGAACCCGTCCCAGCCGGCGAGCGAGGGCGAAGCCAGCACCGCCTCGATCACTTCCAGCGACAGTTCCAGCCGGTCGGCCTCCTCGGCGTCGATGGTGAAGTTCAGGTCGTGAGCCTTGGCCGCTTCGGCGAGCTTCAGCACCTGCGGCACCAGTTCGGCCATGACGCGCTTGGCGCTGACCGCCTCGTAGCGCGGATGCAGCGCGGAGAGCTTCACGGAGATGCCAGGACGGTTCGGCAGGGTCTCGTTGCCGGCGGTCTTGCCGATGGCCTCGATTGCGTCGCGGTAGGAGGCAAAATAGCGCGCGGCATCGGCGGCGGTGCGCGCGCCCTCGCCGAGCATGTCGTAGGAGTAGCGGAAGCGCCGCGCCGCGCCGGCCCTGCCGAGCGCTTCGGAAATCGTCTGGCCCAGCACGAAATGGGAGCCGAGCAGGCGCATGGCCTGCCGCGTCGCCGCGCGCACGGTCGGCAGTCCCAGCCGCTTGCCGATCGTCTCTAGAATGCCCTCGGGCGTCTCGCCGGGATGGATGACGCGGGCGGTGACGCCGAGCGCCCAGGCGGAAGCCGAGACCAGCCAAGCCTCCGACTTGGTCGCGCGATGAGCCCAGTCGGTGCCCGACAGCTTGTCCTCGATCAGCGCGTCGGCGGTGCGCGAATCCGGCACGCGGAGCAGCGCCTCCGCCAGAACCATGAGGGCGAGGCCCTCCTTGGTGGTCAGCGAATACTCGCGCAGGAAGTCCTCGATGCCGCCGAGCCCGCCCGACCTGGCGCGGATCGCGTCGATCAGTTGCCGTGCCCGGGCATCGATTCGCGCCTCGGCAGCGGCGGGAAGGCCGGCTTCCGCCAGAAGCCGGCCGGCAATGGCCTCGTCGGCTTCGGCATAGGGGGCGTCGAAGGAAGGCGTGGATGGCACGGCGGGCCTCAGCGTTTGGCGTTCGATATCCCTACGATACGCAAGAATATTCCGTGCTTCGATAGATTGTTTTGCAAAATGGCAGTGATTATCGCTATAGATCGCACATTCAGCAGAGACTTTCGCCGTTTGCCATGACCGCTCCGCTCGACAATCTCGACCGCAAGCTGCTCCGCCTGCTTCAACAGGACGGCCGGATCTCCAACGTGGAACTGGCCGAGCGCGTCGGCCTGTCGCCGACCGCCACGAGCGAAAGGGTGAAGCGGCTCACCCGCGAGGGCATCATCGCCGGCTACGGCGCGCGGCTCGACCCGGTGAAGCTCGGCCGCGGTTTCCTCGTTTTCGTCGAGGTGACGCTGGACAAGACCACGCCTGACGTCTTCGACCGGTTCGGTGCCGCAGTGGCGCGCGCGCCCGACGTGCTGGAATGCCATCTGGTGGCCGGCGGCTTCGACTATCTCGTCAAGACGCGCGTCGCCGACATGGCGGCCTACCGCATCTTCCTCGGCGATGTCCTGCTGTCGCTGCCGGGCGTGCGCGAGACGCGCACCTATGCCGTGATGGAGGAAGTGAAGGCGACGGCGAGCCTGCCGGTCTGAGTCTGGTTCAGCGCAGATCCGCGATGCCGGCCGGTTGCAGTGTCGCGCAAGAAATCCTCAGGCCTGTTCCGGGGCGGACAAGTCGCGGCTGATCTCGTCCAGCCGGGACTGGAAACGGGCAGGTCCGGCAAGGCGGTCGGCGTTCTCGCGCGCCTCGCGCGCGAGTTCCGGCAGGCGCCCGCCGCTGCCCTTGCCGCTGCGGATCATGACGTCGATCGCGGCCAGGGCACGATTGAGCGCGGCGAGGGCGTCATTGTTCGGCATGGGGGCACCTGTCTGCGATTGAACCCAGACAGGCTAGGAACGGCCCGTTTCAGCCACGCCCCTTTCACCGGCGGCAATGTTGCCGCCGCCGAAATATGGCTCCCGGCATCAGCCGGGCGTGAACAGCGTGCGGGCCTCCAGCGCGGCATCGACCGCCGACGCGGAATAGGGCAGCGGCACGTAGTCGCCCTTGATCCAGGTCTCGAACAGGTCGCGGTAATGCGGCGAGTTCGGGTCGCCGGACTGGCCGGGCGTGTTGACCACCACCGAGCGGTCGAGATCGGCGAGGTCGGCGACGAAGCGGAACGACGAACCCATCATCGTGCGGAAGTCGTTGGGACGATAGCCGGTGTGCATCGGCGTCACGCCCGATCCCTGATGCGGCAGCGGCCCGATGGACCAGGCCTTGGCCGTGTCCGGCGGCAGCAGGAAGGTCAGCGGATGCTCGAAATAGCCATGGTGCAGCTTGCCCCAGGCCCAGCCGGCCGGATCGGGGCCGAGCAGCGTCTTCATCTCGGCATAGGCAGCGCCGAGCGAGGCGAGCAGGAGCGCGTCGCGGTTCTGGGCGGGGTTGGCGCCGAACCGGTCGTCGGGCTGTTCGAGCGCCTCCAGTGTGCCGTCGACGTCGCCGGGCACCATCAGCGCGTGGAGATCGGGCGCGACGAGCGCGTTCCACAGCGCCTTCTTGAGGTGGCGCGACCACCAGAGCTCGAACAACGCGCCGGCGCCGGTCTCCTTCGTCAGCGCATGGTTCCAGCCGGCGAGCAGGGCAAGCGCGGCGGCCGTATCGGCGTCGGCGCTGGCGAGGCCCGACAGGAGCTTGCCGAGGCGGCGCGCCGGGATCGACACGACGTCGGTCTGCAAGGCGCGCGAGGTCGCGAGCGTGTGGGGCGAGACCGAGGACAGCACTTCCTCGATGCGGGTCGCGCGGGCCCGGTCCACCCATTCGAATCCGAAGGGATAGGCCTGATGGTCCCAGCCGTCCGGCACGTTCATCTCGTTGGCGGAGAAGACGAAGCCGCGCGGGGGATTGCGAACCAGCGGAGCCGCCGCGCGGTCGCGCCAGCCGGCCCATTCGTAGCGGCCGTCGCCCGGAACGGGCAGCAGGCCGTCCCAGTTCGGGCGGATCGGGTTGATGCCGGCCGGCATCCAGGCGATGTCGCCAGCCTTGTCGGCATAGACGAGGTTGCAGGACGGCGTGCCCCAGGTCACCGCCGCCGCGCGGAACTGGTCCAGCGACTTCGCCCGCATCAGCTTGTGGGCGATGAGATAGGGCGCGGTGCCCGGCTCGAAGCCGGCCGAGCGGACGGCATAGGCGCGGTTCGCCCTGGCGTCAGTATGCACGACCGGGCCATGGCGGGTGAATTTCAGCGTCAGCGTCTGGTCCGGGTGGCCCTTGACCGCGACGCGCTCCTCGATGGTCCGGAACCGCTCCCAGCCACCCTGGTAGCGGTAGAGCTCGGGATCGTCGGGGTTCGTCTCGTAGACGTAGAGGTCTTCCTGATCGATGTAGAAGATGGTCAGGCCCCAGGCCATGGTGCCGTTGTGGCCGATCATCACGCCGGGCACCGAGGGCTCGCCCGCGCCGACCACGTCGAGGCCCGGACAGGTCAGGTGCACGATCGAGCGCAGCGACGGCATGCCGTGGAGGCGGTGCGGATCCGAGCCGAGGATCGGCAGGCCGGTATCGGTCTTCGAGCCGTGGATCGCCCAGTTGTTGGAGCCGGTATATTGCGCGTCGAGCACCACTTCGAGCAGGTCGTTCGTGATCCGCCATTTCGGCGCGTCCTCGAGCTTCGCGGCAAGGCGCTCCTTCGAGAAGGTGGCGTTGGCGGTGGCGAGCTTGACGATGTCGAGCACGGCCATCGGCACCGAGGCGGGGTCGAGCCCCTCGGGAACGACCGGCGTCACCTGCGGCTCCAGATAGCGGCGCAGCAGGTCGGTGCGATGGTCGGCCTTGGCCAGAACCTGGCAGCGGAGAATCTCGGACAGGGCGTTGCGCGAGAGCGAATGCGTGCGCACGCGCGACACATCCTCGGGCGCCCATTTCGCCGGTTTCGTGCCCAGCAGGCCGAACTCGAACGGCAGCAGCGAGGGGTCCTTCTCGGTCATCGCGACGAAGGCGTTGATGCCGTTGGTGAAGGCGGTGAAGTTCGCCCTGGCTTCCGGCCCGTAGGCGGCGAACTCGGCGTCCGCGTCGCCGCGATAGAGGAACAGCCGCGAGGCGCGGTCCTGTTCGAGATAGCCGGGGCCGAAATCGGCGGCGAGCAGGCCGAGCCCGCGCTTGCGGAACAGGTCGATCTGGAACAGCCGCGCGCGGGCGGCCTGGAAGCCCTGGAGGAAAAACAGGTCCGGTTCGTTCTCGGCCCGGATGTGCGGGATGCCGTTGGCATCGATCCCGATGGAGCCGGGCGCGGACAGGCCGGGCATGCTGAGCGTTTCGGTCTTGGTCATGAATGTTCCGGCCTCGTCGGGGGACAGGGACTCTGCACAGCCGATGCCGCGCTGTCATCCGGGTAGGGGTGGGGACGAGGCGTGCATTTGCTACGGTCATATTGACAGGCGATGCGATGGGCCAGGTTTGGCGGGACCGGCGGCTTTTGGGCTGGACAGGACCGGGCCGCGTGCCAGACTGCCAACTTGTCCAGCGCCGCCCAGCGGCTCGAATGCGCGAGGAGGCGAAGGCCATGGCTCTCTGGCTCCAACGGCTTGCCGTGGCCGCTCTCCTGCTGCTCGGCGCCAGCGCCGGCGCCGTGGCGCAGTCCTTCGCGCCGGCGCTCGTCTATGATCTCGGCGGACGCTTCGACAAGAGCTTCAACGAGGCGGCCTTCACCGGCGCCGAACGGTTCAAGGCCGAAACCGGCATCGCCTATCGCGAATTCGAGATCCGCAACGATACCCAGCGCGAACAGGCGCTGCGCACCTTCGCCCAGCGGGGCCAGAACCCGATCATCGCCGTGGGCTTCGCCTTCCGCGCCGCCATGGAGAAGGTCGCGGGCGAGTTTCCGAATACGCGCTTCGTCATCATCGACGCGACGGTGGACCGCCCCAACGTCCAGAACATCCTGTTCCGCGAGCACGAGGGCTCCTATCTCGTCGGGCTGCTCGCGGCCATGAAATCGCAGTCCGGCGCCATCGGCTTCGTCGGCGGCATGGACATTCCGCTGATCCGCAAGTTCGCCTGCGGCTATGTGCAGGGCGCGCGCGCCGGCCGCGCCGACATCCGCATCATCCAGAACATGACCGGCACGACGGGCGCGGCCTTTTCCGATCCCGTCCGCGGCGGCGAGCTGGCGCGGAGCCAGATCGCCCAGGGCGCCGATGTCGTCTATCACGCGGCCGGCGCCACCGGCATCGGCGTGCTGCAGGCAACGGCCGATTCCGGCAAGCTCGGCATCGGCGTCGATTCCAATCAGAACGCCCTGCATCCCGGCCGCGTCCTGACCTCCATGCTGAAGCGCGTCGATGTCGCCATCCACGCCGCGCTGGTCGCCGGCCGCGAGGGGCGCTGGTCCTCAGGCACCACGGTTCTGGGCCTCGCCGAGAACGGCGTCGACTGGGCCGACGACGAGCACAATCGCACCCTCATCACGCCGGCCATGCGCGAGGCCGTCGCGAAAGCGGCCGATGACATCCGCGCGGGCCGGCTGCGCGTCCACGACGTGATGGCCGGCGGCGACTGCCCGGTGCGCTGAAGCATGCAGGTTACAGTTGTCGGTTCGGGCGATGCCTTCGGCACGGGTGGTCGCTTCTCGACCTGCCTCCATGTGACGACCGGGGCCGGGTCCAGCATCCTCCTGGATTGCGGCGCCGGCTCCATGACCGCGATCAATCGCGCGGGCATCGACCGCAACGCGATCCAGGCGATCCTGTTCACGCATTTCCACGGCGACCACTTCGGCGGCCTGCCGTCCTTCATGCTCGACGCATTGTTCAATGTCCGTCGCCGCGCGCCGCTGCTGATCGCCGGCCCGAAGCGCGTCGCCGAATGGGCCAGGGCAGCGATGGAGGCCGCCTTTCCCGGCTCTTCCGGCAATGCCTATCCCTTCGAGGTGACCTATCTGGAGGTTTCGCCGGACATGCCGGCCGAGATCGCCGGGATCGGCGTCACGGCCTTTCCGATGGTGCATGACCCGCGCGCGGGCCCGTGTCTCGGCTACCGGCTGGCCGCGGACGGCAAGGTGTTCGCCTATGGCGGCGACAGCGCCTGGACCGATGCGCTCGTGCCGCTCGCGGCCGGCGCCGATGCGCTGCTGCTCGAGTGCTACACCTACGACATCCCGCTGAAGAACCATCTCGACTGGAAGACGCTGGAAAGCCACCTGCCAGACCTTGCCGCGAAGCGCATCGTGCTCACCCATATGGGTCCGCAGATGCTGGCCAATCGCGAGAAGGCGACGCTCGAATGCGCCGAGGACGGCATGGTGATCGTGCCATGACAGTGATCTGGCCATGAGAGGGCCTGCGCCCGCCGTCGCCATGCGCGGCATCGACAAGCGCTTCGGCGCGGCGGCGGCGAACAGGGCGGTCGACTTCACGGTGGCGCGCGGTTCGATCCATGGCCTCGTCGGCGAGAACGGCGCGGGCAAGTCGACGCTGATGTCGATCCTCTATGGCTTCCACGCCGCCGATTCCGGAACCATCGCCGTCAACGGGCGCGACGCGGTGATCGGCTCGCCGGCCGATGCCATCCGGCTCGGCATCGGCATGGTCCATCAGCATTTCATGCTGGTGGAGGCTTTCACCGTGGTCGAGAACGTCATGCTCGGCATGGCGACGGGCTTCCTGACCGCGAAGGCCGAACGCGGCGTGCGGGCGCGCCTCGCCGAACTGGCGGAGGCCTATGGCCTCGCGATCGACCCCGACGCACGCATCGCGGACCTGTCGGTGGGCGAGCTCCAGCGCGTCGAGATCGTCAAGGCGCTGGTCAAGGGCGCGGAGATCCTGATCCTCGACGAGCCGACCGCCGTACTGACGCCGCAGGAGGCGGACCGGCTGTTCGTGCTGCTGCGCCGGCTTGCGGGCGAGGGTCGTTCCATCATCCTCGTCACCCACAAGCTGAAGGAGATCATGGCCGTCACCGACCATGTCTCGGTCATGCGGCGCGGCGAAATGGTGGCGACCCTGGCGACCGGCGCGACCAGTCCGCGCGAGCTCGCCGAACTCATGGTCGGCCGGTCCGTCCTGCTCGACCCCGATCGCAACGCGCGGCCGCCCGGCGCCACGGTGCTGACGGTCGAGGGCCTGTCGCTGGTCGACGCGCGCGGGCATCTCCGGCTCGACGATGCCAGCTTTGAGGTGCGGGCCGGCGAGATCGTCGGGGTGGCCGGCGTCTCCGGCAATGGCCAGTCTGAGCTGCTCGACATCCTCGCCGGGCTGCGCCAGCCGACCGGCGGCCGCATCCTGCTCGACGGCGTCCCGATCCGGCCGGGTGACGATCCCGTGGCGCTGCGCGAACGGGGCCTCAGGCATGTGCCGGAAGATCGCCTCAGGCGCGGCCTCGTCGCCGCCTTCGACGCCGCCGACAGCGCCGTGCTCGGCTGCACGCCGGAACCGGCCTTCGGGCCCGGCCCCTTTCTCGATCGCGCCGCGGAGATCGCCGATTGCGAGGCCCGGATGGCGAGCTTCGACATCCGGCCGCGCGCGCCGACGCTGGGCACGGCCCTGTTCTCCGGCGGCAACCAGCAGAAGCTGGTGCTTGCGCGCGAGATGGAGCGCGCTCCCAGGCTCCTCCTCGTCGGCCAGCCGACCCGCGGCGTCGATGTCGGGGCCATCGCGTTCATCCACGCCCGCCTCGTGGCGCTGCGCGATGCCGGTGCCGCGGTCCTGCTCGTGTCGAGCGAACTCGACGAGATCCTCGCCCTGTCCGACCGCATCCTCGTCATGTGCGGCGGGCGCATCGTCGGCGAGCGCCGCGCGGGCGAAACCGACGAGACGGAACTCGGGCTGATGATGGCCGGCCTCCACGGGAGGGCCGCGTGACGTTTTCGCCCCGCTGGCTTGGCCTTGTCCTGCCGCTCGCGAATGTCGCCATCGCGCTGGCAGCTGCCGGCCTGCTCGTGCTCGCCATCGGCGAGAACCCCGTCGAGGCGATGGGCATTGCCTTTCGCGGGGCGCTCGGCTCCGGCAACGGCATAGGCTACACGCTGCACTATGCGACCAGCTTCGTGTTCACCGGGCTCGCGGTCGCCGTCGCCTTCCATGCCGGCCACTTCAACATCGGCGGCGAGGGGCAGGCGCTGATGGGCGGGCTCGGCGCGGCGCTGGTGGCGCTGGCCCTGCCGGACCTGCCCTGGCCGATCCTGCTGCCGCTGGCGATCCTCGGCGCCGCGCTCGGCGGCGCTGCATGGGCCGCCGTTCCGGGCTGGCTGCAGGCCTATCGCGGCAGCCATATCGTCATCACCACCATCATGTTCAACTTCATCGCAGGGGCGCTGCTGGTCTATCTGCTCGCAGGCCCCCTGCGCATGGCCGGCTCGATGGCGCTGGAAACGGCAGCCTTTGCACCGGCGGCGCGGCTGCCATCGCTCGCTGACCTCGCCGCGCGGTTCGGGGTCGATCTGCCGCGTACCCCTCTCAACCTCTCCTTCGCCATGGCCCTGGTCGCCTGTCTCGCAGTGTGGGTGCTGATCTGGCGCACGCGGCTCGGTTACGCCATCCGCACGGTCGGCGCCAATGCGGAGGCCGCGGCCTATGCCGGCATCTCGCCGGCGCGCGTCACCGTCATTGCGCTCGCGCTGTCCGGCGCGCTCGCCGGCCTCATGGCGACCAACGAGATTCTCGGCGTGCAGGGCCGGCTGATCAACGAGTTCGCCGCCGGCGCGGGGTTCGTCGGCATCGCCGTGGCCTTGATGGGGCGCGGCCATCCCGCCGGCATTCTCGCCGCGGCGCTGCTGTTCGGTGTGCTCGCGCAGGGTGGGGCGGAACTCTCGTTCGAGAAGCCCGCCATCACCCGCGACATGATCGTGGTGATCCAGGGGCTGGTCATCCTGTTCTCCGGGGCGCTCGAGGGCATGGTGCGCCATGGCGGCCTCGTGCTCGCGCAGCGGCTCGGCCGCAAGGCGGTGCCGGCATGAGCGGCTGGCTCGCCCTTCTGGCGGCGCTCGACAGCGCGGTGCGGCTCGCAACGCCCCTGATCTTCGCCTGTCTCGCGGGGCTCTGGTCGGAGCGGGCGGGCATCGTCGACATCGGCCTCGAAGGCAAGATGTTGGCTGCCGCCTTCGCCGCGGCCGCCATCGTCGCGATCGTCCCCAATCCGTGGCTCGGCCTGCTGGCGGGGATCGGCGCCTCCATGGCCTTCGCGCTCGTCCACGGCTTTGCGACGATCACCTGGAACGGCAACCAGATCGTCTCGGGCATGGCGTTGAACTTCCTCGCGGCGGGCCTCACCGCCGTGCTCGGCAATGCCTGGTTCGGGCAGGGCGGCCGCACGCCGCAGCTTGCCGGCGCGGCGCGCTTCGGCGAGGTCACGCTGCCGCTGGCGGAAGCGGCCGAAGCGGTGCCGTTCGCCGGTGGCTTCTATGCCGAGGTGATTTCCGGCCATTCGCTGCTGGTCTATTCGGCCTTCCTGCTCGTGCCGCTGACGGCGTTCCTGATGTTCCGAACGCGCTGGGGCCTGCGCTTGCGCGCGAGCGGAGAGAACCCGGCGGCCGTCGAGACCGCCGGCCTGTCGGTGGCGCGGCTGCGCTATTCGGCGGTGCTGGTCGCCGGCATCCTCTGCGGCTTCGGCGGCGCCTATCTCTCCATCGCGCAATCGGCCGGCTTCGTGCCGGACATGACCGCCGGCAAGGGGTACATCGCGCTTGCCGCGCTCGTCTTCGCGAAGTGGCGGCCCTGGCCGGCGCTCGGCGCCTGCCTGCTGTTCGGTTTCCTCGACGCCATGGCGCTCCGGCTTCAGGGCGCGAGCCTGCCGGGTATCGGTGCGATCCCGGTTCAGGCGATCCAGGCTTTGCCCTATATCCTCACCGTGATTCTGCTGGCCGGCTTCATCGGCCGCGCCGTGCCGCCGAAAGCCTCCGGCACACCCTACGTGAAGGACCGTTCGTGAGCGCCGATCTCGACCAGATGTTTGCGATGGCGCGAGAGGCACAGGCCGCGGCCTATGCGCCGCATTCGCGCTTCCGGGTCGGCGCGGTGGTGCGCGCGGCCTCGGGCCGGCTCTATTCGGGCGCCAATGTCGAGAATGCCGCCTATCCGGTCGGCACCTGCGCGGAAGCCGGCGCCATCGCCGCCATGGTGCTCGGCGGCGACCGGGCGATCGCCGAGATGCTGGTGGTCGGCGACGGCGAGGCGCTGTGCACGCCGTGCGGCGCCTGCCGGCAGCGCCTGCGCGAATTCGCGCCCGATGCGGCCGCGATCCATATTGCCGGGCCGCAGGGCATCCGACGCAGCTTCACGCTGGGCGAGCTGCTGCCGCACTCGTTCGGCCCGGACAATCTCGCATGAGCGCCGCCGCTACCATCCGCGCCATCGCCGGCGAAGCGCCGATCGACTGCGCCATCGTGCTCGGCACCGGGCTCGGATCGTTGGCCGATGCGGTCGAGGCACCGGTCGCCATCGCCTATTCCGACCTGCCCGGCTTCCCGCTTTCCGGCGTCACCGGCCATGCCGGCCGGCTGGTGATCGGGACGCTGGAGGGCCGGCGCGTGGCGGTGATGCAGGGTCGCGTCCACACCTACGAGCATGGCGATCCCCGCGCGATGAAGCCCGCCATCGACGCCTTTGCCGGACTTGGCGTCGGCGCCCTGCTGCTGACCAATTCCGCGGGTTCGCTGAGAGCCGACATGCCGCCGGGCAGCATCATGGTGATCGAGGACCATATCAGCCTGTTCGGGCCGAACCCGCTGGTCGGCCTGCCCGGCGATGCCAGCTTCGTGCCGATGAACGATGCCTACGACCCCGGCCTGCGTACCGCCATCGCCCATGGCGCCGCCTCGGCACGCATCGCGCTGCACGAGGGCGTCTATGCCTGGGTGACTGGCCCGAGCTTCGAGACGCCGGCCGAAATCCGCGCGCTGCGCGGCCTTGGCGCCGATGCGGTCGGCATGTCGACCGTTCCGGAGGTGATCCTCGCGCGCCATGCCGGCCTCACCGTCGCGGCCCTGTCGATGATCACCAACTATGCCGCCGGCATGGCGGCGCATGCGCCGTCGCACGCCGAGACCAAGGCCGTGGCCCATCAGGGCGCCGCCGCCATGGAGGCGGTGATCCGGGGCTTCCTCGCAAGGCTTGCCGCATGACCGATGCCAGTTCCATGAGCGATTCAGACCTTGCTCGCCGCGCCCTCGCGCTGCTCGACCTGACGGACCTCTCCAACGGCCTCGACGAGGCTGGCGTGGAGAAGCTCTGCGCGCGCGCCGTGACGCCGGCCGGGCCGGTCGCGGCCGTCTGCCTGTGGGCCGGCTTCGTGCCGCAGGCGAGGCGCCTCCTGAAGGGAGCGCCGGTGAAGGTCGCCACGGTCGTCAATTTTCCCGCCGGTGAGGACGACGTGATGCGCGCGGCCGACGAGGCGCGCTATGCCCTGCTCGACGGGGCCGACGAGATCGACCTTGTGCTGCCGTGGCGGGCGCTCGCCGCCG
>Ga0209794_1001366_pt1 | contig 19423 bp, 22 predicted proteins | sample EBPBio232013_DNA_FD_185869 | JGI IMG/M metagenome (GOLD analysis project Ga0209794, IMG submission 185869) | Wastewater treatment Type I Accumulibacter community from EBPR Bioreactor in Madison, WI, USA - Reactor 1_5/23/2013_ DNA (SPAdes)... | ecosystem: Engineered > Bioreactor > EBPR >... | reverse complement strand
GGGATGGCCGAGGACCGGGTGATAGCATGTCCGCCCTTCCGGACCACCCCCGCCGGTCGAAACCGCCGCCCGATGATCCGACTGTTTGGCCGCAAGAAACCGGCTCCCGACGCCTCCGACACCCCCGCGGCCGACACCGCCGGCGAGCGCAGGGGCGGCTTCAGCGCGGAGGAACTGGCGGCGGCATTTCCCGCGGCGGAACCGAAGGAAGCGCCCCCCGCCGCCCGCGGCGAACCGGCGCCATCGCCTGTCGAGCCCTCGCCCGCCGAACCCCCGTCCGTCGCGCCCGTCGTCCCCGCGGCTGGGGCCGGGCACGATGCCGTGGACGCCGCGCCGCCGGCGCCCGCCGGCAAGCCCGGCTGGCGCGAGCGCCTGCGCGGCAGCAGCTTCGCGCGCAGCTTCGGCGGCCTGTTCTCGCGCAACCCCAAGCTCGACGACGACCTGCTCGACGAGATCGAGACCGCCCTGCTCACCGCCGACGTCGGCGTCGCCGCCACCACGCAGCTGGTCGAGGGCCTGCGCAAGCGCATGAAGTCGCGCGAGTTCGCGGATGCCAACGCGCTGCTCGCCGCGTTGCGCACCGACCTGATCGCGCTGCTGGCACCGGTGGCAAGGCCGCTGTCGATCGACGCCACGGCGAAACCCTTCGTGATCCTCACCGTCGGCGTCAACGGCGTCGGCAAGACCACCACCATCGGCAAGCTGGCGCGCCGCTTCCGTGACGAAGGCCGCTCGCTGATGCTGGCCGCCGGCGACACCTTCCGCGCCGCCGCGGTGGCGCAACTGCAGGCCTGGGGCGAACGCAACGGCGTGGCCGTGGTCGCGCAGGGGCAGGATGCCGATCCGGCGTCGGTCGCGTTCGACGCGCTGCAGGCGGCGAAGGCGCGCGGGGTCGAGGTGCTGATCGCCGACACCGCCGGCCGCCTGCACACGCAGCAGGGCCTGATGGCCGAGCTGGGCAAGATCCGGCGCGTGCTCGGCAAGGTCGACCCATCCGCGCCGCACGAAGTGCTGATGGTGATCGACGGGACCACCGGCCAGAACGCGCTGTCGCAGCTGCGCCAGTTCCACGCCGCGGCCAACGTCACCGGGCTGGTCGTCACCAAGCTCGACGGCACCGCCAAGGGCGGCGTGGTGTTCGCGCTCGCACGCGAGTTCGGCCTCCCGATCCGGTTCGCGGGCATCGGCGAGCGTCCCGAAGACCTGCGCGTGTTCGACGCCGAAGCCTTCGTCGACGCCCTGCTGCCGGAAGCGCTCGGCGGGTGAACGCGACGCCAGCCCAGGCCGGAGCCCCGCGGGCGCGCCGGCGCTGGCGGCGATGGCTGCTGGTCCTGCTCGCCGCGCCGGTCGCACTGGTCCTGCTGCTGTGGCTGGTGGTGTGGATCGCGCTGCCGCCCGAACGCATGGTGCCGCTGGTGCTGGCGCAGCTGGGCGAGTCGCTCAACCTCGAGATCAGCGCCGAAGGCGATCCCGCCTCGCACCTCGGTGACCGCCCGGCCTTCGTGGTGCGCAACGTGGTCGCGCGCGAGCCCGGTGCGACGACGCCGCTGCTTCGCGTCGACCGCGTGCTGGTGGCGCTGCCGTGGAGCACGCTGCGCAGCCTCGGCGACACGCTCGACCTCGACCACATCGAACTCGATGCGCCGGTGCTGGACGTGCCCGCCCTGTTGCATTGGCAGGCCTCGCGCCCGCCCGGCGAGACGCGCCTGCCGACGCTCGCCGATGGCCTGCGCGTGCGCAATGGCCGCGTCGATGGCGAAGGCTGGCGCGTCGAATCCCTCGCGTTGTCCGTGCCGCGCTTCGATCCCGCGCAACCGCTGCGCGCGCAGGCGCGCGGCCGCTACGCCGACGACGCGATGCGGGTGCCGTTCGACCTCGCCGCCACGCTGGTGCGTCCCGACAGCGGCCGCGGCTTCGCCCTCGCCGGCCGCGCTTCGCTGGAGCGCGACGACTGGCAACTGCCGGCGTGGATCACGCTGTCCGGTGCGCTGCACTGGAGCGATGGCCTGCAGTTGCTGCCCGCCCGCCTGGGCGCGCACGCGCGCTACGTCTCGGGCGATACCACGCTGCCCTTCGCGCTGGGCCTGCATGGGCCGCTGCGGCGGCATGACGACGCCTGGACCGTGGTGCCGGCCAGCCTGGTCGTGCGCGGCGAAGGCGTGGTGCCGACGTTCGACGCGCGTGGCCGGGTCGCGCTCGGCACGCGGCTGGTGGCAAGCCTCGAGGGCCACATCGCGCGCTGGCCGGCCGACTGGCCCGCACTGCCGCCGCCGCTGGGCCAGTCGCAGGCGCCGCTGGCAACGACGCTGTCGTATCGCGGCGCGTCCGACCTGTCCGATCCGCTGCACCTGCGCGTGACGCGCGACGACGTGCGCTTCGACGGACGGCTGCGCGTGCCGCAGATCTCGGCATGGGCCGCGGCCGCGCGGCAGGATTCGCCGCTGCCGCCGCTGGATGGCCGCCTGGAGGCCGCGCGCATCGAGATCGGCGGCGCGCGGCTGGAGGGCGTGGTCGTCGAATTCGAGGACGACGCACCCGCGACCGGAGCGCCGACGCCATGACCATGACCACGGCGACGGCCGCCAACGATGGCTACGCCACGCGCCTGCTGGCGTGGTTCGACGTCTCCGGTCGCCACGACCTGCCGTGGCAGCACCCGCGTTCGCCGTATCGTGTGTGGCTGTCGGAGATCATGCTGCAGCAGACCCAGGTGCGCGTGGTGATTCCGTACTTCGAGCGCTTCGTGGCCACGTTGCCCGACGTGCGCGCCCTCGCCGAAGCCTCGCTCGACCAGGTCCTCGCGCTCTGGTCGGGCCTGGGCTACTACGCCCGCGCACGCAACCTGCATGCGGCCGCGCGCGCCTGCGTCGAGCGCCACGACGGCGACCTGCCGCGCGATGTCGAGGCGCTGCTCGCCCTGCCCGGCATCGGCCGCAGCACCGCGGCGGCGATCCTGTCGCAGGCCTGGGGCGAGCGCTTCGCGATCCTCGACGGCAACGTCAAGCGCGTGCTGTGCCGTGTCCACGGCATCGAAGGCTGGCCGGGCACGCCAGCGATCGAGAAGCGGCTGTGGGCGCACGCCGAAGCGCACGTGCAGGGCGTGCCCGGCGGGCGCATGGCCGACTACACGCAGGCGCAGATGGATTTCGGCGCCACCTTGTGCACGCGGCACGATCCGGCCTGCGTGCTGTGCCCGGTGCAGCACGACTGCATCGCGCTGCGCGAAGGACGCGTCGAGGACCTGCCTACGCCCAAGCCCGGCAAGCCGCTGCCCGAACGCCAGGCGATCGCGCTGCTGCTGCGCGATGCCGCGGGCCGCGTGCTGCTGCAGCGACGCCCGCCGACCGGCATCTGGGCGGCGCTGTGGTCGCTGCCCGAAGCCGACGGCCACGATGCCGCGCGCGCGTGGTTCGCGGACCACGTCGGCGACGGTTACGACACCGCCGAACCGCTAGACGCCATCACCCACGGCTTCACCCACTACCGCCTGCTGCTGCAACCCCTGGCATGGCGCACGGTCGCGCTGCGGCCCGCGGTACGGGACAATGACGATCTGCGCTGGATCGGCGCCGCCGATCTGGCGGGCCTGGGCATCCCGGCACCGATCCGCAGCCTGCTCGAAGCGCAACTCCCCGCATCGCAAGGCGAAGACACGACATGAGCCGCACCGTTTTCTGCGAATACGAACAGCGCGACGCCGACGGCCTCGACTTCGTGCCGTGGCCGGGCGAACTGGGCAAGCGCGTGTTCGCCCATATCGGCAAGCCGGCATGGGCGGCGTGGCTGGCGCACCAGACCATGCTGATCAACGAGAACCGGCTGTCGCCGCTGGACCCGAAGCATCGCGCCTTCCTCGAAGACGAGATGCGCAAGTTCCTGTTCGGCGGGGGCGCCGAGAAGCCGGCCGGTTACGTTCCGGAATCCTGAGCGCAGCACCGCCTCTCCCCTTCTCCCGCTTGCGGGGGAAGGTGCCGAAGGCGGATGGGGGCGCCGAAGGCGCGAGAAGCGCCCTCGTCCACCATTGTCGAACATCACCCTACTGCGTCGCCTCGGCCTCGCGCTCCTGCACGCGCGCCTCGCGCAGTTCCTTCTCCGATGCGCGCACCGCCTTCACGTCCAGCGGGCGGATCTGCTGGATGTGGCACGGAATGCCCATCGACCCCGGGCTGTTGACCAGCACCTTGTCGAAACGCGCGTAGACGCGATTCATGTTGCTGGTCAGGCCGATCGCGGGCGCATAGGCCATGTCCTGGCAGGGGCCGGTCAGTTCGAGCAACCACGCCTCGCTCGGCTTGGTCCACACCACCAGCGCCGAATCGCCCAGCGGCGTCCAGCCATTGAGGCGACCGAAGAAGTTGAAGCTGCCCACCGGCTCACCGGCGTGCGACTGGTAGAGCGCCAGCTTGTCGCTGTCGCGCAGGTTGCCGTTCGTGGCGCAGGCGGTCAGGCCGAGCAGCGTCGCGCAGGCTGCGGCCAGCATCGGGAGTTTCATGGCAGGTCTCCGGCCGCCAGCACGGCGGCGTTTGGGGGTGGGTCCATCATGTGTCCTGCCGGTTCGGCCGCAAGCGCGCCCGCGGTGGCGGTTCAGCGACGGGTGCGGATCGCGGCACCGCGGCGCGGGTGCGACAATGCGCACATGACCACCGCACCCGGCCACGCATGATGCCCGCCCCCGGTCCGCGCACGGATGTGCGCCACGACGCCGTGATCATTGGCGGCGGCGCCGCGGGCACCCTGGTGGCGATCCGCCTGCTGGCCGCGGGCCTGCGCCGGATCGCGATCGTCGAACCCGACGCCATGCTGGCGCGCGGTGCGGCCTATGCCACCGACCTGCCCGAGCACCTGCTCAACGTGATCGCCTCGCGCATGAGCGCGCTCGACGAAGACCCGGGCCACTTCGTGCGCTTCCTCGCCGCCGAACAGCCCGGCGCCGATCCCGCCACGCTCGGCGACAGCTTCGCACCGCGCCGCGACTACGGCCGCTACCTGCGCCACACGCTGGCCGCGCAGCCCGGCCACGAGACCCTCGTGCACGTGCGCGACCGCGCCGTCGACGCAGGCCGTGACGACGCCAGTGGCGACACCCTCGTGCAGCTCGCGTCCGGCAACACGCTGCACGCCGGTCACGTGGTGCTCGCGGTCGGCAACGCGTCGCGCACCCTGCCCGCCTACCTGCGCCACGAGGGCGCGCGCATCGCCGACGCCTGGGACTACGCCGCCGTGCGCGGCATCGCGCCCGACGCCGAGGTCTGCATCATCGGTTCGGGCCTGAGCATGGTCGACGCCGTGCTCAGCCTCGCCGCCAACGGCCATCGCGGGCGCATCCACGTGCTGTCGCGCCACGGCCTGATGCCGCTGCCGCACGCGCGTTCGGGATCGCAGCATGGCGCGGGCGTCGACGACCTGCTGCCGCTGGGCGTGCCGGGCCGCTGGCGCGCGATCCGCCAGCGCGTCAGCGAGGGCGTGGCCGCGGGCGAACCCTGGCAATGGAGCTTCGACCGCCTGCGCCACCACGGCGAAGCCCTGTGGCGTTCGCTCGACGACGACGAACGCCGCCGCTTCCTGCGCCATGCCGTGCGCTACTGGGACATCCACCGCCATCGCATCGCGCCGCAGGTGGCCGCCGTGCTGGAACAGTTGCAGGCCGCGGGCCAGCTCGACGTCGCCGCCGGCCGCCTGCTCGGCATCGAGCCCGATGCCCACGGCGGCAGCCGCGTGCGCCTGCGCCCGCGCCACGCCGGACAGGAACAGGCGCTGCACGCCGACTGGATCGTCAATGCCACCGGCGTGGAAACCAACATCGACCTGCGCCCCGGTGAACTGATGCAGGCACTGCGCACGCGCGGCCGCGTGCTGCCCGGCCGTCACGGCATCGGCATCGCCAGCAGCGGCGTCGGCCAGGTACTCGACGCCCACGGACGCCCCGACCCGCGCCTGCTGGTGCTGGGTGCGCTACGCATCGGCGACCTGTGGGAAAGCATCGCCATCCCCGAACTGCGCGTGCAGGCGCGGCAGGTAGCGGAACACATCACCGCGCGCGGCTAATCCGCTTGCCTCGCCATCCGCGGATCGTCGTCCCGCACGCGGATTGCGACGCCGCATGCCCGAAGGGCACGATGCGCGCCCGAGCGAGGCGACGCACCACGGGCGGCGGACCGGCGGCCCCTCCGCGAGCGCAGGTGCAGCGAGCGCCCCGAAAAGATCGAAGGGGGAAAGCGCCAGCAGCGCCGCAATCCCGCGGCGCCCGCGACGGCTGGATCAACCTCGCGGAACAGGGGAATTCCGTCTGGCGCCGTGCGTTGCTGGCAGCCGTACATTGCGCCCCTGCCCGCACCGCGCCTATCGGCAACCTGCGCACCGGCGTGTCAGGAAAATCCGACGCGTGCGAAGCGCCCGGCACGAAAAAGCGAACCTGACGCCGGTTCTCCCTGTGCGTTGCGCCGCGTAGGAAAAGCCTGAAAACAAGAAGCCCCGCTTCGGCGGAGTTTTTGTTGAGCTAGAACTTTCCCCGCAACGCAATTCGCCTGGCTGCGGCAGCTTTGCCAATCCGCCTCCGTAGCAACCAGTCGTGCTGGCATCGCGTCAGTTCAGCTGCGGCATGAGCGATGAAGCCCCATTGAGGTAGCGTTCTTACCCCCGTCACTAAGTATCGAAACTCGTGTCGACCATGCACAGGGGCAATCAACCGGATTGCGTCGACGTGGAAGTCGTGGAGCGGAACCAATCGATCAATCCTTCGTCGCTGCGCCTCTTGAAGCAATGCAACTAGGTCATGGCCATAGGGCTTGAGTCTCAGCGCGTCGAGGGGCACGCCGCGCGCCAGCAGGAATGCTTTCAGGGAAAGCTCGATGGAGTGGCCAACCAACATGAAGGCCGGCGCGGAATGCTTGGGCGGGTCTTTCGCCGCCATGACCAGCCCAGCCGCTGCCCTGTACTCCTCGGCGAAACGCAGGAGACCGAATGGCGACGTGACGCCTGGCGTGTTCACCGCAACGGATGGGCCGATCATAGACAGCACTCCAGCACGGACATAATACGGACATGAAAAAACCGCCTTTCGGCGGTTTCGTCTTAACCCATTGATTTCAATGGTGGCCGGGGAGGGAATCGAACCCCCTACACGGGGATTTTCAATCCCCAAGAAGCAGAAACGGCAATCCCTGCAGAATCAACAAGTCCGGCACCTGAAAGCGCTGAATTAAGCGGGTTTTTTCCGGTTCAAGGGGACATATAGTTGCAAAGGGACTACGCAGGTAGTACAAAGATTACCGGACTATTGCCGGACTAATTTGACCCCGTGGCCCGACTCAGGCTGACCGATACGAGCGTCCGAGACCTGCCCGCAGCGAGCGGCGTTAACCGGGTCGATTACGACATCCCCGCACCTGGTGATAGAGACTTCGTGAAGGGCTTCGCGGTCCGCACCAGCTCGATCGGCACCAAGCACTTCCTCCTGATCTACGTCGCCAAGGAGACCGGTCAGGAGCGCCGTATGGTCCTGGGCGAGTTCGGCCCTGCCCCGCGCCTCACCGTCTCCGCCGCCCGCCGCTTGGGCGCCGAGAAACGCGCGCTGGTCGACCTCGGCCGGGATCCGTGGCTGGAGGCGAAGCAGGCGCGCGCTGCGGCCGAGAAGAAGGCCGAGAAGGAAGTGGCCAGCCTAGGCAATCTGCTGGCCGCCTACGTCGAGCACCTGAAGGCCTTGGGCAAAGCTAGCTGGCGCGAGGTCGAGCGGGCGATCGACCGGCACATCACGCCGAAGAAGAAGCTGGCGGCCACGCCGGCCGACCAGGTCGCCGTCGACACGGTCATGCCCGTCTTCCACGGGCTCACCAAAGAGGGGAAGCTCCGCGAGGCGGAGAAGCTGCGGGCATACCTGCGCGCGGCGTACACGGCTGCCCGGAAGGCCCGCACGGATGCCACCATGCACGCCTTCGCCGGCTTCGCGATCCGCGAGAACCCCCTGCAGGACTTGGACGTCTCCCGGCCGCGGGAGGCCGCCGAGAAGGCCGCCGAGGCCGCCAAGGTACGGAAGTGGGCGCTGAGCGAGGATCAGCTGCGCGCTTACTGGCGCCGGATCAGCGTGGACACCCCGGCCGGCGCCCTGCTCCGCTTCCACCTGCTCACCGGCGGCCAGCGGATCGAGCAACTGGCTAGGCTCACCGTTGACGACTACGACGCCGACACGAAGACCGTCACCCTGCGCGACACGAAAGGCCGCCGGCAGCATGCGCATGAGCACGTCGTCCCCCTGCCCCCGGATGCGGTGAAGGCGCTTGAGGCGATGCGCCAGCCGCGGCAGGACGAAGCCGGCAAGACCATCCCGCCCGGGCCCCACCTGTTCACCCTGACCGACGGCGACGCGCCGGTGGCGTACCACGTCGTCTGGGAGGCGATTCAGGAGGTCGCCAAGGCAATGGTCGAGGCCAAGGAAGTCCCCCGCCCCTTCACCCCTGGCACGATCCGTAAGACCGTGGAGACGCGCCTAGCCGCGAAGGGCACGCCGGACGAGGTACTCGCCCGGCTGCTCTCGCACGGCCTCGGCGGCGTGCAGGCGCGCAACTACAACGCCCACCGGTACGACGACGAGAAGCGCAGCGCGCTGAAGAAGCTGCGCGCGCTGCTCGATCCGCCGAAGGGCAAGGTCGTCGAGTTCCCGAAGCAAGCGAAGCAATGAAGCGATCGCAGCACATGCGACAGCCGCAAACAGAATCGGGCTCAGCCCGGCAAAGCGGCGGAACCGGGTGTTAGAGGCACCCGGCCCGCCTTCCACAACCGTTCCGCTGGAGAACGATCATGGCAATTGAAAGTGTAGCAACCCTTGAGTATGTGCAAATTCCGGCTGAGGCGATCCCGACCTTGCGATGGGCGCTTCTGCACGGCCTACACGCGATCGCGGAGATTGATCGATCACGATCGCATTTCGATCTCGCAAATATAGGCGCCGAGGTCAATCGCGAAGCGTGCCCGCAGTCATCTCTCGCGTGCGAAGGGGATAGCACGCGATTCGCAGAGGCTCTGCTGTGGCTGGAACATGCCCGTGCGGTGGAGGAGACCTGACCATGAACCCGAACCTCCGCGACGAGCTTGCCGAGATCCTTCGCGAGGGGATGCAACCCTCGAAAATCGTGGTTTTGCCGACAGGCGAAACCTTCAGCAGTGAAGCTCTCGCCTTGGCACGCTTCTACGATAAAGCGATTGGCGAGCAACGCTACGCACTCAGAACAGTCGCGGAGGCCTTCGGCGCGAGCATAGAGGAGGATCATCAATCATGACCGTCCCGCAGCACGAACTGAAAGCTCTAGCTATAGAGTTGGCAGCAGCATTACCAGAGCCGCCTCCGAGAAGGGTCGAGATCGTTGCCGGTGAACTGTTAAGCAGCGAGGCCATGGGCATCGCCAGATCCTACGAGCTTGCCACGCCACTGCAGCAGCGTGCACTGGGAGCCGTCGTGGCCAGTTGGGAGAAGACACCATGACCGCGCAGATAATCCAGTCTCCGCAGATGTTCAGCGAAAAGGATTCGATGGAAGTGTTAGTGCGATTGACCATGGAAAAATTCGCCCATGACGGTACGCACTTGACGCTTGAGGAAGCGCTCAAGATGCAGGCTGTTGCTTGGCAGCGCGTCCAGAACGCATTCCGTCAGCTCCCAGATGTCGGCGTGAGCGAGAGAACCTGACGCCCAACCCGCACCTAGCTCGACGGAGCGAAAAGCCGGAACCCTACCGGCCTGGTGCGGGACTTTAGGGGCGCGGAGGGACGCGTGTAGTGACGAAGAAGAGCACAGAAGGCTTTCCATCTCTCGACGAAATCGACGAGGTAATCCGCTCACTCGGCGAACGGACTACGCTACGAGAGATCACTTCGAAGTGGATCAAGAACGCGCCAGGCGACCTATCTGCCGATGGCCGCATTGAGCGCATTGAGCACGCCCTTCTCTGCCGCAGATTCTTTCTTGACTTACTACCTGGCCTAGGCTCGACAGATGAGACAGAAGACCGTCTAAACGAAGCATTTGACGCGGGATTTGAAGATCTAGTTCAGCTGTACCTACGAACCAACGAATGCGCCATTCGGATGATGCAAGGCCTTGAGGCTCTACTTGTTGACTATGCCGTAGTTCCAACTGCAGCAGAGATTCGAAGAGAGCAAACCTCAACAGGTGGAAAGGCTCGCGTCCTGAAGAACCAAGAAGCCGCCAAGAAAGCTGCTGTCATGGAAAAGATCCGAGACGGATGGCTGAAGCTACAGGAACCCGGTTCGACATATTCAGGGGACGCTGAGTTTGCTCGTCAGATGCATGCTAAGCACTCGGAAACGCTGAAGTCAGAACGTTCGATCCAGAACGCAATCACTCGCTGGCGAAAGGCAAGGAATGGCGAGTTATGAATCGCACATCAAAGAAAGTGGCATCTTTAAGCGCCAAGAGAGTACCTGGCGTCCCTCGCCATGTTGGCCCAGCATGGAGCTTGGACGATGGCGAACTTGATCGCTTTGATCGGCACTTCAGAGTGTCCGAAAAGATGAAGAAAGCCCTGCCGCACATCATCGAGAGCGAGCACGATCTGCTTTTCTCAGCGCTCGGCGCGGCCCTTTGCTTCCATGAACTCAGCGATATCGTCGATCGACTAGCACATGGAGATCCGGATCAAATAAACATTGACGATATAGCCGATGACCTCAGGTACACGCGCGTTGGCTTCGAACTTGCTTTGCGCGCACTCGACGAACAAATCAAGGGCCGAGGCCATTCATTCGACCTGAGAAAGAAGGGCGCAGTTGCGCGATGGAAGAACGATCCAAAGGCCCAGGCGAGAGAAGAAATTCGTCAGATTTGGGAACAGTCTGGAAAGCCGCGCGGAACACCCTTTGCCAGAAGGATGCTTATCGAACATCCAGACGCATACACTAACGAGCGATCTCTTGCTCAAGCTATCGAGCGTTGGCTGAAGCAAGAATCATCCAGCTAGCAGAGTGTCATCGTGCTAGCTGGATGACCACAAGCCGTGCTTGATCCATATATTGCCTATCCCTGTAGCACTTACACAGGGATACGCCATGACACTGCAAGACGAGAAGTTCACCACCGGTGAGCTGGCACTCAAGCTCAAGCGGGCGCCGGAGACGCTGGTGCGTTGGCGCAGACTTCGACAAGGGCCGCCCTACATTCGGCTGCAGGGGCGAGTCCTGTATGACAAGGGAGCTGTAGAGCGCTGGCTGCAGGATCAGAGTGTCCAGGCGGGCTCTCCATGAGCGGGTCGATCGCGGACACGGCCGCGCTGATGAAGCAGGAAGCCGATGACTTCGCCGATCTGGTCGCATCGGTCGAGGAGTTGGCCGGACTGCTCTACACCGCGCCGGACGCGAATCGTGACTTCTGGCAAAGCGAGATGCAGGGCCATCGCCAACTCAGGATCGAGTTGCTTCGCTACGCAAGGCTTTGTGAGAGAGCAGAACGCGCGCTGGCCAAGGGCTTGAAGCGCAAGCGCTGGCGCGTGCAGGCATGAGCGCCGCCGATCAGCACCTGGCCGCTCAGGCCGCACTGTACGGCCCGTCGGCCCAAGAGCAGGCATCGGCCATGCCAGAAATCGGCGAAGGCCTAGCCGCGCAGCTGGTGGAACTCTGGCGCCACCCGACACCGGAGCGTGCCGAGCGCATGGCAGCGAACCTCGGCGGCGCGCAGCGCGCGGTCCTGCGGCTTCGCGAGGCCCTGATCCGCGAGGGCTCTGGATGATGACGCCTCCAGACGAACGAAGCCCGCACAAGGCGGGCTCCGGGAACTCGTTTGGCGGCGACGTTCCCGGCGATGATAGCGCAGGAAATGTGGCGCAGCGAAGCGCACCGTTCCGGTTCTCTGGAAAGCTCCTGTTCCTCCGCCGTGCCTGTTGCGACAACCGCCTCCTGCAGTCGGATATTGCCGTGCTGTCCGTGCTGGTCGACCACGCGAACAAGGCGACGGGCATCGCCGACTACCAGAGCATTACCAGGATCGTCGATGAGTCCAGCGTGCCGAGGTCAACTGCGGTTCGCGCGATTAGTCGGCTCGAACAGACAGGTTGGATCGTGCCGGCCAAGCGATTCGGAGCCACCAGTTCCTACTCGCTGACCAGTTCCACGCCCGGAACCGGTTCTGATGCCACAACTGGTGTCATGCGCGGGACTGGTCACGCGATCAAAACCGGTGCCATTCGCAACCTCAAGCGAGGGCAAACCGGTGCCACGCTCGGAACCGAACCAGTCCCATGCTCGGGACACATACAGGGGTTACAGGAAAAGCAAAAGCTACAGGAAGAGCGTACGCGCACGAGAAAAAAAGCAACCGTCAATCTGCCGAATTGGCTTCCTGCTGACGCTTGGAAAGCATGGACGGAGCACCGTGGGAAGAAGTTCTCAGGCAAAGCCCAGAAGCTCGGGATCGCCAAGCTGGAAACGCTCCGCGCTGACGGCCACGACCCTGCCCGACTGATCGACCTGGCGATCGAATCCGGCTGGAGCAGCTTTTACCCCCGGGACAGCACGAGAACCGACCAGCGCACTCGGACGACCGGTGCCGTCATGCGCGATCCACGGGGCGAAGACGAGATCCTCGCCGCCAACCAGGCCGCGCTTGCACGCGTTGAGGGTCTGGCATGACCGCCTACGACTGCCCCATGCACGGCCGGTACGAGAAGCTGCAGCCGATCCCCGGGCTACGGATGCCGGAAGGACTCAGGACGAGCTGCCCGCAGTGCCAGGAAGCACGGATGGTGCGCCAGGCAACGCTGCAGGCGGACTACGACCGGCATCGCCGTCGCTGGCACCACTGGCTCGACTCCAGCGGAATCCCGGCGCGTAACCGCAACCGCACGCTCGCAAACTGGACGCCCCGAGGCGCAGCGCAGGAGCTGGCCGGCAAGATCATCCATCGGTACGCCGACAATCTCGCGGCGAACGTCGACACCGGCGACGGGCTGACCTTGAGCGGGCCCCCGGGGGTGGGCAAAACGCACCTGGCTACGGCCCTTGTGTCGGCTGCGGCGGTGCGCGGTATCCATGGCCACTACGTCTGCTGGCCGGACGCGGTCGAGCGGCACAAGGCCACCTTCGGCCGGAGGGACGCCGACGACATCGACCTGATGAGCCGCCTGCAGCGCTGGCCGCTGCTGATCATCGACGAGATCGGGATGCGCACCAGCAGCGACTTCGAGCGCGGGTTGCTGTTCGAGTTGGTCGATGCTCGGTACCGCGAGGAACTGGCCACCGTCGTTGCCACGAACCTCACGCCTGATCAGTTGGACACGATCGGCGAGCGCACCGCAGACCGTCTCCGGGAGGCAAACGCGACTGTCGTCATCCCGGGCACCAGCCGGCGCACGGAAGCCGCAACCGACGAGGCCATCCGATTTGCACCGTGGGCGCTCCAGGAGCCTGTGAAGCCGGTCGAGCGGATGCAACTCTCGATGGATGGCGCGCTCGAGGAGGTGACCCTCACCGTCGACGATTCGAGGGCGTGGTGATGGGCGCTGTCTACGACTTTGCCACTGGCCGGCTGCTGTACCTGGCCCCAGATCGTCCGCCACGCTCGAGTAGCGAACGATGCTGCCGCTGGTGCGATGACGTCTTGCCAGACGAGCACGGGCGTCCAGGGCCGCCGAGGATGTACTGCGGCGCCAACTGTCGCCAGCAGGCTGCGCAGGACCGGAGGCGGCGTGGCTGACCGGTGTCCGAACTGTGGCTGGCACCTGCTGCCCATCGATCCTCGCGCCGCGAAGGTGCTTGAACTGCGGAGGTGGTGCGCTGAGCAGGATCCGCCCCACTGGATTGGACCTGGGGACGTGGTGACCGAAGAGGCCGCCGCGGCAATGGCGAAACGAGCTCGGAACACCTTGCGCAGTTGGCGCGCGACAGACCAACGCCTGAAGTTCGTCCGAGTCAACGGAAGCGTTCGCTACCGGCTCGAGGACATCGCCGACTTCCTGATTTTGGGTGATGAGAAGTGCTGAAACCTGCTGAAACCTGACGGGCGTCGATCCACGTGGAGTGGCAGCCTGACTGCAGGGTCGGAGGCGAGTCGATTTCCTTACGCCGGGACAGACACCGCCTCCGCTCCCTCCCTACATCGCCAACGGCGACACGCCCAGAAGACGAGAAATCCATGCGCACCCACTTCACCGACCTGACCTTCGCCCGAGCGGTGATCACCCTCGCGCTGGCTGATGGTGGTCCCGGCCAGTTCGAGCCCTTCGCGATCAAGCGCTGGGGTGCTCAAGGCGGCCTGATTGCCAAGGCTGCGGTTGGCGGGGTGACCACTGCCGACACCGGTGCCGATCCGTCCACCGTCTGGTTCGAACGCGTTTTCGAGGCGTCGATCCTCGGCAGGCTGCAGGGCCTGCGGCGCGTTCCGTGGAGCGTGCGGATGAACTCGATGGTCTCCGGCGCACGCGGCTTCTGGGTCGGGCAGCTGAAGCCGATCCCGCTGAGCAAGCCCGCCGTCGAGGGTGCCGAGCTGAGAATCGCCAAGGTGGCCAGCATCGTCGTCGCCACGCTGGAATCGCTGCAGGCCGGCGGCCAGGTTGCCGAAGAGGCACTTGATCGCGACCTGCGCCGCGCGGTGACCGAATCGCTCGATGCGGCGTTCATCGACGCAGGTAGCTCGGGCATCGCGAACACGCAACCGCCATCCGTGACGAGCGGCGGCATCCTGATCCCCAGCGTCGGCGACGTCGACGAGGACATCCGCGCCGCAGTCGATTCTTTCCAGGGCGACCTGTCGCGCGCCGTGTGGACCACGGACCCGAAGACGGCCGTCGCCATCGGTCTTTCGGAAGATGTCACCGGCGGCCGCAAGTTCCCCGAGGTCGGTGCTCGTGGTGGCGAGTTGGCTGGTATCCCGGTCGTCACGACGACGGGAAGCCCGCTCGACAGCACCGGCGGCCAGCTCTCGCTGATCGACCCGACTGGCATTGCCTACAACGCGGATCGGGTCGAGATCGAGCGCAGCATGCATGGGATGCTGGTCATGTCGGACGATCCGGAAAACGACCCCTCGCCGCTGAAAGTCAGCATGTTCCAGACCGAATCCGCGGCGCTGAAGTCGGTGGTCTATGCCAACTGGGATCCGCAGCGAGCCGGCGGCGTCGTGACCATCACCGGCGCGCAATACGGCGGTCAGGTCTCCTGAGGACACCGCCATGTTGAAAGCGGACGCCACCCCGAGCATGACGCGCCACCTCCAGCCGACCGAGTTCTCTAACTGGAGCGTGGTAGTCGGCGTCCGCATCATCCAATCGATTGATCGCTTCACCAGGAAGGCGCGAGAGGCGAACGTGCAACGGGTGGAGGTAGAGGCCAGCCATTCCGAGGACACCGATCACGTGATCGTGTACGGCGAGGTAAATGGCGACGTGGTGGTGACCGATGCCTTCGAGTTTCCTGCTGAGTGCTGGAGCGATCGCTTCCGTGACCACGTGGAGCGCCGCTTCATGGAGGCTGCGAATCCATGAATGCCGCTACCCGAACGGTCAGGCTGCCACCAAAGGAGGCGCTCAAACCCAACGTGGTGGTTTCTCTCCACGGGAAGGGCCCGCGACGTGAACGCAGAGATGGTGGTGTCTGGTACGAGAAGGCAGGCGACGGTGAGACGTTCTGGCTCGATGCGACGGCGGAGCGGATGATCCATGGCGTCGTGTCGACCGGGACAGTGAATACACACAACTACTCACTCGACCCGGCTGGGTGTGAGTTCAAGCTGCCAGTACCCCTTTTGTTCCGGCATGCCTTCAAGGCTGGCTCGAGGACCTGCGTAACCAAGAATCGTGATGAGGCAAAGATCGGCAGCATCGTGTTGATCAGGCGATCCAAATGGCAAATCTACATTCAAGCAACGATCGATAAGTCCTTGGCCGGAGATGCCGTCTGGAGGTTCGTGGTTTCCGGAGAGGCAAGGAGCATGTCTGGCTCGGCGGTGAGCACGAGGCTGCGAGGCGTTGTGGACGGAGTGGAGTACTACGACAAGTGGATCCTGGACGAGGGTTCAATCACGCGGAAGGGCGCGAACCCCGATTGCTGGTGTGAGCCCTACAGGCCCGGCTTCACGGAGGTGCCGCAATGGGGCGTTTGAAGACCATCAAGCCACGCATCCAGCAGGTGCAGAGCCGGCTGGCCACGCCCACACGGGTACGGGAGAAGCGAATCAACGGGCGACGCCTGCAGAAGCGGCGCTTGGCCGTCTGGTCCCGTGACCCCCACTGCGCCCAGTGCCGAGAGCTGACGTCCTATCCCAGCGGCTTCCACCTCGATCACATCGTGGCCCTTGGCAACGGCGGCCAGGACACGGACGAGAACAGCCAGGTCATGTGCATCCCCTGCCACCGCAAGAAGTCGAAGGAAGACCTGCAACTGTTCCACGGCCACAGGTTCCACGGGGGGATGGGTTCGAACTGAAAAGGCCAATCGACGGCAACCCGTCTCCCTCCCACGCGCATTTTTTTTCCGTGATTTGAAAAATCAGCAAATGAACCCGTTTCTGCTCAAAAACCCCGAGGAATCAGCCTCGGAACCTCATTTTGAATAGCTGCCAATCGTGCCCCAACTCGGCATTTATGGGCAGGAATCCGATTTTCGTCCCGAGTCGCTTCTAGGCCTCACCGGCCTCTGAAAACAAGGCGTTTTCGATGTCTACAGCTGCTTCAATCGACGTCACCTTGACCGCCAACGTCGCGCGCTACCGCGCGTCGATGCTGGAAGCCGGTCGGATCACGAATCAGCAGCTGGCGGGTATCCGCAAAGACGTGGCCTCCACGTCGCAGTCCTTCCAGACCTTCAACCGCGCGCTCGGCGGGTTCGTCGGGTTCCAAGCGCTGAAGCGGGCGACGGTGGACCTGTCACGGGTCGCCGATCAGTTCGCCAACATCCAGGCGCGGATCCGGCTTGCGGTCGGTGAAACTGAAAACCTGAACGCCTCGATGGGTGAGGTGTTCAAGATCAGCCAGCGCACCTACAGCTCGTTCGATTCCACAGCCACGCTGGTCGCTCGCACCACGCGCGCGCTGGTGTCCAATGGCGAGGCATCCGAGGTCGCCTTCCGGAAGTCCCTGAGGCTGTCGGAGGCGATCAACAACGCGTTCCTGGTGAGTGGCGCGACCTCGCAGGAATCCCAGAATGCCATCATCCAGCTGAGCCAAGGCCTTGCCGCCGGCGCCCTGCGGGGCGAGGAATACAACTCCGTCGCCGAGCAAGGGTCGCGGATCACGCAAGCGCTTGCCGAGCACCTGAAGGTCACCACGGGCCAGCTGCGCGAAATGGCGAAGGACGGCAAGCTCACCGCGGACGTGGTGACCGGCGCCCTGCTGGCGAGCTTCGGCAAGCTGCAGGAGGAAGCCGGAAACATCCCGCTGACGATCGGGCGCGCGAAGACGCAACTCGACAACGCCTTCACCACGTTCATCGGCGAGGCCGACCAGGCATCCGGCGCCAGCCGGGCCGTTGCCGCCTCCATGTCGTCGCTTGCAGACAACCTGAAGCCTGTCGTCGATACGCTCGGACTGGCCGCAGTCGCAGCCACTTCGCTTGGCGCCGTGAAGCTGAGCAACAGCACTGCCGACTGGGTTAGAGGGCTCGTCGCTTCGCAGAAGGCGCTGGAGTCGCAGGCGCTAGCAGCTCGCGCCGCTGCCGCTGAGCAGGTCAAGCGCTCGGCCCTGGAAGCGCAGTTCGCGGTGATGGAGGCGGAAAAGGCCCGGAGAACAGGTGGGCTGATCTTGCTCGAGCGGGAAGCGACCATTGCCAGATCGGCGCACGAGGCAGCAGTCCGCAGGCTGGATGCGGCGGAGAAGCAACTCGCGGCAACCCAGTCCCTGACGCGCCGCGCCGGCTCAGCCGTGCTTGGTCTCTTCGGCGGCCCGGTCGGGCTGGCGGCGATGGTCGCAACGACGGCAGCGTCATGGCTGATCTTCCGCAACAACACTCAGGAAGCCCAGCAGGCGCTGGTCGAGTGGAGCGGCGCCGCGGACCAGGCAATCGCCAAGTTCTACGAGCTCAACAAGGCCCAGCAGTCCGGCGCGATCCTGCAATTGCAGCAGCAGATCGAAGAGCGGCGCCGGGAGCTGTCGGAGATCCTCCGCAACATGGCGATGGTCGGCGGCCCGGACGAGAACATCATCTCGGAACGCGACTACAAGTTGGCGGTCCAGTACGCGGAAGCCATGCGGCAGTTGGAGGCGCAGTGGTCCGCTGGAAAGCTGTCCGCGGACGAGCTGTCGAATCGGGTTGATGCCCTCAACAAGCAGATCATCGGCGGCTCCGAGTCGTCGCGCTACTTCGCTTCGTACCTGACCGAGCAAGGCGCCGCACTTGGCAGCACCAGCCGGGAGGCCCAGTCGCTGCAGTCGCAGCTCGACACGATCACCGGCAAGCAGCATGCCGCCGGGAATGCCGCCCTCGCCCACGCGAACGGCCTCCGCACCCTGAGCAACGCTGCCAGCTCGATGGACTGGAAGGGTCTGGACGGGTGGCTGGAGAAGCAGCGCGAGGCCGCAGGGGCGCGCTACTCGCAAGCGGCACTTGGCGAGGTCGGCGCGCTGCGCGAGCAGTTCGAACAGCAGCTTCTGAAGGACCAGGCCTACACGAACGCCACGCGGGAGCAGGTTGCGGCCCGCCGCGCGGAGTGGAACGCCATCCAGAGCACTATGGAGGCGACCAAGGCGCTGGAAGAGGCCAAGAAGTCCGAGGCCAAGGCTGCCAGTGCAGCAGCGCGCGCGAACGACGACGCTGCCCAAGGCGTGCTCCGGGCAGCGCAGGCGCGGCAGCAGGAGTACAAGCTGGAACTGGCCGCCGGAGACAGCCTGAGTGCCAGCCGACGCGAGCTGTTGAAGTTCGAACTGGAACTGCGCGACACGAAAGACAAGTACCTGAAGGCCGCTGCGGGAACGATCCGCGCCGTGCTGCAGGAGAACATTGCACTCGAAGACCAGATCGATGCGACACGGCGCCTCCACGAAGCCAAGCTGCGCTCTCTGGCTGTCGATCGGCAGATCGCCGATTACCGCAACTCGATGCAGCAGGGCCACCAGCGCGATCTGGACGCGATCCGCTTCGGTGGCAACACCGCGCGCTGGAACCAGATCGCCGGCGGGATCGGCGACGACTTCCGGCAGCAACGGCTGGGCATCGATCGGGAGATGCAGGATCGGCTGGCCACGATCCCGCTGGAGCAGATGGCCCGTCGGAACGAGGAGCAGCAGAAGTACTTCGAACTGCTCGGGAAGACCGTCATCGCCGAGGCAGAAGCCCTCGGACAGGCCCGCAAGAACTACGAGGAGGTGCTGGAAGCCCAGGCCAACTGGATCAACGGCCTCCGCTCCGGCATCGAGGACTACATTGCGGCGGCGCAAGACATGGCCGGGCAGACCCGGGAGATTGTCGGCAACATCTTCAGCGGCGCCGAGGAT
>Ga0209794_1001363_pt1 | contig 19446 bp, 22 predicted proteins | sample EBPBio232013_DNA_FD_185869 | JGI IMG/M metagenome (GOLD analysis project Ga0209794, IMG submission 185869) | Wastewater treatment Type I Accumulibacter community from EBPR Bioreactor in Madison, WI, USA - Reactor 1_5/23/2013_ DNA (SPAdes)... | ecosystem: Engineered > Bioreactor > EBPR >... | reverse complement strand
ATGAAACCGATGTAGAGAAAGAGCAGGATCAGTTCGGAGGTCAGGCGCGCATCCCAGACCCACCAGGTGCCCCACATCGGCTTGCCCCACAGCGCGCCGGTCCACAGCGACAGAAAAGCCATCAGCGCGCCGGTCGGCGCCAGCGCCTGAGTCATCATGCCCGAAAGGCGGGTATTGAAGGCCAGACCGATGGCTGCCCAGAAAGCCATCACCAGATAGATGAACATCGACATCCATGAGGCGGGAACATGCACGAAGATGATGCGGTAGCCCTCGCCCTGCTGAAAGTCGGTGGGGGCGACGAAAAGGCCAAGCCAAAGACCGGCGGCGCCAAAAGCGATGCCGAGCGCGGCGAACCAGGGGATCATCTTGCCGGCGAGCGGATAAAACGCGGCAGGCGAGGCGAATTTGAACCAGTTGATCAGGCGATTATTCATACGCAAAACCTAGTAAACCACGGTGGGCATGGGGAACACGGGGTAAGAAGGCGCTACTGGTGCTTGGTTCATTGTGCCGATACCTACGCCATGTTTTGCTCGCTTCTCCCTGTGGTCCCCGTGTACCCCGTGGTTAGTCATCGTTACTCCAGAGCAATTTTGAGGGCCGCGGCGGCCGCCCAGGGGGCAAAGCCGAGCGCAGCGCAGGTCAGGGCGGCAAGCAGCGAGAGATGCCCATCGGCGCCGAGTCCGGAAAGCGTGGCATCGACTGCGCCGGCGCCAAAAATCAACACCGGAATATACAGCGGTAATACCAGCAGGGACAGCAACACCCCGCCGCCACGCACGCCCAGCGTTAGCGCCGCACCGATCGCGCCGATGCCGGAAAGCGCCGGGGTGCCGAGCAACAGGGTGGCAGTGAGCATGGCCAGCGCCTCGGTGGAGAGATCGTATTGCAGCCCGAGCACCGGTGCCAGCAGCGCCAGTGGCAGTCCGGAAGCCAGCCAGTGTGCGATGACCTTGCCGAGAACGACCAGTCCGAAGGGGTGCGGTGTCAGCGCCAGTTGTTCCAGCGTACCGTCCTTGTGATCGTCGGCGAACAGGCGCGGCAGCGAGAGCATGCTGGCCAGCAGGGCCCCGACCCACAACACCCCGGGTGCCAGTTTGCGCAGCAGGTTCGGCTCGGGTCCGATACCTAGCGGAAAGAGGCTGGCGACGATGACGAAAAAAAACAGTACCGCAGCGATATCCGCCCGACGGCGCAAGGCCAGTTTCAAATCGCGGGCGATAACGGCAAGAACGATGGTCAGCATTACGTCCCCAAGCGGAGTTCGCACACCTGCCCGGCGGGAATGTCGACCGCCTGGTGGGTGGTGAACACCGCGCAGCCGCCGCGTTGCAGATGTCCGCCGATCAATCCGGCCAGCCAGGCAACCGCGCCGGTGTCGAGTGCGACGAAGGGTTCGTCAAGCACCCATAGCGGGCGTCGTTCGCCGACCAGCCGCGCCAGCGCCACCCGCCGTTTCTGGCCTTGCGAGAGGTACTTGCAGGCCAGATCTTCGCGCCCGGCCAGGCCCACCTGCTCCAGCGCCTCGATCGCTTCGCCTTCGGAAAGCCTCTCGTCGGCCATCCGTGCGGAGGCCAGCAGATTTTCCAGCGGGGTCAGTTCCTCCTTGATGGCGTTGGCGTGGCCGAGATAGCACAGTTCGGTGCGAAACGCCTCGCTGGTCGGGGGTTGCCCATTCCAGCGGATCGAGCCGGCTTCGGGGGGCAGCAGGCCGATCAGCATGCGCAGCAGGCTGGTCTTGCCGGCGCCGTTCTCCCCCTGGACATGCAGCAGTTCGCCCGCGCGCAGGCAAAAGCCGACGCCGGCGAACAAGTGGCGTTCGCCGCGGACACAGGCCAGGTCGCGGACTTCGAGCATGAACGGAGCATCTGTTGAAGAGACGATGTGCCGAGTGTACCGATGAAGCCGACAGACGCAAAACGACTTGGATCAATTTGTCGCGCGCGGGCGTTGAATTTGATCAAGGCGATCCGGTCTTGGCGTGACGCATCGCCGGGGGTGTCAAATATCACACAAATTGCATTCAAAATCGAAGCTTAATCCTTGACCATGCGACATTTTTGCCTCTATAGTGCGCCCCATGAACAGCGAACTCGAAGCGCTCGAAATCAAGGTTGACCAGGTGTTGGAACTGGTCAACCAATTGCGCGCGGAAAACGAGGTGCTGAAAAACCGGATCAGCGCGGCCGAAGCGGAGCGTCTCGATCTGCGGCAGAAAATGACGCTCGCCAGTGAACGACTGGAAGCCTTGATGCAGCGGCTGCCAGAGGATGCCTGAAATGATGCCCGAACATAGCTATCTCGACGTCAAGATCATGGGGCGGGAATACCGGGTGGCTTGCGCGCCGGAAGAGCGCGCGTCGCTGCTGGCGGCGGTCGAGCTGGTCGATGCCAAGATGCGCGAAATCGCCCAGAAGACCAAGACCACCATTGCCGAGCGGGTGGCGGTGATGGCTGCACTCAACATCGCTCACGAGCATCTTGGCGCACCGCCAGTGGTTCTGACCGGGGCACAGGAAACAGTTGATACTTCCGTGGCGAAGCGTAGAATCCTTGACATGGGAGCACGCTTGGACAGTGTGCTGGTACCCCAACAGGAGCTGGATCTCTGAACGGGTATTCCACCGGGTGTTCCCTGCGGTGTTTGTCAAGGCCATAGATTCCTTGAACCAATGCTGATTGGCATCGGCCGTAGACCCTAGTAGCTGCTGTTGTGCGCGCCTCATCTGTCAGACGTGCCTGATGCAGAAGGAAAGCGGCCACTCTGAACCCCGGTTCAGGATGCCGGCCTGACGGCACTTGCGGGGACCAAAAACGACGGGTGGCAGGGTATCCTGCCACCCGTTTTCTATCAAAATCGCCGATGACGCTGTTGCCCTGGATTCCTGCCTATCTTGCCCTGGGGGCCTTTGCCGGTTTTTTTGCCGGCATGCTGGGTATCGGCGGCGGTCTGATCATGGTGCCGCTGCTGACCATGATTTTTACCGCGCAAAGCGGATTCCCGGAGGGCGAAATCCTGCATGCCGCCCTGGGTACTTCGATGGCGGTGATCATCTTTACCTCCATTGCCAGCCTGCGTGTGCATCATCGCCATGGAGCCGTTTTGTGGAGCGTGGTGCTGACGATCAATCCCGGAATTTTGCTCGGTACCCTCGCCGGGTCGAGTCTGGCGGCACAGATTCCGGCACGTCCGTTGGCAGTTTTTTTTACTGCCTTTGTCATCCTGATGGCGCTACAGATGGGCATGGATATCAAACCGAAAGCGACGCGTGAGTTGCCGGGGAGGCTAGGCGTGGCGGCTGCAGGATTCGTCATTGGCGGCATATCGGCGCTCGTGGCGATCGGTGGCGGATCGCTGACGGTTCCATTCCTGACCTGGTGCAATGTGCGCGTTCAGCAGGCGATTGGCACATCGGCGGCGGTGGGATTGCCAATTGCGCTCGGCGGTACGGCGGGCTACGTTTTTAACGGTTGGGAACACACCGATTTGTCAGCGGGATATCTGGGCTATGTTTATCTGCCAGCGTTGACTCTGTTGATTGCCGCGAGCATGCTGACTGCGCGGGCAGGAGCGCGCATGGCACAGAGACTGCCGGTCAAGACCTTGAAGCGCATCTTTGCCGCGCTGTTGGTGTTGCTGGCAGCCAAAATGCTTTGGAATCTGTTGCGGTTTTAGGGGCTTCCACTCAATCAGGCAATGCGCAGGCTGATTGAGAAGAAAACTCTCCCTAAGTGCGTGCGTAGGTGAAGCGTACGAAATTGCTGCCGCGTTCGATGACTTCGCCCAGACGCAGGTGCTCGACCGGTGAATCGGAAAGCGACATCAGGCTGCCCTCGCGCGATCCCAGGCCGGTGGGCAGGCAGATCGAGACAGGATAATCGCTATCTCCCGGTATCAGGAAAGCCGGTTGTGGCTTGGAAGTTCCTTTCATGGCGGCCGGCAGGTTGGCATTGAGAATGCCGCAAGCGGCTGGAGCGGGCAGTATGCGTAGCTGTGCGGCCAGCCAGCCGTCGCCGGTCTGGCGCAGTCCGAACAGGACAGCCAGTTGCGGTGTGCCGCCTTCCTTCTGCGGACGAATACCGACCAGCAGCGGAGAAATTACCTGATTGCCTGCCGGAGCGGCTCTTAACACCCAGTGTTCCTCGATGGCCCAGCTTTCGGCAGGCGCCCGGAGATCGGTCACGATATCGGTCCGGGCGGCTGCGTTATCGAAGCCAAAAACGCCGAGCCGCTCATGGCTGATGGTGGTGCTCTTGCTGCTGAGTTCTCGGGCTTCGAGCGATTTGCCGGAAAGCAGGGTGTAGAGATGCTCGTGGCTGAACACCAGGTCGATGGTGGCTCCGCTAAGCCGATCACCGCTTGCCTTGACTTTGGGCCGCAATACCTGGTCGAGTTCGTTCATCAGGCGCATGCATGCGACTGGGCTCAGTTCGCGCCCGAGGCGCAGTTGTTCCGGCGTTTCGCCGGCTTCCAACGATTCGACCCGTTTGCGGATCTTGCGTATGACCGGACGCACATCCAGCCATTTGGGGCCGCCGTCGATCAGGATGTCGAGGCCTGCCCAGCGTTCGAGCGGGATAGCCTTGGAGTGTCGCTGATCTTCGTCCGGCTGTGCCTGAAAACTGGCCAGATCGCACCAGCGGCTGAGTGCGCGGTTGGTGACGGTCAATTGGGCTGGCGTGAAATGGTAGGGGTCGCAGAAGCCGAGCAGAATCGCCCAGGCAATTTCCCCGGCAATGCAAGCATCCTTGCGCACCCCGTAGTCGGAGTCATTAACCGGTACGCGCTGGACATTCAAGGATTCAGCGGCCGCCAGCAGTTCCATCATCAACTTGGGCGTGCCGGTTCCAATTTCGATACCGGCCAGATAGTGGCAGTAAAGCGACTCGCGCAATGAAACCGCACCGCGATAGAGTGCCAGCAGCATTTGCGATGGCGGCAGCAACGGCGCGGCACGCAGATAAGCGACGGCCAGAACCATCCACAATTCGCGGGACTGTTCAAACGCGGTCAACTCGTCATTCAGCAGCGGAAGCGGTTTGTGGGCGTAACGGACTGCCACGCCTTCCTGGGCTTGCAGTACCGCCGCGTGCAAGACAGACAGAATATCCATCCGTACCGCCGGATCATCCACGCTGGCGTCCACGGCGTGAATCTCCTGCAGCAGGGCGCGTATCATTTTCAGAGGCTGCGCCAGCGACTGTGTGGCCAGCCAGGTACGTGCGGCGTCGACGTCCCGCAAAGTGCTTGCCAGGCTGCTGTCGGTGGGGGGGAGACTCAGTTTGGCCATGGACTTGGCTCGCAAGAGAGGGGGCTGCGGCTATCGGCAACCCCTTGTTGGGTGGGATCAACCGTCGGTGTTGATCCGGCCGATCAACTCAGCCAGCACCTGTTCGGCCTTGTCGTTGTCGATCTGGCAGGTGCCGGCAGCGCTATGCCCGCCGCCGCCATACTCCAGCATCAATTCGCCGATGTCGGTGTTGCTGGAACGATCGAGGATCGACTTGCCGGTGGCGAAGACGGTGTTCTGCTTCTGGACGCCCCACAGAACGTGGATCGAAATGTTGCACTGGGGGAACAGGGCGTAAATCATGAAGCGGTTGGTGGCCCAGATGGTTTCTTCATCGCGCAGATCGAGCACTGCCAGATTTTTGTAGACCTTGGTGCAACGCAGGATCTGATCGCGCGCCTTGGGGGCATGCTCCATGTAGACATTGACGCGTTCCATTACATCCGGGAGCGCGAGAATCTGGTCGATATTGTGATTGCGGCAGTACTGGATCAGATCCATCATCAGTGCATAGTTGCTGATCCGGAAGTCGCGGAAGCGGCCGAGGCCGGTACGTGCATCCATCAGATAGTTCAGCAGCACCCAGCCTTCGGGGCTGAGGATTTCGTCACGGGAAAACTGGGCGGAGTCGGCCTTGTCGACCGCTTCCATCATTTCCACCGAAACGTTGGGGAAACGCGATTTTCCGCCGAAGTACATGTAAACCACGCGCGCTGCCGACGGGGCGTGCGGGTCGATAATGTAATTCTTGTGCTCGCCGGGATTGCGGATGACTTCCGACATGTGGTGGTCAAACACCAGATGAGCGTTGGCGACGTAGGGAAGATTGGTGGTGATGTCGCGATTGCTGATCTCGATCTTGCCGTCCTGCATGTCTTTGGGATGCACGAACTTGATGTCGTCGATCAGATTCAGCTCGTTGAGAAGTACGGCGCAGACCAGGCCATCGAAATCGCTGCGGGTGACCAGACGGAATTTTTCTTGGCTCACAATCATCTCCCGGTTTGAATTGTCATGATGCTAATTAAAGCACAATGTCGCTGGCAATTGGCAAGCGACCGCCCGCTTTTTGCACTGCGGACACTCCGTCGGAGCGTACTGTTGGCCCGGTTGCCAAGATTACAGGCCATGCCGTCAGGATTTTTTCAATTTCAGTGTCTGTTGATTAACCAGGCAAGAAGCCATTCTGGCTGGTGGGTAAATACTAAGGTCATGAATTTATTACTTTAGTTGGATTTTGTCGCGAGCTGGCTTTGCTTACCATGCAGCTTTCCAGAACAACGATTCATGTTTGGGAGGAGACATGGCCGAAGCACAACGTCGCATGAAGCGTTCCAGCCGGATCTCGCCGCGTCGGCGAATCGAGTACATCGCGTCTGTCCGGTTTGGCGACGGGCGCTGCCAGCTTTTTTCGGTCAGCAACGCCGATGATAGCCAGCAGGCCAGGCAAATGGTCTTTGACGAATTGCAGGATGTGGCTGCCGTGGTGGTCGCCGAACGCCGCTGATTACGCTGCGCAGGCCTGTCCGGCGCCGGTGATATACTCCCGCGCTGTGTTTTCCCCAAGGAATCATTCATCATGTGTGGCATCGTCGCCGCCGCTGCGCGCGGTCGCAATATCGTTCCGGTCCTGATCGAGGGGCTCAAAAAACTGGAATACCGCGGCTACGATTCGGCCGGGCTGGCGGTGTTGCGCAACGGCGCGCTGGAACGGGTGCGCTCGGTGGGGCGGGTGGCGGAACTGGAAAGTCTTTCTGCCGGGATCAATACCGGCAGCGGCATTGCCCACACCCGCTGGGCCACCCATGGCGTACCTTGCGAGCGCAATGCCCATCCGCATATTTCCGGTGGATTGGCGGTGGTGCATAACGGCATCATCGAAAATTTCGAGGCGCTGCGCGCCGAATTGCAGAGCCTGGGCTACGCGTTCGAGTCCGATACCGACACCGAAACCATCGCTCATCTGATACACGCAGCGCTGAAAACAACACCCGATCTTTTCGAAGCAGTGCGCCAGGCGGCGCAACGTCTGCACGGAGCCTTTGCCATCGCGGTGATTCAGGAAAACCAGCCGGAGCGCATTGTCGTTGCTCGCGAAGGTTCTCCACTGCTTTTGGGGCTGGGCGATGACGGCAACTATGCCGCATCCGACGCTTCGGCGCTGCTACAGGTCACGCGGCGCATGGTCTATCTGGAAAATGGCGACATCGCGGAACTGACTCCGGATTCCCACCGCATTGCCCGCCTGGACGGCACGCCGGTCGAGCGCAAGGAAACCCTGTCGCAGTTGTCCGCCGATGCGGTTGAACTGGGCACTTACCGGCATTACATGCAGAAGGAAATTTTCGAGCAACCGGACGCGCTCGCCAATACTCTCGAGATGGTGGGTGCGGCCAAGAGCATCCAGCCGGGACTGTTCGGGGCGCAGGCGGCGGAAGTTCTGGACGGGGTCGATCGCATCCTGATTCTGGCCTGCGGCACCAGCGGCCATGCCGGCATGGTGGCGCGCTATTGGCTGGAAGCGCTGGCCGGGGTGCCGACCGTGGTTGAAGTGGCGAGCGAATACCGCTATCGAGACTCGGTACCCGATCCGCGCCAATTGGTTATCGCCATTTCACAATCGGGCGAGACAGCCGATACATTGGCGGCGCTGCGCCATGCCAAATCACTCGGCCAACTGAAGACGCTGGCTTTGTGCAATGTGCCGGAATCGGCCATCGTGCGGGAATCGGCACTGCGTTTCATCACCCGCGCCGGCCCCGAAATCGGCGTCGCCTCGACCAAAGCCTTCACCACCCAGCTGGCGGCGCTGTTCCTGTTGACCCTGGTGCTGGCCAAACTGCGCGGGCGGCTGACGCCGGAGCAGGAAGCCGGACACTTGAAAGCCATGCGCCACCTGCCGGCAGCGGTGGCGGATGTGTTGAAACTTGAACCGGCGATCGAAGTCTGGTCGCGCCATTTTGCCGACAAGAAGCACGCGCTGTTCCTCGGACGGGGCCGCCATTATCCGATCGCCCTCGAAGGCGCGCTGAAGCTGAAAGAAATCTCCTACATTCATGCCGAAGCCTATCCTTCCGGCGAACTGAAGCACGGCCCGCTGGCCCTGGTCGACCGCGACATGCCGGTGATCGCCGTGGCGCCCAACGACGAACTGCTCGACAAGCTGAAATCGAATCTGCAGGAAGTGCGTGCCCGCGGCGGCGAGTTATACGTGTTTGCCGACGCAGACAGCCAGATGGCCGAATCGGAAGGCATTCACATCCTGCACCTGCCCGAACATTACGGCCAGTTGTCGGCCATCCTGCACGTTGTTCCGCTGCAATTGCTGTCGTATCACGTCGCCCTGGTCAAGGGGACCGACGTGGATAAGCCGCGCAATCTGGCCAAGAGCGTGACCGTCGAGTAGTTCCTTAGCAGTAGCGCGTCGGGTCGGCAAGCCCGGCGGCGGCGAAGCCCTCACGACGTAAGCGACAGGAGTCGCAGACTCCGCAGGCGCGGCCTTGCTCGTCCGCCTGATAGCAGGATACCGTCAGGCCGTAATCAACCCCCAGCGCGGTTCCGCTGCGCACGATGTCGGCCTTGCTGAGATCGATCAGCGGCACATGGATGGTCAGTCGGTGCCCCTCCACACCGCTCTTGGTGGCCAGATTGGCCATGCTCTCGAACGCGGCGATGTATTCCGGCCGGCAATCCGGATAACCCGAATAATCCACCGCATTGACGCCGACAAAAATGTCGTCGGCGCCGAGCACCTCGGCCCAGGCCAGCGCAAAGGAGAGCATCACGGTATTGCGAGCGGGCACATAGGTGATCGGAATGCCGGGCTGGATACCTTCGGTGGGAACGCTCAGAGCGGTGTCGGTCAAGGCCGATCCGCCGAACTGGCCGAGGTCGATGCGCATTATCCGGTGTTCTTTTGCGCCCAGCGCTGCTGCGACGCGGGCGGCGGCGTCGAGTTCGGCACGATGCCGCTGGCCGTAGGCGAAAGAAAGGCAGTAAGGGGCGAATTGCTGCTGGCGGGCAATCGCCAGGCAGGTGGCGGAATCGAGTCCGCCGGAGAGCAGAACAACGGCTGGTTTCATCGGATATTTCTGGAATGCGTTTATTCGGAGCTGGTCAGCGCCGAAAGCTCGCGGTTGAGCAATTGTTCGTCGCCGAGGTTGAGTTCGACCAGGCGGCGGAGGTGGGTCATGCTGTCGAGATCGATTTCACGGCAGGCTAGGCCGAGATGCCCGCCCTCACGATGGACGACGGTGGCTTCCAGGCGAATGGTGGCCGCCGGTTCGCCGAGGCGGATGGTCAGGATGCAAGGGCTGCCGATCTCCACGAACAGATCGGCACCGGGATGAATCAGGGCGCCCTTCAACGAGAGATCGGCCAACTGTACCGGAACTTCGGTGCCGGCTACGGCCAGCCTGGCTTCGCTACGGAAGAGGATGCGGGAAAACTGGCGGCGGTTGGCAGTCATGGCGATTTCTTTCCAGTGTCATTTTCCCGGCATGTTACCCCAAAGCAGCTTGTGCAGTTGCAGCTGGAAACGCACCGGCAGGCCGTCGGCAAGAATCCACTCGGCGAGTTCGCGCCCGTCGAGCTGGCCGGCAACCGGGGACATCAGTACCGTGCAGCGGGCATCGAGCCGATGCTGGGTCAGAATCTCACGCGCCCAGACGTAATCGCCGCGCGAGGCCAGAACAAACTTGATTTCGTCGCGCGGGGCGAGCAGGGGCAGATTTTCCCAACGGTTCTTTGCGGATTCGCCGGAATCGGGTGCCTTGAGATCGACGATGCGGGCCACGCGCGGATCGATCCCGCCGATATCCAGCGCTCCGGAAGTTTCCAGGGAAACCTCGTAACCCGCGTCGCACAGTGCGCTCAGCAAAGCAAGGCAGGATTTCTGCGCCAGCGGTTCCCCGCCGGTGACGCAAACCTGCCGGGTCGGGTGGCGACGGATGTCGGCCAGGATGTCGGCGACGCTCATCGTCCGGCCGCCGCTGAAGGCATGGCTGGTATCGCACCAGACACAGCGTAGCGGGCAGCCGGTCAGACGCACGAAAACGGTAGGCAATCCGGAGCGAGTTGCCTCTCCCTGGAGCGAGAAAAAAATCTCGCTGATACGCAGCGTTGCCACCGGCCTATTTTTTCTTCAGGCTCTGTCTGGCGGTATCTGCCGCCGGCGATTCGGGGAAGCGTTCGACAATCTCTTCCAGCGATTTCCGGGCCAGCGCGGCCTTGCCCTGCTCCTGCTGGCAGGTGGCAATGGACAGCAGCGCGTCCGCAGCCCGCGGATTGGTGGGCCACTTGGCAAGGAGCTGCTGATGCACCTCGATGGTCCGCTTGCAGTCACGCATGCCGTACCAGGCCTTGCCGAGCCAGAATTGCGCACTGGGGGCGAGCGGACTGTTCGGATTGTTGGTGGTGAATGCAGTGAGTGCCGTGGCGGCTTCCTTGAATTTGGCGGCCTTCAGCAGGTTGAGCGCGGCGTCGTACTCCTTGTTCTCGTCGGCGACCGCCTCGCCGCCAGGTACCTTGGCCGGCGCTGCCGGGGCGGCGCTTTGTGGCTCAAGCTTGCGCAGCCGGTTGTCGAGATCGACGTAAAAATCCTGCAGACGCTTGTTGATCTGCTCGATGCCGTTGGTGACCGTTTCCAGTTGCCCGCGTAGCCGGGCCTGCTCGTCGCGCAATGCCTGCAACTGGTTGCCGAGATCGAGCAGGGCGCGGGCATCGGCGTCCTGCCGGGCTTCCACAGCGGTTTTCAACTCGGCGACACGCCGGCGGGCCTCTTCGTCATCGAACAGGCCGGCCTGCGCCGAGCCAATGGCCAGAGCGGCCGGCAGGAGAGCGAGCAGGCGTTTCATCTCAGAACTCGCCAGTACCGGTGGGGCCCTTGTAAAGGATGTGGGCGCGACGGTTCTTGGACCAGGCGGATTCGTCATGGCCCTCGACCGCCGGCTTTTCCTTGCCCAGGCTGACCGATTCGATCTGTTCTTCCTTGACCCCGAGCAGCTGCATGCTCTTCCTCACCGCATCGGCGCGTTTCTGGCCGAGCGAAAGGTTGTATTCGCGGCTGCCGCGCTCGTCGGTATGGCCCTGGATCAGCACCTTGAACTGGCGGTTGGCGTTGAGGAAGCGGGCGTGCGCCGCGACCAGATCCTTGTATTCGTCCTTGATGTCGTATTTGTCGAGGTCGAAATAGACCACGCGTTGCGAAAGAATGCTCTTCGGATCAGTCAGTTCGCGCGGCAGGCCGGTGGCGTCGACATTTCCGGCAGTGACCGTGGTGATCTGGCTGCCTGTTGGCGTACGGGTTTCGACCGGGGCGCCGGTGTCGGTAGTCGGGGTCGAGCTGCAAGCGGCCAGCAGGCTGGCCAGCAGGGCGGTGATGAGCAACTTGTTCATTGATCGTTTCTCCGGGTTGGATTATTGGAAATAGGGGCCCCAGGCCGGCTCGCGGACGTCGCCGGCGGAAACCGAGAGTCGCTGCTTGATGCGGCCATCGACCGAAATGGCCGAAAGTACGCCGCGTCCGCCGATCTCGGTGGCCATCAGGATCATGCGGCCATTGGGGGCGAAAGAAGGCGATTCGTCTTTCTTCGAATCGCTGAGAATCTGCGTCTGGCGGTTGGCCAGGTCCATGACCGCCAGCTGGAAATGGCCTTCGCGGCGGGTGATATAGGCCAGTATCTTTCCGTCCGGCGAGGGGCGCGGAGTCACGTTGTAGCTGCCCTCGAAGGTAATCCGCTGTGCATCGCCGCCACTGGCCGACATGCGATAGATCTGCGGGCTGCCGCCCCGGTCGGAGGTGAAGTAGATCGTCGCGCCGTCTGGCGAGAAGCGTGGCTCGGTATCGATGCCGGCGGAGCTGCTCAGGCGTTGAAGCCCGCTGCCATCGGCATTGATGCCGTAAAGCTGCGAATTGCCGTCCTTGGTCAGCACGATAGCCAGGCGGCGCCCATCGGGCGACCAGGCCGGTGCGGAGTTGGAACCCTTGAAATTGGCAACCGTAATGCGCTTGCCGGTGGCCAGCGAATGCACGTAGATCACCGGTTTCTTGTTCTCGAAGGAGACGTAGGCGATACGGCCACCGTCTGGCGACCACACCGGCGAGATGATCGGTTCCTTGGAGACCAGCGCCGCCTGCGCATTCTGGCCGTCGGAGTCGGCGATTTGCAACTCGTAGCGGCCGCCGGAGCGGGTGACGTAGGCGATGCGCGTCGAGAATACGCCTTTCTCGCCGGTCAGCTTTTCGTAGATGTCGTCGGCGATACGGTGGCCGGCGGCCCGCAGTTGCGGCGTGGCGGTGGCGTAAGCGGCGCCGGCCAGCGCGACCTGCTTATTGACATCGTAAAGCCGGTAGCGCGCCTCCATGCGGGCATTGGCCAGCGGGGTCAGGCTGCCGCCGACCAGGGCGTCGGCGCCCTTGCCCTTGATGTCGCCGTAATTGACCGGGGCGCTTTCGCTGAGCACGCCGCCCGGCTCGATCAGACGGAACAGTCCGCTGCGTTCGAGATCGGCGCGGATCACCGAAGTCAGCGCACGCGCCGTGGCGGGGTCGCCGGCAAAGTCGGCAATCGCCACCGGGATGCGGTTGGCACCGACGCCAGCGATCTCGATGGACAATTGCGCCTGAGCGATGCCAAGACCCAGCGTCGAGCAGAAAACGAGAGAAGAGAGTAGTTTTTTCATAACAAGAGATTATATCGGCTAACGGCAACCAGTTTCTTCAACCGGGCACAGGCTGAGGATCAATTCGCGCTCGAAGTTGGTCGGGTCGTCTGGCTTCGGCAGCGGCGAGGATTTGCGGATGGCGCGTTCGGTTGCCGCGTCCCAGGCCGGGTTGCCGCTTGATTTCTTGAGCTGAACGTTCATCACGTCTCCCGAGGGCAGCAAGGTCACCGTGAATGTGGCAATCGGGTTGCCCTGCAATCCGGGTGGCGCAACGATATTGCCGCGCACCTTGCCGCGGATCTTGTCGCTCCAGGCAGCGAGAACCTTGTCGCGTGCCGCCGACGCCCGCTGGTTGCGCTCGGCGTCGATTTTGTTGGCCTCAAGTTCACGTTGAATTTCCTTGCTGAAATCCGGCAATCGCGGAGTTTCCGGCTTTTTGACCTCGGGTTTCGGCTCAGGTTTCGGCGGCGGCTTCTTTTCCTGCTTGATGGCGATATCGGGTTTGGCCGGCGGCTTGGGGTCCGGCTTGATTTCCGGCTTCGGCTCGGGCTTGGGCTCCGGTTTGGGTTCCGGCTCCTGGATGGGCGGGGGCGCGGTCATTTGCGGTTGCGGGCGTGCCGACCATAGTTCGGCTTCGACCACGTTGGGCGCATTGCGTTTCCATTGCACCCCGAAAAACAGCACCACGACCAGCACCACATGCATCAGGAGGGTCAGCGTCAGCGCCTTCCAGCGCCCCGGGTTTGCTTGCGGTAGATGCGGGTTCATTTGCCCTGCGGCTGCACCAGCAGGCCGATGCGCTTGACTTCGGCGCGCTGCAGCTCGTCCATGATCGACAACACCGACTCGTATTTGACATTCTTGTCGCCGGCGATCAGCACTGGTTGATCCGGGCGCTTTTTCTGGGCTTCGCTCAGTGCGGCCAGTAGCGCCTTTTTATCCAGACTGCGCTCCTTGTTGTCGCCGGCGCGGTCGGTCAGCGACAGGCCGCCGTCAGCCTTGATTCCCACTTCCAGCGGCTGCGTCGGCGCCTGTGCGGCCTTGCCGACCGAGGGCAGGTCGATGCTGCCGGTGGTCATCATCGGCGCGGCGACCATGAAAATGACCAGCAGCACCAGCATCACGTCGATATAGGGAACGACGTTGATTTCGTTTTTCAGACGGCGCGGGCGCATCGCCTTACCTCACCTGCCGCTGGATGATGTTGGAGAATTCCTCCATGAAACTCTCGAAGCGGGTGGCCAGACGGTCGATGTCGTGGGCGAAGCGGTTGTAGGCCAGCACCGCCGGGATGGCGGCGAACAGGCCGATAGCGGTGGCGACCAGCGCTTCGGCAATGCCGGGGGCGACGGCCGCCAAGGTGGCCTGGCCGACGTTGGAGAGGCCGCGGAAGGCATGCATGATGCCCCAGACTGTCCCGAACAGGCCGACGTAGGGCGACACCGAGCCGACCGAGGCCAGGAAGGAGAGGTGCGATTCGAGCGCGTCCATCTCGCGCTGGTAGGTGGCGCGCATGGCCCGGCGCGAGCCATCGACCATGTCCTTGGGGTCGAGATTTTTCTGGCCGCGCAGCTTGGTGAATTCGCGGAAGCCGGCTTCGAAAATGCGCTCCATGCTACCGGCGTGGTGGCGGTCGTTGACCGCGCTGTTGTAGAGGCTGTTGAGATCGCCGCCGGACCAGAAATCGCGCTCGAAGGCCTCGGTCTGGCTGCGCGCCTGCCGCACCGCAAACCACTTCATGAAAATGTAGTACCAGGACATGAAGGAGACCCCAGCAAGCAAGGCCATGACTGCCTGGACGACGGCGCTGGCATTGAGGATCAGATGAAGGATGGAGAGATCTTGCGTGACGTTCATTGCAGGGTTTCCAGCTTGGCGAGCAGATAGTCGGGAATGGCGGCGGATTTCATTTTCTTCAGGTCGACGCAGGCGATCTGGACACTGCCGGTGACCAGTTCCTCGCCATCGCGCAGCACGAATTGCCGGACCACCACCTGGGCGCGACCGAGTTTTTCGACTTCCAGGCCGACGGTGAGCGCGTCGTCCAGCCGCGCGGGTTTCAGGTAATCGACCGCGACGCGCCGAACCACGAAAGCCAGGCCTTCTTCACGGTTGAAATCGGCCTGACCGTGGCCGAGCGAACGCATCCACTCGGTGCGGCAGCGTTCGAAGTAGCGCAGGTAATTGGCGTAGTAAACAACGCCGGCGGCGTCGGTATCCTCGTAATAGACGCGAACGGGGATAGTGAAGGCGTGCGGGCTGGGCGCATGTTTCATAGCCGGATTTTACCGCAGGCCGGGAGACTCGGGTGTTACGAAGTGTTTCCGGGGGGCACGGAAGAACGCCCCGCCGGGAAACAACTCCTTCCGGGGCATCCGGACGATGGTTAGATGCGATATTGCTGCAGCGTACGGATCTGGCGCCCGGCCTGCTCTTCCAGTTTGCTGGCCAGTGTCGCCGCCTGATTGGCAGCGGCGCTGGCTTCTTCCGCCATGCGTGCAATGCGTTCGATCTGGATCGAAATATCGTTGCTGGCGCTGCCCTGTTCCTTGATGGCGCTGGATATTTCGGTCACGGTGGCCGCATTGCTTTGTGCCGACTGGCCGATTTCCTGGATGGCGCTGTCGGCACCGTCGGCGCGCTGGACGCTGTTGCTGACCAGTTCGTCGGCTGCCCTCATGTGTTCGGCGGCGCGCTCGGATTGTTCGCGCATGGCGTCGATGGTGCGGGCGATTTCCTGGGTGGATGCGGTGGTGCGTTCGGCCAGTTTGCGCACTTCGTCGGCAACGACGGCGAAGCCGCGCCCCTGTTCGCCGGCGCGCGCGGCTTCGATGGCGGCATTCAGTGCCAGCAGATTGGTCTGGTCGGCCACCTCGCGAATTACCTGCACGATGTTGCTGACCTGGGCGCTTTGCGCCTCCAGTTGCTGGATGGTCTTGCCGGCCTGATGGACCAGCGCGGAAATGTCGCGGATGTCGTTAATGGTTTGCCCGATGGTGCGCGAACCCGACTGGGCCAGTTCGACCGATGTGCTGGACAACTGCTGCGCCTCGCCGGCGCGGTCGGCAACGTGATTGACGCTGACTGTCACCTCTTGCACGGTGGCGGCGACCGACGAGGAAGATTCGCTTTGTGCGACGATGGCGCGCGAAACCTGCCCGGCGGCCTGCGAAAGTTGCTGTGCGCCGCTGGCGACGGCGCGGGCGTCCTCGGTCAGCGAGCGGAAACTTCCCTGCAACTTGCTGAGCAGGCTGTTGAAGGCGGTCGCGGTCGTGCCGATTTCGTCCATGCTGGCTACCGGCACCCGCGCGGTGAAATCGAGCGAATCGCTGACCTGGCGGAAAGTGCCCTGGATGCTGGCCAACCCCTGGCGAATTGCCAGTACGATGCGCCAGGCCATCCACGAACAGAGTGCCAGCGCCAGCAGCATGACGCCGGCGTTGATGGCCAGCGAGCGCTTGTATGCTGCCGCGTTGGCCTGGGTTTCGTCGTTGGCCAGCTTGCTCTTGTTGGCCATCAGCGCGTTGAGCGATTCGGCCAGGGTCTGGCCTTTTTCGACGGCGCTGCCGAGCAGGATGCGCTGGGCACCGGCGGTATCGTTGGCGTTCGAACGTTTGAGCAAATCGGCGCGTGTCTTGCGGTAATCCTCGAGCGCGCTGCGGGCGGCAGCCAGAATCTTGCGCTCCTCTTCATCGATCGCAATGAAGGAGTTCAGCATGCGATCGGCGTCGGCATCGGCCTCGTTGATGATCTCTTCCTGGTCGGATTTGCCTGCGGCATCGTTGTGCAACACATGCTGATAGGTGGCGATGCGGCCCTTGATCAGCGCTTCCTTGACTTCGGCGACGCTGGAAACACTGGGCAGCAGACCTTCACTGATATGGGCGAAACGCTGCTGAGCCTGGTTCAGATTGAGCAGACCGATGAGGCCGACAATCAGCATGGCGATCTGGGCAGTGGCCAGGACAATGATCAGGCGTTTGGTGATGGTCATGCTTTTCCCCGCAAAGGCATTCAAACAGTGAAAGTGTGGACCCTAGCCGGCTGACTGGCAAGTCGGCTATGCGGAAAGTGCTATTGGTCGCTCAACAGATCCCGCCCGCCGGACCCGGCGGCTTCGGCAAACCCCAGGTGACGGTAGATTGCCGGCGTGGCGATGCGTCCGCGCAATGTACGCTGCAAGTAGCCCTGCTGGATCAGATAGGGTTCGAGTACGTCCTCGATGGTGTCGCGCGCTTCGCCGATGGCGGCCGCGAGATTGTCCACCCCGACCGGACCGCCGCCGAATTTTTCGATGACTGCCAGCAGCAACTTGCGGTCCATGATATCCAGGCCGGCGCCATCAACATCGAGCATTTTGAGCGCCGCGTCGGCAATTTCACGGTGGATGACGCCGTCGCCTTTGACTTCGGCGTAATCGCGCACGCGTCGCAGCAGGCGGTTGGCGATACGCGGCGTGCCGCGCGCGCGGCGGGCGATTTCCAGTGCCCCGGCGTCGTCGATCGGGGCGCCCAGCAGTTGCGCCGAGCGGCTGACAATGCTTTGCAACTCGGCGGCGGTGTAGAACTCCAGGCGGGCGACAATGCCGAAACGGTCGCGTAGCGGGTTGGTCAACATGCCGGCGCGGGTGGTGGCGCCGACCAGGGTGAAGGGCGGCAAATCGAGTTTGACCGAGCGCGCGGCCGGGCCTTCGCCGATCATGATGTCGATCTGGAAGTCTTCCAGCGCCGGGTAAAGAATTTCCTCGACCACCGGCGAGAGTCGGTGGATTTCGTCGATGAACAGCACGTCGTGCGGCTCGAGGTTGGTCAGGATCGCGGCGAGATCGCCGGCGCGTTCGAGCACCGGCCCGGAAGTCTGCCGGAGGTTCACGCCCATTTCGGCCGCGACGATATGCGCCAGTGTGGTTTTGCCCAGGCCGGGTGGGCCGAACAGCAACACATGATCAAGCGAGTCGCCGCGTTGTCTGGCGGCCTGGATGAAAATTTCCAGCTGTTCGCGAATTTTCTGCTGGCCAACGTAATCGGCCAGTCGCTTCGGGCGCAGAGCCCGTTCCAGCGCTTCTTCCTGCGCGGAAACGCTTTGCGGGGCGATCAGTCGGGCGCCGAGATCGTCCGATTCGATCATGGGCGCTGCTCCAGCGCCGGGGTATTGAACAGCCAGTCGCGCAGCAGCGCCTGGCCAAGCGCCAGCAAGACCGGGCCGAGGAACAGGCCGATGAAGCCGAAGACCAGCACCCCGCCGAACACGCCGACGATGATTAGCAGCAGCGGCAGGCTGGCGGTGCGCGAAATCAGGATGGGTTTGACGAAGTTGTCGACACTGCTGATGGCCGCGATACCCCAGACCACCAGGAAGATGGCCATGCCGGGTTGCCCCTGCTGATAGAGCCAGACGGCAGCCCCACCCCAGATCAGAGTCGAACCGACTACCGGAACCATCGAGAAAATGAAGGTGGCAAAGGTTAGCACCATGATGGCCGGCAACCCGGCGATCAGATAGCCAACCATGCCGACCAGTGCCTGGGCCGCGGCGGTGCCGACAATGCCGACCATCACGCCAGCGACGGTGCCCTGGGCCAGGCGCAGCATGTGGGCGCCGAGTTCGCCGGCCAGCTTGCGTGCTGCGGTATTCAGCGTGGCGGCGTAGATGTCGGCGTCGCGCAGGATGAAGAAGGTGAAGAAAATCACCAGCACCAATTGCAGCATGCCCTGGGCGAAGATGGCCACGGCCTTGAGCAGGATCTTGCTGGCCGGGTCGAAAGCCATTTGCAACAGTTTGTTCAATTCGCTGCGGTTGGCGGCAATCTTGTGCCAGTAGGCAGCGATGTCGTTGCCAACGACAGGCAGACCGGCCAGCCAGGCCGGGGCGTCGCTGGGCAGGCCGTTGGCGATCATCGGGCGGAAATGCTGGATCAGCGCTTCGACGCTGCTGGCCAGGCTGCCGGAAAGGAAGAGCATCGGCATCAGCAGCAGCAGGATCAGCAGCAGCGAGCTGAGCAGCGCAGCCAGCGTCCGCCGCTGTCGGCAGAGTTTGAGCAGGCGGTTGTGCGCCGGCCAGACGGTGATACAGACCACCATGGCCAGCAGCAGGGTGCCGATGAAGGGGGTCAGGACCGCGATACAGCCGACGATCAGCAGGATGCCAAGCGCCAGGCTGGCGTACTGGGTATTTTTCTGGTTCATGGTTTGTCCCGAAGGGCCGTCCCGAGGGGCGAACATACCCCCTCGGGGGGCAGCGAGCGAAGCGAGCGTGGGGGTTGTTGTTCCATCTCAGACTTTCGAAAGCAGGCGCAAGGCCTGACGGATGCCGTCGGAGGTGCCGACATCGGGGGAGAGTTGCTTGATGGCCAGATTGGCCTCCTTGTCGTTGTACCCCAGCGCCAGCAGCGCGTTGAGAATATCGCTCTGGCTGTTCTGGACCGGCGTGCTGGCAGGCGACAGCGGCTCGGCCAGTTTGCCTTTGAGTTCCAGCAGCAGGCGTTCTG
>Ga0209794_1001362_pt1 | contig 19447 bp, 9 predicted proteins | sample EBPBio232013_DNA_FD_185869 | JGI IMG/M metagenome (GOLD analysis project Ga0209794, IMG submission 185869) | Wastewater treatment Type I Accumulibacter community from EBPR Bioreactor in Madison, WI, USA - Reactor 1_5/23/2013_ DNA (SPAdes)... | ecosystem: Engineered > Bioreactor > EBPR >... | reverse complement strand
CCACGGGTCCGCGGGAAGCGGAAGCAGCCCTTTCCGCTGGCGTTCATCTGGCCGTCACCACACAGCCGGGAATTCTCAAAGCCTCAAGCCTTGAGAAACGCGGAGAGATGCCGCGCATATCGCTCAACGGCTACTACCAGAAGAAGCGATATGTGGCGGCCCTGCTCTCCGGCATTCCATTTCGAATTCTGGGGGGACATTGACGGGCGATAACCATGCGACAAGTCTGCACGACCAGAAACGCCGGTTTTGGGGTAATCGGTTTGCAACGTGGAAATCCGTCCGCTATGTCATGACGTGGAGGAATTCTTGAAAGCGTTTGATCGCAAGAGGCCGGTTTTATATCAGCCCAAGGGCTTCGGCCTTTCGAAACGCATATCGGGTGAAACACCCGTCCGGACTGTCTGAAACAACAACTGGATCATTGGGTGAAGTTTCTCTTTCTCTCCACGCACGCCTTTTTGCCGACGACACGCAAGACCAGCGTGCATTTCGTCAGCGAAGCGCTGGCAGCGCGCGGGCATGAGGTCGAAACCATCAGCGTCGGCTTCAGCGCGCTGTCCTACTTCAAGAAAAAGAACGTCTATCGCCTTTTGGCCCAATCGCAGAAGAACCGCTTCGTTGAGCGCGCGCCGCGCTATCGCTCGGCCTGCTACATGCCACCACTTCATGCGTTCAGCAGCGGCAATGCGATGCTGGATGTGGCCATGGCCCCGATGTTTTCGCTGTACGGCAACACCATTCCAGCGTTCATGCGCGAAGCGATCCGCCGCGCCGATGTGGTGGTGATCGAGTCCGGCACGGCTGTCGCCTTCTTCAAGGCGGTGCGGCGCATCAATCCATCCGCCAAGACCCTCTACTTCGTGCGCGATCGCCTCGATACGGTCGGGGCATCGGTCCATCTGCAAAAGATCGAGCGTTTATCCGCCGCGCAGTTCGACCACATCATCGTCCCGTCGCGCCATATCGCCGAAACCTTTGGTGCTTTGCCGCAGGTTGAGATCATTCCGCAGGGCATCGACAAGCAGGCCTTTGATGCTTCAACGGTCTCGCCCTACGCACCTGGCACGATCAATGCCGTCTCGGTTGGAAATATGCTGTTTGATCGTGATGCGGTCGTTGCCATGGCCAAAAGCGCCCCGCACGTGACCTTCCATCTCTTCGGCGAAGGCATTCCGGATGACCTGCCGGAGAACGCCAAGGTCTATGGGGAACGCCCCTTCTCCGACATCATCGCCTACATCAAGTTCGCCCATTTCGGTGTGGCGCCCTACCGCCTGACTGAGCGCGAGCTTTACCTCATCGAGTCGAGCCTCAAGCTCCGGCAATACTCCTATTGCGCCCTGCCGGTTCTCGCCCCTTCGTTGATGGCCTGCGCCTTCCCGAACATCATCGGTTACAGCCTGACGGGCGAAACCGACTGGGCCGAAAAGATCAACACAGCGGCCACCATGCCGCATCTGCCGGAATGGAAAGACGGGATCTTGTCCTGGGACGAGATTGCCGAGCGTTTTGCGCAAAGCGTTGATGCGCACTGATCCACCAGGGGTTTTGAGCGCTATTCCAGAAAAACACCCACGCTGGCGGCCCGACCATCCGCATCGATCACCGTCAGGCGGGAAAATCCGCCGCCATCGGGGTGCCATTCGCTGGTGCGTCGCCGCTCGGGATCGTCAGACAACGGTTTGCCATTGACCAGCCAGCGAAACGGCGCCTTGCCGCCCTGCAGTTTGAGAACGAGCGGCAGCACGTCACTGGAGGTTTTGAAGCCCAGCTCGACCCGCGCCCCTTCCGGCGGATAGACAATGCGCGGCGGTGTTTCACGCCCCTTGATCGCGGGCAATCCGGCATCTGTCGAGGCAAACCGTCGTAGCGCAAACGGCAGCGCCGCAAGGGCATCGCGTGTGGCCCCCAAAGGCGCTTCCGGCAGCCGCGAGATCGCCACGCCGGACCGCGAGAACGCCTCGAACAAAACGGGCGCGGCGGAAACATAGCCGGTCAGCCCCGGCACCGCGCCATTATCGGCCCGCCCCACCCAGACGCCCACCACATAGCGACCATCGAAACCGACCGCCCAGGCATCGCGATAACCGTAGCTCGTGCCGGTCTTGTAGGCGATACCGCCCACCGGGCTTCCCGGCGGCGGCAAGACGGATGACAACACATCCGCCACCTGCCAGGCGGCAACCGGCGTCATCAACGGATCGCCGGAAAACTGCCCCGGCTCGCCGGTAATCCCGTCGCCAATCTTCACCGCCTTGCCGCGATTGGGAAAGGCCGTGTAGAGCTGCACCAGATCCTGAAGCGTAAGACCCGCCCCGCCCAGCGCGATGGAAAGACCTGCGGGCTCGCCGGTCGGCAATTGCAAGCGCACATCGGCCCGCCGCAAGTGCACCAGCAGCCGCGACGGACCCGTCGCTTCCAGAAGCTTCACCGCCGGAACATTGAGCGACAATTGCAGCGCCCGGCGAATGCTGACATCGCCCTGATAGGTCATGTCGAAATTGCGGGGACGGTAGCCGGAAAAGTCGGAAGGCCGGTCTTCGATGATCGTTTCCTGCGCGATCAACCCTTCCTCGAAGGCCAACGCATAGATGAAGGGCTTGAGCGCTGAACCGGGCGAGCGCACGGCCTCGCTCATATCCACCCAGCCGCGCCGCGAGCCGTCGAAATAATCCGACGAGCCAACGCGCGCGACAATATCACCGCTTCGCGCATCGGCCATGATCATTGCCACCGAAAGCTTTGGCCCGAGCCGCTCCGCCGCCAGCCGCGCCACGCTTTCCAGTGCGCCTTGAATACGGGCATCAAGCCGGGTGCGATAAAGCCGCTCGCCCGGCTTTTTGATCCGTGCCGTGCCCGCCAGATGCGCGCCGAGCGCTGGCAAGCCCTGCCGCACGCCCGGAACCGCAACGAGGGCCGCCCGCCCGGCTTCGCCCGCATCGAGAACTCCGGCCATCACGGCGCGCTCGATGACACGGCCCCGCGCCGTCTTGGCCCGGTCCGGATAGCGGTCAGGCCGGCGCTTTTCCGGCAATTGCGGCAAAGCCACGAGAAGCGCCGCTTCGGCGACCGAAAGCCGCTTCGGTTCCTTGCCAAACCAGGCAAGGCTTGCCGCCCGCACCCCTTCCAGATTACCGCCATAGGGAGCGAGCGTCAGATAAAGATCGAGAATGTCCGCCTTGGAAAGTCGACGCTCGATCTGCACCGCCCGCGCCATCTGCCGAAGCTTGGCAAACAGGCTGCGTTCGCTGCGCGGCTCCATCAGACGGGCCACCTGCATGGAAAGCGTCGAGCCGCCTGAGACGATACGGCCATGACGCACGAGTTGCCCGGCCGCGCGCAGAAGCGCCAGCGGATCAACCCCGCTATGATCATAAAACCGCTTGTCTTCATAGGCGACCAGCATGGACACAAGGCGCGGATCGACATCCGCCGCCGTGGTTTTCAGCCGCCAGCGCCCCTCCTTGGTGGCAAAGGCCCGAAGGAGCGCGTCATTGCGGTCCAGCACTTCAGCCGAAACGACGCGAGCCTCATCCAGCGGCGGCGGAAAAACCCGATCCGCCGCTTCAAGCCCCGCCCAGACGAGCAGGCCAGCGAGCACCGCGCCAGCGGCCCCGATGCCTGCCCGGCGAAGGCGCGGTGTCATCGCGCCGCCTTGACGGCCATCATGCCACTCGCCGTGCGGGCGGCAAATTCAGGCCGGTACATGTCCTCGACACTGGCTGCGGGCAGGGCGTAAGTGCCGGGCGTTACGGCCCTCACCACATAGGCCAGCGTAAACTCGCCCTCTTCGCCATCGGCCCGGTCAATCGCCGCCACGAAACGATCGCTGCGGAATTCCGTATGCGCTGTCTCGATATCCGACAGCCAGTCGAAGTTCGAAAGGTCGGCGCTGCCGATGATCTTCGGATTGTCGATCTCGAACCCGGCGGGCAGAAGATCCGTGACCAGCAGGCGCTGGCTCCACGTGTTTTCCGGCACCACATTCAAAACCACCACATAGCGGTCGTTCTGCGAGGCCTCGGCAATGTCGATCTCCTCGCCATCCAGCGAATAATAGGTCCGTTCGATGGTAAAGCCGTTGCCACTGGCGGGCAGCGGCTCTTCCGGGGAAGCCAGCGCCGTCACCGCCGCATAGACAGTCTCCTTGCCGCGATTTTCAACTGTGACCGGCTGGTCGGACAGCGTCGTGCCGCTCATACGCGCCTTGTAACCACCATGCACGGTGCGACCATCAATCCCGAGAACGAGATCCTTGTCGGCATCCGTCACGGCCCGTCCGGCAAGCCACATCCAGGCCTGCTCCTGCGTGCTGGTCGCCGCCTTCAACTGCCAGTCATCGGCAACGCTAAGCGACAGCGGCTTGACGAGGCCGGGTTCCGGCTTGGCTTCGGCGGCAAGCGTCAGAAGTGCGGCCTTGTCACGCAGGTCAGAGCCGTAATCGGCCCGCGACTGGCCATCCGTCGCCACCTTGGCGGGGAAGAGATCGGCAGCGTTGCGGAACAGGCTGCCCGCGCGCGGCTGATCGCCATAAAGCGATAGGGCCGCCGCCAATTGCCCGCGGGCCATCGGCGAGGTGATGGAATCGAGCGCCGTGTCGGCATAATAACGCAGGTCCGAAATCGCCGCCTTGCGGTTCTTCGCCAGCACGTAAAGCGCATAGGCCATGGCATTGCCCTGATCCTTCACCTCCGTATAGGCCAGCTGGTTCTGCAAATTGTCGAGCGCCTGCGAAAGCGCTTCTTCCGGCACGGCAAAACCACGCTCGCGCGCCCGCGTCAGGAAATCGCTGACATAGGCATCAAGCCACAGATCACCGCTGCCCGGCCCCCAGAGACCGAAACTGCCTGACGACGACTGATAGGAGAGCACCCGTTCGATGGCACCCGCCACCCGCGTTTTAAGGTCGGGATCATCCGGGCCTTCGGTAAGCGCCGCCGCCTGATCGAGATAAAGAAGCGGTAGGGCGCGGCTCACCGTCTGCTCGGCACAGCCATAGGGATAGCGGTCGAGCATCATGGCAAGCGCCGTCATGTCAAAGGCCGGTGCCCGGGTGATGTTGACGCTGACGGACGCACCGCCCACCAGACTGCCCGCCAGAAGACCACGGTCGAGCGTCAGGCTCTTGCCCGGTTCCAGCGCCAGCTCGTGACGCACATTGACCGGCAGCGTTGCGGGCCGAACCGGCAGGACAAGCCCCTGTTCCACCTTGATGTCATCGCCTCCCGCCAGAACAAGCGAAACGCTCGCATCGCCGACAAGCTTGCCCGTCACGGGCAGGATAACGGTCGTGCGCTTCTTCGGATCAAGCGTCACCTGACGTTCGGCAGCGCCCTCGACAGCAATCGCCGCATTGGGCGTCACGGAAAGCGTATAAGTGCCCGCCGGGGCATCGGTCGCGGCAATATCGAGCCGCAATTCGCTGCGGTCGCCGGGGGTGAGGAACTTCGGCAGGCTGGCCGTAATCACCACCGGATCGCGAATGATCACATCCGTTTGCGCATGCCCGACGCCGGATTTCGACCACGCCACAGCCATGACACGGGCCGTGCCATTAAACTGCGGAATATCGAAGGAAATGGTCGCATTGCCATCCGCGCCCAGTTTCACCGGACCGGAGAAGAAGGCCACCAGCTTTTCCGTCGGGGGGCTCGCCTGCAGCGCCATGTCGCCACCGTCACCACCTGTGCGGATGCGCCCCATGGCCCCCAGCGAACCATCGATCAGCCGCCCATAAAGGTCGCGAATTTCCAGACCCAGACGACGCTGGCCAAAATACCAGCCTTCCGGGTCCGGCATCGTGTAGCGCGTCAGGTTGAGGATGCCGACATCGACGGCGGCAACCGTCACATAGGCCTCCTCGCCCGCCCCGGCACCCGTGACTTCCACCGGAATGGCAAGCGGCGCGCGCGGCAGCATCTTTTCCGGCGGCGAAAGCTTGACCGACAATTGCCGTCCGCCGGGATCAATGCCCAGCCATTTGACGCCGATGGCGCGCATCGGCATGCGGCTTTCCTGCGCGTCACCGGGACGGTAAAGCGAAGCGGTGACATAGGCCCCGCCGCCCCATTCGCCCTTGACCGGAATAGTGATTTCGCCACCCTCCGCGCCGATTTCGGTCTCGCTGGTATAGAGGAGCGTATCCGTGCCCACCGTCAGAAGAACGCGGCCCGCATAGCGCGACGAAATCTTGAGCTTGGCCGTCTCACCCGGTGCATAGCGCGGCTTGTCGAGCGCCACATCCAGCGCATCGGGTGTTTCGGTTGAGCTTGCCTCAACATACCAGCCCGCATCAAAGCTGACGCTGGACAGCGCGCCCGCCCCTTCAATTTCCAGACGATAGCGCCCCCAGGCCACCGGCACGGAAAGGGCGGCACCGTCCGCCGTCACATCCAGCGTGCCATCGGCCACTTTCTTGGTGGCAAACACCGGCTCGAAACGCCAGCCATTGCCCTCGCGATACCATTGATAATTCCGCTCGACCTTGACGAGCTTCCACTTGAGACCCTTGAGCGCCGCGCGCTGTTCGTTTTCGACAGCGATGACATGGAAGCTGGCCTGACTGTTTTCCGCCACCGAACCGCTGAATTCCGGCTTGAGGCCAATCATCGCGCCATCCTGCTTCACCGGCAGGGTGAGGTTGCGTTCAATAGCGCGACCACCGCCCTCCTTCATGCGCAGGCGAATATCGGCCTCCAGCCATTGCGTGGTGGAAGGCAGATCGCCGAGCGAAACATCAACCGTTGCCTTGCCGTCCTCATCCAGTACCGGCAGGTCTTCCAGCGCCTCGCGGCTCGCCTCTTCCGTCTCCTCGTCGGAAAGGCCGAACTGGTATCCTTCAAAGCCCGGATGCGTATGGACCGGCTTCACCGCCACATCGCCTTCCATGGAAAGCCCCGAAGCCGGCGCGCCATAAAGGAAACGACCATCCACATCAATTGAAACCGGCTGGCCCGGCTCAATCGCCTTGGCCTCGCTGGTCATGTCGAACTCGATGCGATCCGGCACGAAATCCTCAACGAGGAACACCTGATCGGACAAGGCCGGGGCCTTGGGATCGGTGTAAACCTTGAAATGCCAGGTGCCACGCATGGCGGTTTCCGGCAGCGTAAAATCCGCTGCATGACCGCCAAGACCCGCATCCTCGCGCACCATGCGCGCCGCTTCAACGCCATCCGGACGCTCGAACACGAAGGTCAGCGGCAGACCGGAGACGGCATTGCCCAAGCTGTCCCGCGAGAGCGCCGCCGCATGCACGGTCTCGCCCACTCGGTAGATGCCGCGCTCCGGCCATGCCAGAACGTCAATGGCACCGGGCGCATTGCGGCCCGTCACGCCCCGGTCGGAAAGGTCAAATCCGGCCCGCGTCATGTCGAGGAACACATAGTCACCGCCAGCCTTTGCCGTCAGAACGGCAGGTGCCAGCGCACCCTCGCCGCGCATCAGCCCGGCGGAAAACACGGCCCGGCCATTGGCATCGGTCTTCGCCGTGCCGATCACCTCATTGCTGCGCGACAGAAGTGAAAGCTCCGTGCCTTCCTGCGGTTTGGCGGAGGACAGCGACCGAACGAAGACCGAAAGACCATCCGTTCCGGCAAAGGTCGCAAGGCCGAGGTCGGAGACCACAAACCACTGCGTGGCGCGCGAATCCCAATTCTCAAGGCCATCGCCATTCACCTTGGCCGTCAGCACGTAGACGCCCGGCTTGCGCTCCGGCAGCGCTTCTTCCACCGGGAAGCCGGTAATCGTTTCCTTGTTCAATTGCTGATCGAGCGACAGCGCGCCCTGCCAGACAAGCTCACCGCGATTGGCCTCGATATCGTCGAAACCATAGCCATCGAGCTGCGAGAGGAACTTGGAGTCGGCCATCAGCCCGGCAATCTGGCGATCACCGATACGATAGAGTTTCAGCGAAGCCTCTTCCGCATTGACGGACACAAGCGGGATCGAGCGGCGCGCCGTCGAAGGCAGCACGAAGTTCTCGCCCGTGAAGCGGATCGCCGGCTTGCGGTCGCGCACATAAAGATCAAGCGACACCGCCTTTTCGAGGCTTTCATCGGCAATGACCGACGGCAGACCGGCGCGCAGGCCAATCTGGTAACGCCCGCCATGGGCGAGCCCCTCGACGCAGATTTCCTGCCCCTTGGCCTCGATGGCCTTCGGTGCTGCACCATCCAGCGTCACGTAAGACGTGTAATCGACGCCGGATTTCACCAGCTCTTCCGAGAAGGATACGCAAGCGCGCGGATTGGCCGTATCGGAATCGATCCGGTGTTCCACCATGCGGAAGCCCTGCCGGATGCGAAGATCGACAAACTGGGCGCGAACCGCCTTGTCATCCTTGAGCGCCAGCGACGCCTTGTAGGCCTGAAGCGCCGGGCGGTAATCCATCGACTTGTCGAGCGCACGGGCGAAAACGGCCAGCGCCTCGGCTCGCAAGCCCTTCGTGCGGCTCAACTGATAGGCTTTCAGCGCCGCACCGGCGGCCTGTGTGGTGATGTCGTTATTATCGGGAATGTCGAGCGCCACCTTGGCCGCGCCAAGGAAAGCTTCCGGGGCCTCCTCGTCAGCGGCGGCAGCGGCCTTGTAGTTGGAGAAGGCACCCGCCAGATCGCCCGAGGCTTTGAGCGCATCCGCCGCCTGCAGCAGTTCCTCGGCATCGGCATCTTCTTCCGATGCTTCCAACGATTTCGTGAAATCGACGGCCTTCTGCAAGAGATAGGTCGAGAGGAAGGGCAGACGTGGGGCCGCCCCCAGATCGGGTTCCGCCGCAACGGTGACGATGCGCCCGGCAACCGCCCCCGGTGACGCCTTCATCTTGTTGAAATCAGACTTCAGGAAGCACCACGAAGCCTTGGTATTGTAGGTGAAGGCCTTGCAGTCCTCGTTCTCGATGCAGATCGACTTGCACTCATCGAGCGTGACGTTCTTTTCCGCCCTGAGATCAAAGCCGAAATAATCGGAATCCTTGGTGATTTCGATGGTTCTCTGGCTTTCGGCAGCAAGGGCGCCGAAGGCAACGGAGGCAACAAAAAAGGCAGGCAAAAGACGGAGTAGCGCGCGCATGAAACCCTCCCGGTCGGGCAATCGCGCCATGAGTCTTCGTGCCGGAACGGGCCTTTGTCAATGCACTGAATGGGGAGGGATCGGGTCAATTCCAGAAGGGGGCGATGCTGGCGCAACCTCACCAACCAACCGGCATTGCCCCCTCTCCCCGCCTGCGGGGAGAGGGCTGGGGTGAGGGGCAGACATCACACAAAACAAGGCGATGACGCCTTCGCCGGTGCTTGCCCCTCATCCCGCTGCCGCGACCTTCTCCCCGCAAGCGGGGAGAAGGATATTCAAGGCGAGCCCCCCCCTTAAAAGAAAGAGCGTTTGTCGCGCATGCCCTTAAGCAACGCCGCCGAGGCAGACATATTTGATCTCGATAAAATCATCGATGCCGTATTTCGAGCCTTCACGCCCAAGGCCGGAGGACTTCACGCCGCCAAAGGGCGCTTCCGCCGTGGAAATGAGGCCCGTATTGACTCCCACCATGCCATATTCCAGCGCCTCGGCCACGCGGAACACCCGCGCCAGATCCTTGGCGTAGAAGTAAGAGGCAAGGCCGAATTCGGTGTCGTTGGCCATGCGGATCACATCCGCCTCATCCTTGAAACGGAAGAGCGGAGCAACGGGACCAAATGTTTCTTCCGTCGCCACAGCCATGTCCTGTGTGACGTTGGCAAGAACCGTCGCCTCGAAGAAGGTGCCGCCGAGTTCATGCGGCTTGCCGCCCTGAATGACGGTCGCGCCCTTGGAAACGGCGTCGTTGACGTGTTCTTCCACCTTCTTGAGCGCGGCCTCATCAATCAGCGGCCCAAGGATGACACCCTCGTCAAAGCCATTGCCCGTCTTCAGCTTGCCGACCGAGGCCGCAAGCTTCTGCGCGAAGGCGTCATAAACGCCGTCCTGCACATAAAGACGGTTGGCGCACACGCAGGTCTGGCCGTTGTTGCGGAACTTGGCAATCAGCGCCCCTTCGACAGCCGCGTCGAGGTCGGCATCGTCAAAGACGATAAACGGCGCATTGCCGCCAAGCTCCAGCCCGAGCTTCTTGATGGTCGAAGCCGACTGGCGGTAAAGTTCGGCCCCCACTTCCGTCGAGCCGGTAAAGGTCAGCTTGCGCACCACCGGGTTCGAGGTCATTTCCGCACCGATGTCGCGGGCCGAGCCAGTGATGACCGAGAACAGACCGGCCGGAAGACCGGCACGCTCGCCCAGAACGGCAAGAGCAATGGCCGAGAACGGCGTCTGGCTCGCGGGCTTCAGCACCATGGCGCAACCGGCGGCAAAGGCAGGCCCGGCCTTGCGGGTGATCATGGCATTCGGGAAGTTCCACGGCGTGATAGCGGCAACGACGCCAATCGGCTGCTTCATCACCAGAATGCGCTTATCCTTCTGGTGGCCGGGAATGATATCGCCATAGACGCGGCGGGCCTCTTCGGCAAACCATTCGATGAAGCTGGCACCATAGGCAATCTCACCCTTGGCCTCGGCCAGCGGCTTGCCCTGTTCGAGCGTCAGGATGCGGCCAAGGTCATCCTGGTTCGCCATCATCAGTTCAAACCACTTGCGCAGCACACCGGCGCGTTCCTTGGCGGTGCGCGCAGCCCATTCCTTCTGCACCTTTTCCGCGGCATCGATCGCGGCCTTGGTCTCGGCGGCCCCAAGCTTCGGCACATGACCGATGACCTCGCCCGTCGCCGGGTTCGTCACCGCAATGCCTGCCCCGTTCGCCTCAACCCACGTTCCAGCCACATAGGCCGCCTGTCGGAAAAGGCTGTTGTCTTTCAATTCAATCATGGTCGTACCTCCCGGTACAATGCTTTGCCGGAGACCGGCGTTATTCCATCCGCCGCAGACGATAGAAGCAGAAAGGGATTTTGGGTAGCCACCAATTGCAATGAAGGTGCGGACCTTTGTGCCAGATCAAATCTTTTCGCTTCATGCCCAGATAGCGTGCATCCCATTTCGAATCCGCCAAACGGGACCGCCATGCGCATTCCAACCCTTTACGCCCTGCCGCTTGATGTGATGCCGGTGGCGCTCATCGAGCGCGCCGCATCCCTGCTGTTCAAGCGCCTTCTCGTGACCCATCCCGGATTGTTCGACCGGCTGGGTGAGTTTCGCGAACGACGCTTTGTCTTCGCCCCCGTCGACCTGCCACTGGTCTTCAAGGTGGAGCCTGAGAAGAAAGCGCTGTCCGTCTGCCGCAAACCGCAGGATTTCGAAGCCGATGCCCGCATTGAAGCGCCGCTCTTTCTGCTGCTGGCGCTTCTCGAAGGGCGCTGCGATGCCGATGCGCTGTTCTTTTCCCGCGACTTGACCGTCACCGGCGATATGGAAGCCATGCTCGCCATGCGCAACGCACTGGATGACAGCAATATCGACCTGCCGCGTGATCTTTCGCGGATGACCGGGCCGCTCGCCCCCCTCTTTGCCCGGGCCGGAAACAGCCTGCGCCGCCGCGCGCTCGGCGAGGAGACCGCCGCATGGAACTGATCTGTCCCGCAGGAACCCCCGCCGCCTTTCGCGAGGCCGTCGATGCCGGGGCCGATGCCGTCTATTGCGGCTTTCGCGATGAAACCAATGCCCGCAATTTCCCCGGCCTGAATTTCAGCCGCGAGGAACTGCGCGAGGCCATCGCCTATGCCCATGCCCGTGGGGTCGAAACTTTTGTGGCGCTCAACACCTTCATGCGCGCGGGCGACGAGGAGATCTGGTATCGCGCCGCAGCCGACGCCGTGGCGCTTGGGGCAGATGCGCTCATTCTGGCCGATTTCGGCCTCATGGCCCATGTGGCGGAACGCTATCCCGAGCAGCGCCTGCATGTCTCGGTTCAGGCCTCCGCTTCCAATCCGGAAGCCATCGGTTTTCTGGTGGAAGCCTTTAACGCCAAACGCGTCGTGCTGCCCCGCACGCTGACCGTCGCCGACATTGCCCGCATCGGCAAACGCATCCCATGCGAAATGGAAGTCTTCGTGTTCGGCGGACTTTGCGTCATGGCCGAAGGACGCTGCTCGCTCTCGTCTTACGCCACCGGCAAGTCCCCCAACATGAACGGCGTCTGCTCGCCCGCAAGCCATGTCCATTACCGCAAGGACGGCCGCGACATGGTGTCGGAACTCGGCGACTTCACCATCAACCGCTTTCCCGCAGGCGAAGCCGCCGGATACCCGACGCTCTGCAAGGGCCGCTTCGACATTGCCGACAGCCACGCCTATGCCTTTGAAGATCCGGTTTCGCTCGATGCCATGGGCGAGATCGACGCCCTGCGCGCCGCAGGCGTCAGCGCTCTGAAAATCGAAGGGCGTCAACGCGGCAAGGCCTATGTCGCCGATGTCGTCTCGACGTTGCGCAAAGCGCTCGATGCCACGCCTGCCGAACGCGAACGCCTTCTCGCCCGCATGCATGGCATGAGCGAAGGCCAGAAAACCACGACAGGCGCCTACGAGAAGCGCTGGAGATGAGCATGAAACGCCGCCCTGAACTCACCCTTGGCCCCGTTTACTTCCTGTGGGACGGCCCGCGCTGGCGGGACTTCCACTTCCGCATCGCCGATGAGGCGCCGGTGGAGCGTGTGGTCATCGGTGAAACCGTCTGCTCCAAGCGCCAGCATTTCATCGAGCCGCATCTGGCCGAGGTTATCGAACGGCTGGAGCGTGCCGGCAAGACGGTCATCCTCTCCTCGCTGGCGCTGGTGACGCTGGAGCGCGAAGGTCGCCAGATCCGTGAACTGGCCGAGGAACGCGACCATCTGGTGGAGGCAAACGACCTGTCCGCCCTTGGCCTCTTTGCAGGCCATGCCCACACGGTGGGGCCGCTCGTCAATGTCTATAATGGCGCAACAGCCCGCCTTCTGGCCGCACGCGGTGCAACGCGCATCTGCCTGCCGCCAGAACTGCCCTTCACATCTGTCGAGAAGATCGCAGCCGATGCGCCCGACGTTGCGCTCGAGGTCTTTGCCTTCGGGCGAACCCCGCTGGCCATTTCGGCGCGCTGTGCCCATGCCCGTTCCAAGGGTAAGATCAAGGATAATTGCCTCTTCGTCTGTGGCGATGATCCGGATGGCCTGACGGTGAAAACCCTCGACCGCCAACCCTTCCTCTCGTTGAACGGCGTGCAGACCCTGTCGCACACCTGCCAGACACTACTGGGCGACCTGCCGGACCTTGTGGACGCGGGGATCAGCTCGTTTCGCCTGTCACCTCAGACCTGCGACATGGTCGCGGTTGCCCGTCTTTATCGCGATGTTCTGGATGGAAAGCGCGACGGCGCGGACGCGCTGGCAAGCCTTGCGGACATCTACCCGGATGCGCCCTTCTCAAACGGCTTTCACCATGCCCGGGAGGGAGCGGCCTTCATTGCCCGCAGCCGCAACGCGTCAGGCTGAAAGGCGCGAAGGCTTCTGGGCCGCTTCGGCAACCGGCATGCTCCATGTCGGTTGATCGACAAGCTTGAGAAGATCCGTAGCCTTCATCGGCTTGCCGAAGTAATAGCCCTGCCCCACTTCGCAACCCATCATATTGAGAATATCGCGTTCAACCTCGGACTCGATACCCTCAGCCACGATGGAAAGATCAAGGCCGCTGGCCAGCATGCGGATCGTCTGCACGATGGTGAGGCTGCGCGGATCTTGCACCATCTTGCGCACGAAGGACTGGTCAATCTTCAGCTTGTCGAGCGGGAAACCGGCCATATAGCTGAGCGACGAATAGCCGGTACCAAAATCATCAAGCGCCATGGAAACGCCCATGTCGCGCAACTGGCCAACGATCTCGTGAATGCGAGCATCCCCTTCCACGAAGGCGGTTTCGGTGATTTCCAGATGCAGTCGCTTCGGCGCAAGCCCGCTGGACGCAAGCGCAAGCTTAACCTCGCCCACCACATCAGACTTGGCAAACTGGATCGGCGACACATTGATGGCGACGGTGAGATGATCAGGCCAGATCGCGGCCTCGCGACAACCTTCCATCAGTGCCCAGCGCCCAAGTTCGCAAATAAAGCCGGAGGATTCCGCAACCGGAATAAACTCACCCGGCGAGATGAGACCCATGGTGGGGTGTTGCCACCGGACCAGTGCTTCTGCCCCGATGAGACGCCCCGTGCGCAGGTCCACCTGCGGCTGGTAGAGCAGGAAATACTCATCCCGCGTCAATCCAGGGCTCATTTCCTTCTCGATTTTACGGGCGCGGGTCTGGCGGATGGCCACATCCGGGTCATAGGAGCGCCATCCCTGCCCGGCAACGGTTTTGGCCTCGCCCAGCGCATGTTCGGCGTCTTCGATCCACGTATCGGCGTCTTCGTTGCGCGCCGGGCTGGTACAGATGCCAAGACGGGCAGCCGCGTAAACCATCGAACCGCCAAGATCAAACGGCGCGTTGAAGTGGTCAAGCAGCTGGTTGGCGTAACGCTCGGCCTCAAGTCCGGTGGGCGATTCCAGCGCAACGCAGAACACGTCACCCCCCAGACGCCCAAGCAGGCTGATGGACGGATCATCCCCCAGCCGCTCGGCCACGGCCTTCAAAAGCGCATCGCCCATATCACGGCCCATCGTGGCGTTCAGCACGGCAAAGCGATGCATATCGAGAACAGCGATATGGCAACAGCCGGGCAAACGGTTCAGCCGCTCGGTAAATTCACGGCGGTTCAGAAGCCCGGTCAGGTCGTCATACTGCGACAGGCGTTGCAACTTTTCCTCGAAGAGCTTGCGCGCCGTCATATCGCGAATGATCATACTGCCAATAAAGGAACCACGTTCACCGCTCTCCGCGCTGCTGGTCTTCTCCAAAGGCGAAAGCGTGACAGCGGCTTCAAGATGGCGCACCGCGTCCGCCCCCTTGAGGGCAAAGCCCACCTTGCAGGAAATGGCCCGTCCCGGAGCCTGATGGTAATCCGTTACAAGCCCGCGCAGCGTTTCCAGAAGATCGGTCGGGAGAAGATCAGCCAATTGTGCCGTTTTCGCCTGACCAGCGACGCCCAGAAGGGTACGGGCCGAGGCACTTTCCTCAACCACCCGCAGTTCCGAGTTGAAAGCGATCACGCCGTCGACGCTATCGGCAACCACACGCTTCAAAAGGTTGCGCGTGTTGCGATGCTGAACATTGGCGATTTCGAGAAGCAGGCTGCGAAGATCAACCTTTTCACTCAAGAAGAACACGAGGCCGAGAAGAATGGAGACCCAGATCACCGCCGTATGGACCATGACGACGGCATATTCCTGCAAGGCAAAGGCTGAAGCCTCCACCCCGACACCCATCAGGAAAAGACCGGGCACCACATAAAGCGACGGACGCGAACGCAACAGGAAGATGGACAGCGCCAGAAACCCGGCAAAAATGAGCTCCAGCGGGGCCTGATGAAACTCAACGAGCATCCGCTTTTGCAAAAGCGTTTCGGCACCCAGCACGTGCAGCATCGGGCCGGAGAGCGCGCCATAGACCGGAACGGCGAAGATATCCTTCAGCTCCGTGGCATAGGCCCCGATAACAACCGAGCGCCCTTCAAGGGCGGCCTTGTCGACGCGGCCATTGAGAATATCGGAAACCGAGAAGGTCGGCACGGATGTGGGATCGATGGAATAATCGATCGGGATCGTTTGGTCTGAAGCCGGCGCTTGCGCAAGAACCGCCGCGACGGATTGTGTCTCAACACCGTCCAGCATGCCGCCAAGATCAAAACGGCGAACCTCGCCACGATCATCAAATGCCACATTGGCGAAGGCAAGCCAGGCGTTATCCGCCAGCGCCGGAATGGGTCGGGTGACGACCGTCTGCGCGTCCTGCTCTCCGCTTTCGTGTTGCAGGAACACCGGAAGGATGACGCCACCGCCAGCATCGGCCAGCGCTTTCGCAAGCCGCTGATCATTCTCGGGCGTTGAAGGCGTACTGAAATCCACGTCGACGAAAATATCACCGACCCCGGAAGCGATCAGCTGATCGATCAGTGCGGCATGAACGCTGCGCGGCCAGGGCCATACCCCGATGTCATCAAGGCTGCGCTTGTCGATGGTCACGTAAGCGACTTTGCCGGTTGCCGGTCGCTGCATGGACGAGAAGCGGAAATTGACCAGACTTTCGTCAATCTGGTTCATCAGTCGCGAACTCGGCGAAGCAAAAGGCAAAACGAGCAAAGCCAGAATGAAAAGAACTCTGGCCAGCGACGACTTGTTAGCCCAACCTCGCAACGATAACCGCTTCATATCGGTTGAACTCCTGTGGTCCCGTTCATTCAATCATCATGACCGGAAGAATGGCCATTGCCATTGCCGTTGCCGTTGCCGTTGCCGTTGCCATTGCCGTTGTTGCCGCTCGACGAACCGCCGCCAGACGAGGAATTACTACCGCCCTTGTCCGACGAGGAAGAGGATGACTTGCCGGACGAGCTGCTCTCGCTTTTCGAGGACGACGATGAGTTGCTTTCGCTCTTTGATGAAGAGCTGGACGAAGAACTGCTCTTGCTCGAACCGAACCCAAAGCCACCACCGCTTGATGTGCTCTTGGCACTCGACGAGGAACTGCTCTTGCTCGAGCCAAAACCGCCGTTCGACGAGCTCTTGGCGCTGGAGGAGGCACTGCTCTGGCTTGAGCCGAAGCCAAAGCCACCACTCGATGCGCTCTTGCTGCTCGCCGAGGAACTGCTGCTTTTGCTCAGACCAAAGCCAAACCCCTTGGCCTTGCTCTGGCTTTCCTGTTCGTCATCATCAGACTTCGATGATGCTGAAGTCCGGTTCGTTGACCAACCATTCTTGCTGCGGGCAGCGATACCAGCCGGTGCTGCCGCAGCCGCAGGATCAACCGTTGCGGCAGCCGCAGCCGGGTTAGCCGCCGAGGGGGTCGCGGCCTGTATTTTGGGAGCGGACGGCGCGACACGCTCAATCGGCGGCGCGGAAACGTCACCGGAAACGCTCATGCCGCGCGCCGTGTCAACGGTGGCACTCTGGTGCGCGCCGACCTGCGAGCGCTGCCCGCTCGAGAAGGACGTCACCTGCACGAGGCCACGATTGACCGACACGCGAGCCTGCTGCTTTTCGACGGAAACCCGAAAATTGGTGCCCTTCACCACAGCGGCGAGGAACGGTGTTTGAACGCTGGTATGCGGGCGGCTGCGCTTTTCAATTTCAAGATCCAGCACACCGGCCTGCTGGTAGACATCGGTTTTGCGATCCCCGCCATTGCGCGTGAAAATCCCGGCAAGCGTATTCGGCTGGAATGAAATGCTTTCGACGCCACGCACCAGCTGCGCGCGACCACGCGGGCCTGTAGAAATCCACGCATTATTGGGAACGACATCACCGGCCCGCACCGGCGTCCACTTCTGCTTGTCGACCGTGTAGGCCACTTGCTGGCTTGTCTTGGCAACCTGCCAGTCACCCTCGCCAGCCAGAGCAGACCCGGACAGGAAAAGAACCAACAGTGAAAACAAACGCAATACGACAAGCATAATGACCCCCAAGTATGGGGTGAATAGACCATGGCCGCGTTAATTTCCTCTAAACTGGCCCAAAACTGCACATTTACCAGCCAAACGATCATTTCGCGGGCCGAAGGCCGACAAACACAAACGCCCCCGTGCATAAGACACGGGGGCGTTTGAACGGAACGAAAGCGAGGGTAAAACCCGGACCTTACTTCGCCTGAACAGCCTGAATGGCGGTCAGCGCAATGGTGTAGACGATATCATCCACCAGCGCACCACGCGAAAGGTCGTTCACCGGCTTGCGCAGGCCCTGAAGCATGGGGCCGACGCTGACGACGTTGGCCGAACGCTGCACGGCCTTGTAGGTCGTATTGCCGGTGTTGAGGTCCGGGAACACGAACACGGTGGCACGACCGGCCACCTTGCTGTTCGGAGCCTTCTGGCGACCCACGGACTCGACGCTCGCCGCATCATACTGCAACGGGCCATCGATCGGCAGATCGGGACGCTTTTCCTGAGCGATACGGACGGCTTCCGCCACCTTCTCGACATCGGGACCACCGCCAGAGGTGCCGGTGGAATAGGAAATCATCGCCACGCGCGGTGCAATGCCGAATGCGGTTGCCGAATCCGCCGACTGAATGGCGATATCGGCCAGATCTTCGGCAGACGGATTGGGGTTCACGGCACAGTCGCCATAAACAAGAACCTGATCCGGCATCAGCATGAAGAACACGCTCGACACCATCTTGGAGCCGGGAGCCGTCTTGATGAGCTGCAGCGCCGGGCGGATGGTGTTGGCCGTGGTGTGAACCGCGCCCGAAACCAGACCGTCGACTTCATCAAGCGCCAGCATCACAGTGCCCATGACCACGGTATCTTCGAGCTGCTTGGCAGCATCTTCCGGGGTCAGGCCCTTGCTCTTGCGCATTTCAACCATGGGCGCGACATAGCGACCGGCCACATCCGCCGGATCGATGATCTCGATCCCTGCAGGAAGTGTCACCCCCTGCTCGGCGGCGACACGCTCGATCTCGCTGCGGCTGCCGAGGAGAACGCAGTTGGCAATGCCCTTTTCCTGACAGATGGCGGCGGCCTTGATGGTGCGCGGCTCATCACCTTCCGGCAGAACGATCCGTTTGCCAGCGGCGCGTGCCCGTTCCATCAGCTTGAAGCGGAACACCGGCGGCGGCATGCGCACTTCAACGCCGGTGGCGATCTTGTCCTTCAGGGAAGCGACCACATCGGCAATCAGGGTCAGAGGTTTCTTCTGCGCGTGCTGCACGTCGTCAGCAAGCTTCGCCACATCCGTGCCAGCCGGAACGCCAGCCAGAAGATAGCCATCGACCTGACCATGCTCGGCGGCAAACGCCTGAGCCTTCAGGCTGACCTGACGGGCAATATCACGGGCCGAGGCAGCGCCATTGGCCACCAGAATGGCGCGGGCGCACAAATTGCGCGCCAGCTTCTTGTTGAGTGCCGTCGAGAAAAGCTGCTTGCCGTCATGGGCGAGGCCTTCAACGATCACCACATCAGCCTCGAGTGCAGCCTGCTGGTAAAGCGAAACCACCTCTTCCATCAGCTGCTCGTTGTCACCCAACGCCAGCAGATGTTCCGTGCGGTCGAGGCTCACACCGGCGGGGCCGGAAAGCCCAAGCGCTGCGTTTGCCGCGTCCGTCGTGCCGGCAACCTGTTCGACCGGCTTGAAGTAGCCAACCTTGAAACCGGCAGCCTTCAGGGCAGACGCAACCTCAATAGCCACCGCACCAAGATCGATATCGCTACCAACGGGTGCAAGAAAGAACGTCGTCATCACAATCCGTCCTGTTTGAATTAATCGATCAGGCCTGCCAGCTTGGCAGTATCCATGGCGATCATCATTTCTTCATCGGTGCTGATCACCAGAGCCGGCACAGAGCCTTCCACCGTGATCCGGCCCGTCTTGCCGCGCGTGCATTCCTGGTTGGCGGCCTCGTCCAGCGTC
>Ga0209794_1001361_pt1 | contig 19457 bp, 20 predicted proteins | sample EBPBio232013_DNA_FD_185869 | JGI IMG/M metagenome (GOLD analysis project Ga0209794, IMG submission 185869) | Wastewater treatment Type I Accumulibacter community from EBPR Bioreactor in Madison, WI, USA - Reactor 1_5/23/2013_ DNA (SPAdes)... | ecosystem: Engineered > Bioreactor > EBPR >... | reverse complement strand
TGTTTGCTCCCCACGCTTTCGTGCATGAGCGTCAGTATTGGCCCAGGGGGCTGCCTTCGCCATCGGTGTTCCTCCACATCTCTACGCATTTCACTGCTACACGTGGAATTCCACCCCCCTCTGCCATACTCTAGTCTTCCAGTCACAAGCGCAGTTCCCAGGTTGAGCCCGGGGATTTCACGCCTGTCTTAAAAAACCGCCTGCGCACGCTTTACGCCCAGTAATTCCGATTAACGCTCGCACCCTACGTATTACCGCGGCTGCTGGCACGTAGTTAGCCGGTGCTTCTTATTCCGGTACCGTCATCCACGCTGGGTATTAGCCAACGCGATTTCTTCCCGGCCGAAAGAGCTTTACAACCCGAAGGCCTTCTTCACTCACGCGGCATGGCTGGATCAGGCTTGCGCCCATTGTCCAAAATTCCCCACTGCTGCCTCCCGTAGGAGTCTGGACCGTGTCTCAGTTCCAGTGTGGCGGATCATCCTCTCAGACCCGCTACAGATCGTCGGCTTGGTAGGCCTTTACCCCACCAACTACCTAATCTGACATCGGCCGCTCCGGGAGCACAAGGTCCGAAGATCCCCTGCTTTCCTGCTCACAGAATATGCGGTATTAGCTATCCTTTCGGATAGTTATCCCCCACTCCCGGGTACGTTCCGATGCTTTACTCACCCGTTCGCCACTCGCCACCAGGATTGCTCCCGTGCTGCCGTTCGACTTGCATGTGTAAGGCATGCCGCCAGCGTTCAATCTGAGCCAGGATCAAACTCTTCAGTTCAATCCAACAAACTCGCAAACTCACTGACGGTAGATTTCTCTACCTATGTATCTCTACATCTGTGTGTTTGCCTCAATACATTTCGTGGCCGAAACCACTGCATCAAGACACCCACACCTATCGGTTGTCCAAACTTTTAAAGAGCATCGCCGCGCCAAATCAACACATCAATTCGTCTGCAGCAGAGAAGCGAGATTATGAATCAAACCCTCACCTCCGTCAAGCACTTCAGCAAAATTTCTTTCACCTCACCGCCTGCCTCACACCGCCGGAAACCCCGGCACCGCAAGGAAGGTGCGCATTCTACACACACCAAAAAAGGCGTCAACCCCCAAAATGAAAAAACTGTAGTCGCAAGAGGAGAAATACGGCCTGCTACAATCTTGCCCTTTGCTCCTCAGTATCTTATCCAATGCACAAGTTCGACTTTTCCCCCCGGTCATCCTTGCTGGGCAAGAGGCCGGTCAAGAAGCCACTGCTGCCACTTGTCTTCGGAGCGAGCCTGATCGCGATGTTCGCCACCGCCCTGGCCGTTGCACCGGACAGCGACCAGATCAAGAGACAGACCGTTATCGAGTCGCTTTCGACGCTCGACATTTCCATACTTGACAACACTAGGCACGCGTTTTTCTCGGAGACCCAGATTCAACGAGGCGACAATCTGCAGCGCGTCCTATCGCGGCTGAACATAAATGACAATGAAGCCGCAAATTTCCTGAAAAGCTCACCCGACACTACTTCCATCAGGCAAGAGTTCATCGCGGGTAGAACCATCTCCGCGAGTTCCACCGGGGACGGCAGGCTGATGCAACTCTATTTCCCGCTAGGTAACGGCTCAGCCATGCTCAAGGTTCAACGTACCAGCAAAGGCTTCGAAGCAAGAATGATGGCCGACCGACCAGAGGTTCACATCATCAGCAAGAATGCGCAAATCGAGCACTCCTTGTTTGCCGCAACGGACGCAGCAGGAATTCCGGACGCCATTGCCATTCAACTGGCGGAAATATTCAGCAGTGAGATCGACTTTCATACCGACCTGCGAAAGGGAGACCGCTTTTCCGTCGCCTACGAAACGCACTATCAGGAGGGACAACCCATTCGTAGCGGACGAATACTCGCAGCCGAATTCGTGAACGACGGGCAAATTCATCGCGCGCTTTGGCACGACCAAGGGAACACTAGCGGCAGTTACCTGACCCCTGAAGGAAAACCACTACGAAAGGCATTCCTTCGCTCACCCCTCGAATTTTCCCGGATCAGCTCCGGCTTCAGCCTACGCTTTCACCCTATTCTGAATAGGTGGCGCGCACACCAAGGTGTGGATTACGCCGCTCCCACAGGAACCAGCGTGCGAGCCACAGCCAATGCCACGGTCGATTACGTAGGGCAGCAGAATGGTTACGGGAAGGTAATCATCCTCCGACACGACAACAAGCACAGCACCCTCTACGCCCACCTGGACCGCTTTCGTAACGGTTTGCGCAAGGGCGCCAAGGTCAATCAGGGAGAAACCATCGGCTACGTGGGCCAGACGGGATGGGCGACCGGCCCGCACCTGCATTACGAGTTCCGCATCGACGACAAGCCAGTGAACCCGTTATCAGCAAAAATCCCCGTGCTTGCCCCAAGCCTGACTTCGTCAGAGCTTGATTCCTTCAAAAAACAAAGCCAAACCTTGTTGGCTCTGATTGAAAGCATGCGGGCATCACAAGTGGTTTACATGGAGTAAGCACGCCACCAGGCGGGGACACCCGCCTGGAAAAAGGCCGCACCGAAAGCACTGCTTCGATCAGGCAAATCGGTGCCCGCCAATTTTTCAAGCCGAAAAGGACGAGCCACAACCACAGGTCGAGGTGGCATTCGGATTCCGGATCACGAATTGTGAACCCTCAAGCCCTTCGGTGTAATCGATCTCCGCTCCAACCAAATACTGGTAGCTCATCGGATCAATGAGCAATTGGACCCCGTTTTTCTCCATCGTGGTGTCGTCATCAGCCACTTCTTCATCGAACGTGAAGCCATACTGAAACCCAGAACAACCACCACCGGTGACGAAGACCCTAAGCTTCAGCCCGGCATTTCCCTCTTCCTCGATCAACTCCTTGACCTTGTTCGCCGCACTGTCGGTAAAGACGATTGGCGCCTGGCTTTCGACTACAGCATCCATGAATCACTCCTAAAGATTCGTTTGTAAGAACATAAAACCCTAGACTCCCCAACCTTAGTCCACAGGCGAGGGCGTTGGTTCCTGGCGAGAGGACTTCTCGTGCACCAAGCGCCCCTCAATCACTGCCCCCTGGTGCATCTCGATCGATTCGTATTCAACATCGCCAACGATTTTTGCCTTCGGCTGCATCTCAAGGGTCTCAGCAACCTTTACAGGACCAATGATAGTACCGTTCAGGACGAGGTGCGCAACCGAAACCGCCCCCTCGATGCGCGCCTGATCGCTAACCACCAGCGTGGAAGCTCCCGCCCCGGCAACAGCCTCGACACTACCGCGAATCTCTCCATCGACGCGCAAGCCACCACTGAACCTGACTTTGCCTTCGATGCAGGTGCCCCCTCCAATCAAGCTGTCAATCCGAGCCTGAGCACCTGCAGTTGTCTTTTTTCCGAACATCTAGCCTCCTTCGTGATGGCGACGAGCATCTCGCTGGTTCAATCAAATGGAAGCCAGCTCCTTGGCGATGAGTTTACCATTCTCGATCAATCGCGCCTCAGCGGAAACGATGGTTGCATTCTCCGGTAATTCGATCACCCCCTCCCTTCGAAGAAAATGACGGACCTCAACAACCCCCCGCTGCGCATCCGGCAGCACCGACTGACGGAGCTGGCCAGAGCGCGTCTTGTAAGCAATAACAATTTCGTAGCGCCCGCGAAACCCGACCCCTCTCTGCACCGGTTGATACGCCAATAACAAGCGATATCGATACCCGCCACCGAGACCACCAGAAATACGAAAGCTTTCGATCCGCGCCTTCGCCTCCTGCCCCACCACCGGGATCAAGCGCTCGAAGATCAACATATCTTCTTTAAGGGCCGCGTTTTCAGCTTCAAGCGCCTGAATTCGGGAAACAAGCTGTTGCTGTGCTGCGCGCTCCATACTGACTGCATTCTGCCCAGTGCCAACACTGGCGCGCAAAAGACTCAATTCTGCCTGCTGGACCTTGAGCTGCTCTCGAAGATCAGCCAACTGCCCGCCCCCCAGACTGCCATCGCGAATAAACCAGGCCAGCACAAACCCGATCGCCACGAGGAAGAGCCCCCCCAGCAGCAGCCATCGACGCGGCAACTCACTTCGAACAACCAGCCGAGGCGCGGAAATCCCGAAGCGACGCCGAAAGCGCTTCAAACGTAGACTGACTGCCGGTGTATGCATCAAACCGAACCCTCGTTCATGCACGGATTTAATCAGGAACGGTACCGACCGATAGAGAAAGCACCCCTACGCTTAATCTTAGCACCACAACAAAAAAGCCGCCCAGAGGCGGCTTTTTGAGGACAAAAGCGATCAACGCTTCGAGAACTGCTTGCGGCGACGTGCCTTGTGGAAGCCAACCTTCTTCCGTTCGACTTCACGTGCATCGCGGGTGACGAAACCGGCCTTGGAGAGTGCCGGCTTCAGTGCCGCATCGTATTCGATCAGGGCACGCGTGATGCCATGGCGAACAGCGCCGGCCTGGCCGGACTCACCGCCACCGGTAACATTCACCTTGATGTCGAATCCTGCGAGTTGCTCAACCAGCTCAAGCGGTTGACGAACGATCATGCGACCGGTTTCACGCGAGAAGAACTGGTCAATCGGCTTGCCATTGACAACGATGACACCGGAACCACGCTTCATGAACACACGGGCAACAGCGCTCTTGCGACGACCGGTACCGTAGAAATAAGCTTCAGCCATGATACCCCCTTAGATTTCCAGAGCCTTGGGCTGCTGGGCGGTGTGAGGATGCTGGTCACCGGCGTAGCACTTCAGCTTCTTCAGCATGGCATAACCCAGCGGTCCCTTCGGCAACATGCCCTTGACGGCGGTTTCCAGGGCACGACCCGGGAAGCGTTGCTGCATCTTCTTGAAATTGGTTTCGTAGATGCCACCGGGATAACCGGAATGGCGGAAATACTTCTTGTCGTCAGCCTTGTTACCGGTGACGGTGAGCTTGTCCACGTTGGTAACGACGATGAAGTCACCGGTATCAACGTGCGGCGTGTAAATCGCCTTGTGCTTGCCACGAAGGCGACGGGCAATTTCGGTAGCGAGGCGGCCGAGCACCTTGTCTGTGGCGTCTACCACAAACCACTCGCGCTTCACCTCATGTGGCTTGGCGGAAAACGTTTTCATGTGTGTGCCGTCCTGAAAAATTGGGCGCAGATTTGAGAAAGCCTTGGAGTTTAGCCTCAGGCGCCCTCACTGTCAATCACCAAATTGAGCAAGGGTGCATCGAGCAAAAAAAACGCGGCTCGCTGAGCCGCGTTAAATCCACACCAAAGGAGGAGGGTGGAGGAGACAATCCTGAACCGGAGGCTTTTCAGCGCAGTTCGTACGGTTCCCATTCTGCCGAAAGGCAGTGGACATGGCAAGATTTTTTTGTGCATCGCACAATATGTAAGCTTATTCATAAATAAATTTCATTGATTAATTGTAATCGATTGATTTAATTTGATTGTTGTTTTTTTTATAAAACTTGTAGCGATTAGTTAAATCCACGAGCCCCCGCTGGGAGCAATCGGGAAAGCGAAGAAATTGCTGCAGCGCAACATGGACTGACGCAACAATTCCCTTAGAATTGCCCCATCTGGGTCATGGAAAGGAATCAAATGGAGTGCACGGTCAGGTGGTTGGGCAGCGATGCCGGCATGTCGTTTGTCGCCGAGACGGGTAGCGGACACACGGTCATGATGGATGGCGCCCCCGAGGCAGGAGGACGCAATCTCGCGCCGCGACCGATGGAGCTGCTGCTGGCGGGGACAGGCGGTTGCACGGCCTTCGATGTGGTGATGATCCTGAAAAAGGGACGACACGCCGTCGTTTCCTGCGATGTCACCCTGAACGCCGAGCGCGCGGAAAGCGATCCCAAGGTGTTCACCCGGATACATTTCCACTATCGCGTCAAGGGAAGCAAGCTCAAGCCCGAAGCGGTTGCCCGGGCGATCGAACTCTCCAAGGAAAAGTACTGTTCCGCCTCGATCATGCTCGCGCAATCGGCGGACATCACCGCCGACTTCGAAATCATCGAGGCTTGAGCGCCCGTCTCCGGTAGCCGACCGCCAATTACAAGTGGTAGGACAGTGCGGTCATGACCCGGGCGGTTGTCCGCATTCCAAGCCGGACGGGCGGCGGCAACTCGGCAGCACCGAACTGGACAGCCATTTCCGCATGGCCGATTTCGTCCCGTCGCATCTGATCGACGATGGCCCGGGATTTACCATCAGCCGCAGGCAGGATGGCCAGATGGCCATCCAGGTGGGCCTCCACCTGACGTTCGGTTTCGGCGAGGAAGCCCAGGTTCCACTTATCCCCGAGCAGACCAGCAGCGACACCGATTGAAAGCGAGCCCAGGTACCAGAGCGGATTCAACAGACTGGTGCGCCCACCCAACTCGGTCAGCCGGCGCTCGGTCCAGGCGAGATGCTCGGTTTCTTCGTCGGCTGCCTTGCGTAGCGCCTCGCGCACGGCGGGCTGGCGCGAGGTGAGCGCCTGCCCTTGATAGAGGGCCTGAGCGCAGATTTCTCCGCAATGGTTGACCCGCATCAGCCCCACAACCTGCCTGCGCTCGGCCGCATCAAGCTCACAATCCGGCAGCTCGACACCGGGGACAGGACGGCTCGTCCGCGATGGCGCGGCAAGTGTGCGCAAAGCGCGGTCGAACTCAAGAATCAGGGAATCGAGCGACATCGGATCACCACTGGCCATGCGAGGGAATCCCGCCAACCGCCAGAGCCCGGCGCGCTTCATCGGGATTGCGGACGACAAAGCCCCCGGGGCAGAAATATTCCGCATACAACGCAGCATGCTGGCGATTCGGCGGAATGTCGCGGATCTTTTCCCAGGCCTCGTTGCGCGAGGTCGACCAACTGCCATCGCGCCGAGCAGTCGCATAGATACGCTTTTCCCGTGTTGAACACCGCAAGCCTTCGTAGGTCATGTTGCGGGCACCGCCGGCCGTTTCGACCAGCATGACGTAGCGGATCACGCCATCCCCGCCCACCGTCAGCGAGACAGGATCGACAAAAAATCGATTGGTCGCAGTCGGACTGACGTAAAGCGCCTTCATGCGCTCAGGTGGCGGCATCTCGGGAAAGACAACCGCATCCTCCTGCCATGCCGCCTCCTCCTCGTCGTAAGCCAGGGCGCTACCGGGCAAGCCCAGAAGCGACAGAACCAGCAACGAAGTGGCAACAAGACCGCTACGCTCAGCAATCATGACCCAGCCCCTCCTTCCTGAGGCAACGTGTCGAGGGAATCACCTCCTCGCAGGCCCTTGCCGTGTCGGCGATCCTGTTCGAGGAAGCGCACCAACTCGTTCAAGGCTTGCTGATACACGCCGCGCTTGAATTCGATCACCGTTTCCAGCGGCACCCAGTAATCGTTCCAGCGCCAGGCGTCGAACTCCGGCTTGGCGGTCGCCCGCAAGCTGACGTCGCTGTCGCGGCCGACCAGACGGAGAAGGAACCAGATCTGCTTCTGGCCTTTGTAAGACCCGCGCCATTCGCGCTTGATCCATTGATTCGGCACTTCGTAACGCAGCCAGCCCTTGGTCCGCCCGAGTATGCGCACGTGCTCGGGACGCAGCCCGACCTCTTCGTGCAGTTCCCGGTACATCGCTTCTTCGGGGGTTTCACCCCGCTTGATGCCACCTTGTGGAAACTGCCAGGAATGTTCACGTATGCGCTTGCCCCAGAAGACCTCGTTTTTGGCGTTGCAAAGAATGATGCCGACGTTCGGGCGAAAGCCTTCGCGGTCGAGCATAGAAAACCTGCTAAAAATATTGGGTTACCTGGATTCTTTCACAAAGGGCGTCGATACGCAAAAAAGCGGCAAAGAACACGCTCCGTGTAAAATCCGCTTTTTTCCACGAATTCAAGAGCATTCCATGCGTACCTCGCAGTTCTTCTTCACCACCCTCAAGGAAGCCCCGGCCGACGCCGAAGTCGTCAGCCAGAAACTGATGCTGCGCGCCGGCTACATCAAGCGTTCGGCGGCCGGCATCTATACCTGGATGCCGCTCGGCCTGCGCGTGCTGCGCAAGGTCGAGAACATCGTGCGCGAGGAAATGAATGCCGCCGGCGCACTGGAACTGCTGATGCCGGCCGTGCAGCCCTTCGAGCTCTGGGAAGAGTCGGGCCGCGGCCCGGCCTACGGCCCGGAACTGCTGCGTTTCAAGGACCGTCACCAGCGCGATTTCGTGATCGGCCCGACGCACGAGGAAGTCATCACCGACGTCGTCCGCCGCGACGTCAAGAGCTACCGCCAGTTGCCGATCCACCTCTACCAGATCCAGACCAAGTTCCGCGACGAGATCCGCCCGCGCTTCGGCGTCATGCGCGGCCGCGAATTCCTGATGAAGGACGGCTACTCCTTCCACACCTCGTTCGACGACCTGGTCCGCGAGTACGGCAACATGTACGCCACCTACAGCCGCATCTTCACCCGCCTCGGCCTGAAGTTCCGCGCCGTGGCGGCCGACACCGGCGCCATCGGCGGCGACGGCTCGCATGAATTCCACGTCCTGGCCGATTCCGGCGAGGACGATATCGCCTTCTGCCCGGACTCCGACTACGCGGCCAACGTCGAACTGGCCGAAGCCGTCGCCCCGGCAACGCCGCGTGCCGCTGCCGGCAAGGCGCTGGAAAAGATCGCCACGCCGGGCAAGATGGCCTGCGCCGACGTCGCCGCCTTCCTGGCGATCGAGCCGACGCAGATCGTCAAGTCGATCGCCGTCGTTGCCGAACGCGAGGACGGCGACAAGCAGTTCGCCCTGCTGCTGCTGCGCGCCGACCACGAACTGAACGAGATCAAGGCAGCCAAGATCCCGGCGCTCGGCGCTTTCCGCTTCGCCTCCGACGGCGAAGTCCAGGAGTATCTCGGCTGCGTTCCGGGCTATATCGGCCCGGTCGGTGTCGACGCCGGCAAGGTGGCGGTCTTTGCCGACCGTACGGTCGCCGCGATGAGCGACTTCGTGTGCGGCGCCAACGAGGCCGGATTCCACCTCAGCGGCGCCAACTTCGGCCGCGACCTGCCCGAACCGGCAGTCTTCGACATCCGCAACGTCGTCGCCGGCGACCCCTCGCCGGACGGCAAGGGCGTGCTCGGCATCTGCCGCGGCATCGAGGTCGGCCACATCTTCCAGTTGCGCAGCAAGTACGCCAAGGCCCTGAACTGCGCATTCCTCGACGAGAACGGCAAGAGCCAGATCATGGAGATGGGCTGCTACGGCATCGGCGTCTCGCGCATCGTCGGCGCTGCCATCGAGCAGGGCAACGACGACAAGGGCATCATCCTGCCGCCGACCATCGCCCCCTTCGCCGTCTGCATCGTGCCGATGGGCTACCACAAGAGCGAAGCGGTCAAGGTCGCCGCCGACCAGCTCTACGCCGACCTGAAAAAGCTAGGCATCGATGTCGTGCTGGACGACCGCAACGAGCGCCCCGGCGTCATGTTCGCCGACATGGAGCTGATCGGTATTCCGCACCGCGTGGTGATCGGCGAGCGCGGCCTGAAGGACGGCCAGTTCGAATACAAGGGCCGTACCGAGGCGGAAGCGACGATGGTCGCCCAGGGCGAGATCGTCGGCCTGCTCCAGGAGAAGCTGTGCGGCGCCTGATCGGCCTGTTGCTGTTATTGGGCGCCACGGCGGTTCACGCCGGCGCCCAGATGTATGAGCCGCTCGCCGCCAGCGTTCGGGCGGCGCTCTACGAGGCCGTCTCCGACAGCCGCCCGCAAGCCAATTCGTTCAAGTCACCGATCGAAGCTGCGGACTGGCTGGGGGAAATGTCGCGGCGACTGGAGAAACGCATTCCCGACCGCGACTACCGTATCGACCTGCTGCGCAGCATCCACTACGAGGCCACCCGCGCCGGCCTTGATCCGCACATGGTGCTGGGCCTGATCCAGGTCGAATCGGCCTTCCGCAAGTACGCCGTATCCTCGGTCGGGGCCCGTGGCTACATGCAGGTGATGCCATTCTGGTTGAAGGTGATCGGCCGCCCGGAGGACAACCTGTTCGACATGCGCACCAACCTGCGCTACGGCTGCACCATCCTGCGTCACTATCTGGACATCGAAAAGGGCGACCTCTACCGCGCCCTGGGCCGCTACAACGGCAGCCTGGGCAAGCCCGAGTACCCCAATCTGGTCCGTGCCGCATGGCAGAACCACTGGGCCTTCGGCAGCAGCCCGAACGGACTGGCCGCCACCAACCGCTGAATCAGCGACCGAAGCCGCCCATCCCGCCGGGCAGCATGCCCTTCATGCCGCGCATCAGTTTGCCCATGCCGCCCTTGGAAAACTGCTTCATCATCTTCTGCGTCTGTTCGAACTGGTTGAGCAGGCGGTTGACCTCCTGGACCTGGACGCCCGCCCCCATGGCGATACGACGCTTGCGGCTGGCCTTGATCAATTCCGGCTTGGCCCGCTCGGCCGGGGTCATCGAATTGATGATGCCCTCGACCCGGCCGATCATCTTGTTCTCGGCACCCGCCGGCAATTGACCGGCAGCCTGGGCAAACTGCGCCGGCAGCTTGTCCATCAGCGAACCCAGCCCACCCATGGCGCGCATCTGGCCGATCTGCGCCTTGAAATCGTTGAGATCGAAGCCCTTCCCGGACTTCAGCTTCTTGGCGAAAGCCAGCGCCTTTTCCTCGTCGATGCCCTTCTTCGCTTCCTCGATCAGCGACAGCACGTCGCCCATGCCGAGGATGCGCGAAGCCATCCGTTCCGGGTGGAAAGCCTCCAGCCCGGTCAGCTTCTCGCCGACCCCGGCAAACTTGATCGGCTTGCCGGTGACGTGACGCACCGACAGGGCAGCACCACCGCGGGAATCGCCGTCGAGCTTGGTCAGCACCACACCGGTCAGCGGCAAGGCCTCGTTGAAGGCCTTGGCGGTATTGACCGCATCCTGACCGAGCATGGCATCGACCACGAACAGGGTTTCGATCGGCTTGATCGCCGCATGCAGGCGCTTGATCTCGGCCATCATTGCTTCATCGATGGCCAGACGGCCGGCGGTATCAACCAGCAGGACATCATGGTAGTGACGCTTGGCCCAATCCACGGCTGCGGCGGCGATGGCTTCGGGCTTCTCGCCCACGTCGGACGGGAAGAAATCGACGCCCGCCTGGCCGGCCACCGACTTCAACTGCTCGATCGCCGCCGGGCGATAGACGTCACAGGAGACCACCAACACCTTCTTCTTGTGGTTTTCCTTGAGAAACTTGCCCAGTTTGCCGACCGTGGTCGTCTTGCCGGCACCCTGCAGGCCGGCCATCAGCACGATGGCCGGCGGCTGGGTGTTGAAACTGATGCCTTCGTGGGCGTCGCCCATGATCTTGGTCAGTTCGCCATGGACGACACCGATCAGCGCCTGGCCCGGATTGAGCGAACCGATCACTTCCTGGCCCACCGCCTTTTCCTTGACCGCCGCGATGAAATCCTTGACCACCGGCAGCGCCACATCGGCCTCCAGCAGGGCCATGCGCACCTCGCGCAGGGCATCGGCGATATTGGATTCGGTCAGGCGGGCTTCGCCCTTGAGCGTCTTCATGACGCGGGCAAGGCGGGTAGTCAGGTTGTCGAGCATGTCAGAGGGGCTTCTAGTAGAATTCGTGAATGGTCGACATTGTAATTCAGCTTCTCCCCCATATCCTCGCTGCCCTGCTTTATGGGGCACTCGGCTTCCATTTCTGGAATACCCGCTGGCGCGACCATGAAGGCCAGTGCGTCGCCTGCCCGATGCTTTCCTGGGAGCGACTGGCCATTGGTGCCACCCTGGCAGTTCACGCTTTCGGCCTGTTCAGCACCCTGCTCAGCCCGGCCGGCATGCGCTTCTCCTTTGCCCTGGCGCTGTCACTGATGATGTGGCTGGCGGTATTGATCTACTGGCTGGAAAGTTTCATGGCCCGCATGGAAGGCATGCAGCCGATGGTGCTCCCGGTTGCTGCGGTCTGCGCGCTGCTGCCGGCGATCTTCCGCCACGACCACCTGATCGCCCTGGCCGAGGACACCGGCTTCCAGTTTCATTTCCTCACCGCCATGCTCGCCTACAGCCTGCTGACGCTGGCCGCGCTGCACGCCATCTTCATGGGTTTCACCGAAAACGCCCTGCATCGGCGACTGGTCAAGCGCAGCCTGGCCAGCCTGCCGTCCCTGATGGCGATGGAATCGCTGCTGTTCCGCATGCTGATGCTGGGCTTCATCCTTCTCACCCTGGCTGTCGGCAGCGGCCTGCTGTTTTCCGAAGCGATCTTCGGCAAGCCCCTGAGCTTCGATCACAAGGTCGTTTTCGCCATCGCCTCGTGGTGCATCTTCGCCACCCTGCTGTTCGGCCGCCATGCCTGGGGCTGGCGCGGCAAGCGCGCCCTGCGCATGACCCTGGCCGGCTTCGGCTTGCTCATTCTGGCCTATTTCGGCAGCCGCTTCGTCGTGGAAATCATCCTCGGCCGATTCTGACGTGGACTCCATCTCAATCTCGGTGCAGTTAGGCGCCCTGATCGGATTGCTGGCCATGTCCGCCATCTTCTCGATGAGCGAGACGGCAATGATGGCGGCCAACCGCTTCCGCCTCCGGCACATGGCCCAGAACGGCCACCGCGGTGCCGCCAAGGCACTGGCCCTGCTTGAGCATACGGACAAGATGCTGGGTGTCATCCTGCTTGGCAACAACCTGGTCAATGCCGCAGCCGCAACCCTGGTCAGCGTCATCGCCATGCACCTGTTCGGCGAGGAAAAATGGGCCCTGGGCGCCAGCACCCTGGTCATCACCTTCGCCATTCTGGTGTTTTCGGAAATCACGCCCAAGATCGTCGGTGCCTCCTACGCGGATCGCCTGGCCCTGATCATGGCCTACTTTCTGACCCCATTGCTGCGGATCTGTTACCCGGTGGTCTGGTTCGTCAATCTATTTGCCGCAGCCATCCTGCGCACCCTGGGCTTATCGATGAAACCAAGCGCCGAGTCGGCGCGTCTCTCTCCCGAGGAGTTGCGCAGCCTGGTCCTGGAATCTTCGCACGTCGTCCCCAAGAAGCATCAGTCCATCCTGAACAGCCTGTTCGACCTCAACAACATCACCGTCGAAGACATGATGACGCCACGCGGCAGTATCGAGATTCTCGACATTGAGCAGGAGTGGGAGGCTGTGCACCAGCAATTGCTGACCAGCCACCATAGCCGTCTCCCCGTGTGTCGCGGCTCGCTCGACCAGTTGCTCGGCATTCTGCCGGTACGACGCGTACTGGCCGGCATCTCGTCATCCGACTTCAACGAGGCATCGCTGCTCGAACAGGTGCAACAAGCCTATTACATTCCAGCCGGCACAGCCGTTTTCTCGCAGCTGAGCTTTTTCCAGGAGAACCGGCAGCGAATCGGTTTCGTGGTCGACGAATACGGTGAAATTCTTGGCCTGCTCACGCTGGAAGACATCATCGAGGAAATCGTCGGCGATTTCACCACTTCAGGCCCCAGCCCGGATCATGAACTCACCTGGTCGGAAGAAGGCAGCGTCGTGGTTGAAGGATCGCGTCTCTTGCGCGATCTGAATCGCATGCTCGACCTTGACTTCCCGCTCGCCGGTCCGAAAACCCTCAACGGTCTGATCCTCGAGCATTTCCAGGACATCCCGGAAGCTGATGTCAGTCTCAAGCTGAACGACATCGCTGTTGAAATACTACAAACCAGAAACCGCAGTGTCGTTACCGCCCGCATCTATCGTCCGGCGCTGATAGAAGACAGCGTCAGTCTTTACAAAGCCCCGCCCACGTAGCATCATCGGGCGATCCAGACGGCATCCGAGACTCTCCCTCCTCATGGCAGCAACCCCTCAGAACTCTCCGCTCAGCGGCCTGGCCCGCGCGCTTGTCCAGGCCGGTCGCCTGAAGGAGGCGGAAGCCGAGGAACTGTCGCTGCAGGCGCTCGCAGCAAAGCTCCCCCTGATTGAGCAGATCATCTCCACCAAAAAGGCGACGGCGCTCGAAATCGCGCGCTTTTCCGCCGAAACCTTCGGTTATCCGCTGTTCGACCTGGACGCCATTGATGAGCGACACATCCCTCAGGATGCCATCGACCGCAAACTGATCGCAACGCACAAGGTGGTTCCGCTCAACAAGCGGGGCAACCGGCTATCGGTGGCAATCGCCGATCCAACCAACCTGCGGGCGCTTGATGAAATCCGCTTCCAGACTGGGCTGACGGTCGACCCCATCGTTGTCGAGCACACCAAGCTTCTGCCCTTCGTGGCCAAGTTTTCGGAATCGGCCTCGGATGCGCTGAAGAGCCTGACCGACGAAGACATCAACCTGGATTTCCTCGACGAAGAGGCCGGCAGCAAGTCCGACGACGCCTCGGCACAGGAAATCGACGACGCACCGGTCGTCAAGTTCATCCAGAAGATGCTGCTCGACGCGATCAACGATGGCGCCTCCGACATCCACTTCGAGCCCTACGAAAAGTACTACCGCATCCGTTTCCGGGTGGATGGCGTACTGCGGGAGGTGGCAACACCACCTCTCGCCATCAAGGAAAAAATCGCTTCACGGATCAAGGTCATTTCTCGCCTGAACATTGCTGAAAAGCGCGTACCCCAGGACGGCCGCATGAAGCTGGTGCTGTCCAAATCGCGGGCCATCGATTTCCGGGTCAGCACCCTGCCCACCCTGCAGGGCGAAAAAATCGTGCTGCGTATCCTGGACCCGGCCTCAGCCACGCTCGGTATCGACGCACTCGGCTACGAGCCCGAACAGAGAGCCGTCCTCCTCGATGCGATCAATCGTCCTTACGGCATGGTCCTGGTCACCGGCCCGACCGGTTCGGGCAAAACCGTATCGCTCTACACCTGTCTCAACATTCTCAACCGGGATGGCGTCAACATCGCGACTGCCGAGGATCCGGCCGAAATCAATCTGGCCGGGATCAACCAGGTCAATGTCGACGACCGGGCGGGGCTGACCTTTCCGGTCGCCCTCAAGGCTTTCCTGCGTCAGGATCCGGACATCATCATGGTTGGTGAAATCCGCGACCTCGAGACGGCGGAAATTGCCATCAAGGCAGCCCAGACCGGCCACATGGTGCTGTCGACGCTGCACACCAACGATGCGCCGCAGACGCTGACCCGCTTGATGAACATGGGCGTGCCGACCTTCAACATCGCCTCCAGCATCCTGCTGATCACCGCTCAGCGGCTGGCCAGACGGTTGTGTACCTGCAAACAGCCGATCAACGTTCCGGAAAAAGCGCTGCTCGATGCCGGCTTCAAGCCGGAAGATCTCGACGGCAAGTGGACACTCTACGGCCCGGTCGGCTGCGAGCGCTGCAAGGGGACTGGCTACAAGGGACGGGTCGGCATTTACCAGGTCATGCCGATCAGCGAGGAAATGCAGCGTCTGATCATGAACGGCGCAACCTCGATCGACCTGGGCAACCAAGCCCGCCTCGAAGGCGTCAAGGACCTGCGCGAATCTGGATTGCTCAAGGTCAAACAGGGACTCACCTCGCTCGAAGAAGTACTGAGCACCACGAACGCATGAAAACAAGGACAGCGTAATGGCCAGCCCATCCAAACCCAAGACTTCCGTCATCAAGGAGAGCACCTTCCAATGGGAGGGACGCAACAAGGATGGCAAGACAGTCCGCGGCGAGATGCGCGCAGCCAGCGAAACAGTGGTGCAGACCACGCTGCGGCGGCAAGGCATCACCTCACCGAAGATCAAGAAACTGCGCTTCAAATCGGGTGGTCGCATCACCGACAAGGACATCACGTTGTTCACCCGGCAACTGGCGACAATGATGCGATCCGGCGTGCCGCTTCTGCAGTCCTTCGACATCGTCGGTCGTGGCCATGCCAACCCGGCGGTCGGCAAACTGCTGCTCGACATCAAGGCCGACGTCGAAACCGGCACCGCCCTGTCGCAGGCCTTCCGCAAGTACCCGTTGTACTTCGATGCCCTGTTCTGCAACCTGATCGCCGCCGGCGAGCAGGCCGGCATTCTCGATTCCTTGCTGGAGCGTCTGGCCACTTACAAGGAAAAAATCCTGGCGATCAAGAGCAAGATCAAGAAAGCTCTGTTCTACCCGATCGCGGTGCTCATCGTCGCCTTCATCATCACTGCGGTGATCATGATCTTCGTGATTCCGGCCTTCAAGGAAGTATTCAACAGCTTCGGCGCCGACCTTCCCCTGCCGACCCTGATCGTCATTGCCATGTCGGACTTCTTCGTGGACTGGTGGTGGGCAATTTTCGGCGCCATCGGCGGCGGCATCTACTTCTTCCTGCAAAGCTGGAAGCGCTCGGAAAAAGTCCAGATGTTCATGGACAGATTGCTGTTGCGCCTGCCCATCTTTGGCGAAATCGTCCGCAAGTCGGTCATTGCCCGTTGGACGAGGACGCTGGCCACCATGTTCGCCGCCGGCGTGCCGTTGGTAGAGTCCTTGGAGTCGGTTGGCGGTGCTGCCGGCAATCACGTGTATAAGCAGGCCACCCGCCAGATCCAGGGCGAAGTCTCCACCGGCACCAGTCTGACTGCCGCAATGCAGAACGCCATCATTTTCCCCAACATGGTCACCCAGATGGTCGCCATTGGCGAGGAATCGGGCGCCCTCGACTCAATGTTGTCCAAGGTTGCCGATTTCTTCGAGCAGGAGGTGGATGACTCCGTCGAAGCCATGTCCAGCCTGATGGAACCGATGATCATGGTGGTGCTGGGAACATTGATCGGCGGCATGGTCGTCGCCATGTACCTGCCCATCTTCAAGATCGGCGCGGTGGTCGGATGATCCCCGAGACCCTGGGCGGACTGGCGCTTGCCGCCGGCCTGCTGGGACTTTGCGTCGGCAGTTTCCTCAACGTCGTCATTCACCGCCTGCCGCGGATGATGGAAGCCGACTGGCAACGCCAATGCGCCGAACTGCGGGGCGAAACGCCAGTGGCCGAGGCCACCTACAATCTGGCCACCCCCCGCTCCAGCTGCCCGAACTGCGGTCACCGGATCAGTGCGCTGGAAAACATTCCCCTGATCAGCTACCTGTTCATCCTGCGCGGTCGCTGTTCGGACTGCGCCACGCCGATTTCGCCACGCTATCCGCTGGTCGAGGCCCTGACCGGCGTCCTCTCCGCCTACACCGTATGGCACTTCGGCCTCACCCCGGCTGCAGCCGGTGCCCTGTTTCTGGTCTGGGCCCTGGTTGCGCTGACCTTCATCGACTTCGACACCCAACTGCTGCCGGACAGCATCACCCTGCCCCTGCTCTGGCTGGGCCTGCTGTTCAACCTCGCCGGCAGCTATACCGCCATCGACACCGCGGTCATCGGCGCCATCGCCGGTTACCTTTCGCTGTGGTCGGTTTTCTGGGCATTCAAGCTGGCGACCGGCAAAGAGGGGATGGGTTACGGCGATTTCAAACTGCTCGCAGCACTCGGCGCCTGGCTGGGCTGGCCGGCCCTCCCCACCATCATTCTGCTTTCCTCCCTGGTCGGCGCAGTCGTCGGCATCAGCCTGATCGTATTCGCCCGGCGCGGCCGCAACGTGCCCATTCCCTTCGGCCCCTACCTCGCCGCCGCAGGTCTGATCGCACTATTCTGGGGACAAAAGCTGAGCGAAACCTACCTCGGACTGGCCTATTGAAAACCGGAACTGCGCCCCAATATTACAAGCACGGCTTTTCGGTTACAATTCAAGGTTTTGGAGGATTCTCATGCCGATCTACGAATATCGCTGCGACTCCTGCGGTTTTCAGAAGGAACACCTGCAGAAGCTGAGCGACGCCCCGCTCACCACCTGCCCGTCCTGCGGCCAGGAAAGCTACGCCAAACTTTTGTCCGCGGCCGGCTTCCAGCTCAAGGGTAGCGGCTGGTACGCCACTGACTTCAAGGGCTCAAGCCAGCCCAAGGCACCGCCTCCCTGCCAGACCGGAGAAGGAAGCTGCTCATCGTGCGCGGCCAGCTGATCAAGCGCTACTTCATTACCGGACTGTTGATCTGGGTACCCCTGGTCATTACCGCCTGGGTACTGTCGATCATCGTCAACACGCTCGACCAGACGCTGACTCTCCTTCCCGAAGTCGTCCACCCGCGCCGGCTGTTCGGTTTCGCCATTCCCGGGGCCGGTGCCGTGCTCACCCTGTTGATCATCCTGGTCACCGGCCTGCTCGCCGCCAATTTCATCGGCGAGAAACTGGTCCGCTGGTGGAACGCCCTGCTGTCGCGGATTCCCGTCGTCAATTCGGTATACAAGGCAGTCAAGCAGGTATCCGACACTTTGTTCGCCCCCAATGGAAACGCCTTCCGCAAGGCGCTCCTGGTCCAGTATCCTCGCCAAGGCGCATGGACCATCGCCTTTCTGACCGGCACTCCGGGCGGCGACATCCGCAATCACTTGCAAGGCGATTTCGTCAGTGTCTACGTGCCGACCACGCCCAACCCGACCTCAGGCTTCTTTCTCATGATGCCGAAGGCCGACGTCGTCGAACTCGACATGACGGTCGACGAAGCCCTCAAATACATCATTTCGATGGGTGTCGTGGCTCCTCCGCCGCGCGCCCGCATCGTCCCCCATACTTAAGCAACCCCCACGGAATTTTCATGCGTACCCATTACTGCGGACAACTCAACGCCGGCCTCGACGGCCAGATCGTCACCCTGTGCGGCTGGGCCCACCGTCGTCGCGACCACGGCGGCGTCATCTTCATCGACCTGCGTGACCGCGAAGGTCTGGCCCAAGTCGTCTGCGACCCGGATCGGGCCGACAGCTTCAAGATCGCCGAATCGGTACGCAACGAGTTCTGCCTGAAGATCACCGGCAAGGTGCGTCCGCGCCCGGCCGGCACCACCAATGCCAACCTGGCTTCCGGCGAGATCGAAGTACTCTGTCACGAGATCGAGGTGCTGAACCCGTCCGTGACCCCGCCGTTCCAGCTCGACGACGAAAACCTCACCGAGAACGTCCGCCTGACCCACCGCGTCATCGACCTGCGCCGCCCGCAGATGCAGAACAACCTGATGCTGCGCTACAAGACGGCCCGCGCCTTCCGCCGCTTCCTCGACGACAACGGTTTCGTTGACGTTGAAACCCCGATGCTGACCAAGTCCACCCCGGAAGGTGCGCGCGACTATCTGGTGCCGTCGCGCGTCCATCCCGGCCAGTTCTTCGCCCTGCCGCAATCGCCGCAGCTGTTCAAGCAACTGCTGATGGTCGCCGGTTTCGACCGCTACTACCAGATCACCAAGTGCTTCCGCGACGAAGACCTGCGCGCCGACCGCCAGCCGGAATTCACCCAGGTCGATATCGAAACCTCGTTCATGAGCGAGGCCGAAATCACCGCGCTGATGGAACAACTGATCCGCCGCGTGTTCAAGGAAGCGATCGACGTCGACCTGCCGGAATTCCCGCGCATGACCTATGCCGAAGCCATGCGCCGCTTCGGTTCGGACAAGCCGGACCTGCGCGTCACGCTTGAACTGGTCGATGTCGC
>Ga0209794_1001360_pt1 | contig 19490 bp, 17 predicted proteins | sample EBPBio232013_DNA_FD_185869 | JGI IMG/M metagenome (GOLD analysis project Ga0209794, IMG submission 185869) | Wastewater treatment Type I Accumulibacter community from EBPR Bioreactor in Madison, WI, USA - Reactor 1_5/23/2013_ DNA (SPAdes)... | ecosystem: Engineered > Bioreactor > EBPR >... | reverse complement strand
CCACGGGCCGGATCGACGGCGGCAGGATCTGCTTGTGGAAGCCGTGGGCGTCGAGCGCGTCGGATACCGGCGCGGCGGCGATCAGCGGGCGGGCGCGTTCGATGATCTCGGCGAAAGTCTCGGTCATGGCGGCCCCTGTCGCGCGGTTTCCTCGCCGCCGGCGCTCTTGCGGCGCCGGACGGATCGGAAGCGATACTAGGGCGCGACTCGGCTCCGGCCAGCCCCGTTCCCGGGGGGCCAGCCCTGACGCCGCAGGGGCGTCAGCCCGCCTTCTTGGCGAGGAAGTTCTGCACGCCTTCCGTGAAGGCCGGGCGGACGATGAGGCCGATCTGTGTCTCGCGCTCGGCATCGAGCTGGGCGGCGAGATCGTTGGTCTCGGCCTTGTCGAGCAGCCGCCTGATTTCGAAGAAGGCCTCGGGAGAACCGCGGCCGAGGCGCACCGCGAGCGCCCGCGCGGTCGGCAGGCACGCCTCGTCATCGACGCAGGACCAGACGAGGCCCCATTCGGCGGCCCGTTCGGCGGGGAGCTTGTCGCCGAGCAGGGCGAGGGCGCGGGAACGCGCCCGGCCAATGGCGCGCGGCAGGAACCAGGTGACGCCGAGATCGGGCACGAGGCCGAGCTGCGGCCCGAAGGTCAGCACGAAGGATGCCGAGCGGGCGGCCACCGCGATGTCGCAGGCGAGGGCGAGGCCGACGCCCGCGCCGGCCGCGACGCCGTTGATCGCGGCGATGGTGGGCTTGGGGAAATTGTCGATCGCGAGGATCAGCGGATTGTAGAGGTCGCGCATGGCTGCATTGACGCCCTCGGCCGTGGGGCTAAGGCCGCCCGCAAGATCGGCGCCGGCGCAGAAGCCGCGACCGTTGCCGGTGAGGATCAGCGCCTTGACCTCCGGGTCGACACGCGCGGCATCGACCGATTTCAGCGCCCCGCGCACGAGATCCTCGTTGAAGGCGTTGAGCCGCTCGGGGCGGTCCAGCGTCAGCGTCGCTATGCCCTCGTTGACGTCATAAGTCGTGGCCATGGGTCAGGTCCTCCCGGCGACGAGACCGGAGGCCAGCGCCGCATCGATATCGTTCTGGGTGAAGCCGGCACTGCGCAAGATATCGCCGGTCTCCGCGCCCGGCCCGGCGGAGCCCGGAGCGAGTTCGGTCGGCGTGTCGGAGAAGCGCGGCGCGGGCTTCGGCATCGGGCCGTGCTTGGTCGCGACGAAGGTGCCGCGCGCGACATTGTGCGGATGGGTCGTGGCCTCCACGGGGTCGAGGACCGGCGCGAAGCAGACGTCGGAATCGTCGAGCAGCGCGCACCATTCATCGCGCGTCTTGGTGCGGAAGGTCGCGTCGATGGCCGCGCGCAGGTCCGGCCACATGGTCTTGTCCCACTGCTTGACGAAGCGCCGATCGGTCAGGTTCAGGCCCTTCAGCAGCGCGGCGTAGAACTGCGGCTCCAGCGAGCCGATCGCGACATATTTGCCGTCGGCGGTGTCATAGACGCCGTAGAAGGGCGCCCCACCGTCGAGCATGTTGGCGGCGCGCTTCACCTTCCAGACGCCCTCGTTGACCATGCCGTAGATCATCGTGCCGAGCACGGCAGCGCCATCGACCATGGCGGCGTCGACCACCTGGCCCCTGCCCGACGACTTCGCGCTGTAGAGCGCGGCGACCATGCCCAGCGCCAGCATCATGCCGCCGCCGCCGAAATCGGCGGCAAGGTTGAGCGGCGGCACCGGCGGCCGGTCGGCCGGCCCGAGCGGCCAGAGCATGCCCGAGAGCGCGAGATAGTTGATGTCGTGGCCGGGCGCCGGCCCCATCGGCCCGTCCTGCCCCCAGCCGGTCATGCGGCCGTAAATGAGTTTGGGATTGGCTTTGAGGCACACGTCCGGCCCGAGCCCGAGCCGTTCCATGACGCCGGGCCGGAAGCCTTCGATCAGGCCGTCGGCCCTGGCGAGGATCTTCAGGATCAGGTCGGTGGAGCCGGGTTTCTTGAGATCGACGGCGATCGACCTGCGGCCGCGGCCGAGCACGTCGCCGGCAATGGAATTGGCCGGGCCCGCCCGGTCGATGCGGATGATTTCAGCGCCGAGATCGGCCAGCATCATGGCGCAGAAGGGCCCCGGGCCGAGGCCCTGGAACTCGACGATGGTCACGCCGGCGAGCGGTCCGCTTCTGGTCACCTGATATCCTCCCGGCCGCGGCAAAGCGGCCCATTTCCGTTGGGCCGGAACGCTAAAGACGAGCCTTTCCAAGTCAAGGCGAGCCCGGCCCTGCCTTCCGGGGGATGGCGGCGTGCCGCGCCGGCGACGGCATTTCTCCGTTGCATTTTGAGCCCGAGCGGCCATGTATGCCTCGACCAAAGACATAGGCGGGACCCCGCCGGGGCCTTCGTGCAGGGAGATAATCATGAGCGGCAACGGCAGCGCGAAATTCGGCGCAACCTTCGGCGGCAGCTACGGCGCGAGCTATGGCAGCCCTGCGCCGCAGGCAGCGCCCGCACCTGCCGCGGACGCCGCTGCCGTCGATTCCGGCGACCTGATCAAGGACACCACGACCCGCGACTTCGTGAAGGACGTGCTGGAGGAATCCAAGAAGCAGCCGGTTCTCGTCGATTTCTGGGCGCCGTGGTGCGGCCCCTGCAAGCAGCTCACCCCGGTGCTGGAGAAGGTGGTCCGCTCCTTCAAGGGCAAGGTGAAGCTCGTGAAGATGGACATCGAAAAGTACGATGATGTCGCTCGCCAGCTCGGCATCCAGTCGATCCCGGCCATCGTCGCCTTCGACAAGGGCCAGGGCATCGACGGCTTCATGGGCGCGCTGCCTGAAGCCCAGGTGACCGCCTTCATCGAGAAACTGGTGGGCGGCAAGGCCGGCGCCGACATGGCCGAGGCGGTCGCCGCCGCCGATGCCGCTTTCGCCGAGGGCGATGTCGCCGGCGCGGCGCAGATCTATGCGCAGGTGCTGGGCGCCGAGCCCGACAATGTCGCAGCGCTGGCCGGCCTTGCCCGCTGCGCGGTTGCGACCGGCGATCTGGAACAGGCCAAGGGCCTTCTCGGCGAGGTTCCCGCCAACAAGCAGAACGATCCGGCCGTCGCCGCCGCCCGCGCGGCGCTGGAGCTCGCAGAGAAAACCGCCGACCTCGGCCCGATCACGGAGCTCGAGGAGAAGGTCGCCGCCAACCCGGCCGACCACCGCGCCCGCTTCGACCTCGCCGTTGCGCTCAACGCCAAGGACAAGCGCGAAGAGGCGACCGACCACCTGCTGGAGATCTTCAAGCGCGATCGCACCTGGGACGACGACGGCGCGCGCCGGCAGCTCGTCCAGTTCTTCGAGGCCTGGGGCCCGATGGACGAGGCGACGCTGGCGGGGCGGCGCAAGCTGTCGTCGCTGCTGTTCCGGTAAGGGCGGATTGCCGGCGGCTGGCGAGGCAATCACGGTATAATATCTTATGACATGATTTTATTCCTTGACCAGCGTAACGCTGCCTGGTAGGAATCTCGGTAGTTTCGGAATTGCGTCCGGAGCTACCTCTTCCGCGTCAGTCCCAGCCGCTTCGCGGCGATCCGGTCGAGCCAGCGGGCCGGCAGGATCAGCGGCAGGATCCAGTTCATCAGCGGCGACGGCGTGATCGCATAGCGCACTTTCGGCTTGTCGACCGTCAGCGCCGTGTGAACGACATCCGCCACGGCCTGCGGCGGCAGCGCGTGCCTTGCGCGCGCCAGAACCTCCGTCTCGAAGCGCTCGATCAGCGGACCGTAGATGGTCGCCTGATAGAGCGAGCGGTCGACACCCGCCGCCGACTTCTCCCAGATCGGCGTCGCAACCGGGCCGGGGCCGACAATGACCACATCGACGCCGAAGGGGATGAGTTCGCGCCGGAGCGAATGGCTGATCGCCTCCAGTGCGTGCTTGGAGGCCGCATAACCGCCGACCACAGGCCATGACAGCCGGCCTGACACGGAGGACATCATGACGATGCGGCCGGGCTTGCCGGCAAAACCCTCGCGTGCGCCGAGAAGCGACCCGAAAGCCTGAACGGTCGCTACCTGCCCGAGCACATTGACCTTCCACTGCCGGTCCAGTTCCTCCAGTGGCTGGTGAAGGATCGGGCCGGGAATGGAAATGCCGGCATTGCAGACGAGGCCGTCGAGACCGGCGCCGTCCAGCGCCCCGGCCACGGTTGCGGCCGCCCGCGACAGGCTGTCGGCATCGGTCACGTCGGCGATGACGGGGGTGAAGTTCTCGCCCAGCTCGGCGCCGAGCCGGTCGGCATCGTCCATGCGCCTGACGGTGCCGAAGACGCGCCAGCCGCGGCGGCAGAGATCGGCGGCGATCGCCGCGCCGATGCCGGTCGAGACGCCGGTGACGACGACGCTGGGCACGGCCTACTCCGCCGCCTGCGACGCTGCCTTGGCGGGCGCGCCGACACCGTAGCGCCTGTCGATATAGTCGATGACCATGGCCTTGAAGTCGGCGGCCACCGTCGGACCGCGCAGGGTGGCGACCTTCTGGCCGTCGACGAAGACCGGCGCGGCGGGGTTCTCGCCGGTGCCGGGCAGCGAGATGCCGATATCCGCATGTTTCGACTCGCCCGGGCCGTTCACGATGCAGCCCATGACCGCGACGTTCAGCGCCTCGACGCCGGGATAGCGGGTCTTCCATTCCGGCATGGAGGCATGGATGAAGCCCTGGATGTCCTGCGCCAGTTCCTGGAACAGAGTCGAGGTGGTGCGCCCGCAGCCCGGGCAGGCCGCGACCAGCGGCACGAAGGTGCGGATGCCCATGGTCTGCAGGATTTCCTGCGCGACCTTCACCTCCAGCGTGCGGTCGCCGCCGGGCTCGGGCGTCAGCGAGACGCGGATCGTGTCGCCGATGCCGTCCTGCAGGAGGATGCCCAGCGCAGCGGACGAGGCGACGATGCCCTTGGAGCCCATGCCGGCCTCGGTCAGGCCGAGATGCAGCGCGTAGTCGGAGCGGGAGGCCAGCATGCGATAGACCGCGACGAGGTCCTGCACCGCCGAGACCTTGGCGGAGAGAATGATGCGCTCCTTCGGCAGGCCGATCTCCACCGCCTTGTCGGCGGACAGGAGGCAGGACTGCACCATGGCCTCGTGCATCACCGCGCGCGCATCGAGCGGCGCCGCGCCCTTCGCGTTCTCGTCCATCAGGTGGGTGAGCAGCTCCTGGTCGAGAGAACCCCAGTTGGCGCCGATGCGGACGGTCTTGCCGTGCTCGATCGCCTTCTCGACGATCATCGCGAACTGCCGGTCCTTCTTGTCCTTGAAGCCGACATTGCCGGGATTGATCCGGTATTTGTCGAGCGCCTCGGCACAGGCGGGATGGTCGGTCAAAAGCTTGTGGCCGATATAGTGGAAGTCGCCGACCAGCGGCACGCCGACGCCCAGCCGCATCAGTTTCTCGCGGATGTGGGGAACGGCCGCGGCGCTCTCGTCGCGGTCGACCGTGATGCGCACGAGTTCGGAACCGGCACGGGCAAGGGCAGCAACCTGACGGACGGTGGCCTCGATATCGGCCGTGTCGGTATTGGTCATCGACTGCACGACGACGGGCGCGCCGCCGCCGACCTGAACGGCCGCGGCTCCCCGGCCGACCATGACGCCGGCTGTCCGGTGGCGGGGCTTCACGCCAAAACCCTGGATCATCGCTTCTTGCTCCGCTGCGGCCCCGACATAAACCCTCGGCCGGCCCGATGCCAGAGCGCTGCCGGCCTGACCTGGCGGATATGCGCCTGAGGACATGGGCTTAACCGAATTTTGACCATGGTCTGATGTCCTCCCGGCGACAAGAATGGGGAACTCACCGTGCCTGCACTGTATCTCCGTGGAAAACTGATCGTCGGCTTTGCCGCCCTCATCGTCATCGCGGCCGCCAGCGCGGCCGTTTCCTTCTGGCGGGCCGCGGAAATTTCCCAGCGCGTTGACCAGGTTGCGACGCTGCGCTCGCCGACCGCGCTGCTCGGCATGCGGATCGCCGACGAACTGGCGCAGACCGGCATAGCGCTCCGCGACCAGATGATCGCCCCGGACGACGTCAATCTGTCGCGCTGGGAATATGCCTGGACCGGCCTGAAGAGCAGCCGCGACCGGATGGACACTCTCGCCGCCTCGTTCTCCACCGACGCGCAGCGAGCCAAATGGACCGAGGCACGCTCGGTCTTCGCCGAGCTGGAAGAAGCCCACAAGGCGCTGCTGGCGCTGATCGGCACGCCGGCGCAGTACCCGGCGCTCACCACCTACGAGAAGACGGTGACACCGCAGATCCAGCCGCTGGAGGCCGCGCTCACCGAACTGATCACCCGCGAGATCGGCAATCCGCTCGCCTCCGAACAGCTCCTGACGACGGCGGTCGCCCTGCAGTCGAGCATCCTCTCGGCGGTGCGCGACCTGCGCGGCTTCGTCCATCTCGGCGTCGACGCCGACAAGGTGCAGTTCGAGAAGTCCTGGGCCAAGGTCAACGAGCACCTGAAGGCGATCGGCGACATGGCCGGCAGCATGTCGGCGGAACAGACCCGCGCGCTGAACCGCGTGCGCGTCGGCGTCATCTCGATCCGCCGCGCCTCGGTCATCGTCATCACCGAACGCACCGGCCCGACCTGGAACGCCCCGATGAACCACCTGACCGAGCGCGTCGCGCCGGTCGCCGAGCGCATTCTCTCGGCGCTCCAGGGACCGATCTCGGCTGGCGGTGAACGCGCCGGCGGCCTCATCGACGGCCAGACGGAACAGCTCACCGCCGACACGGCGGCGGCAGCCAGCATGACCAACTCGCTCTCCACCATCCTGCTGATCGCCGCGGCCCTGTCGGCGCTGGCCGGCCTTGCCATCGCCATGGTGCTCGCCCGCATGATCGTCACGCCGATCTCGGGCATGACGGTCGCCATGCAGCGCCTCTCGGAGGGCCAGCTCGACACGGACATTCCCGGTCGCAACCGTTCGGACGAGGTTGGCGCCATGGCCGGCGCCATGGTCGTGTTCCGCGACCGGATGGTCGCCGCCGAGGAGGCCCGCGCCGCGCAGGATGCCGAGCGCGCCGCCGAGGCCGAGCGGCTGGCCCGCCGCAACGACGTGGCGGAGGCCTTCGTCGCCAGGATGAGCGGGCTCGCCGCCGAGTTCAGCACGTCGTCGGCACGCGTCGAGGAAGCCGCCCGCGACCTGTCGGCGACTGCCGAGGAAACCTCGCGCCAGGCCGGCGAAGTGGCGGGCGCCGCCGAAAGCGCCTCGATGAGCGTGCAGACGGTGGCCGCCTCGACCGAGGAACTCGCCGCCTCCGTCCGCGAGATCAACACGCAGGTCGTGCGCTCCAGCGAGAGCGCCGAGACGGCGGTGGGCGACGCCAAGCGCACCGAGACGCAGATCCGCAATCTCGCGGGCGCGGCCGACCGGATCGGCGACGTGGTGAACCTGATCAAGGCCATCGCCGACCAGACCAACCTGCTGGCGCTCAACGCCACGATCGAGGCGGCGCGCGCCGGCGAGGCCGGCCGAGGCTTCGCCATCGTCGCCTCCGAGGTGAAGAACCTCGCGGCGCAGACCGGCCGGGCCACCGAGGACATCGCCGCCAAGATCAGCGAGATCCAGTCGGCGACCGCCGAGACCGTGGAATCGATCACCGCCATCGCCACGACCATCGACATGATCAAGGCGATAACCTCGGCGGTGGCCTCCGCGGTGGAGGAACAGGGTTCGGCGACGGCCGAGATCGCCGACAACTGCCAGCGCGCGGCGAGCGCCGCGACCGGCGTTACCGGCACGATATCAGGCGTCGGTCATGCCGCTGAAACCACCGGCCGCTCGGCCAGCGACCTGATGGGGCTGGCCACCGACCTCGCGGCCCATGCCGGCACGCTGCAGGCCGAGGTTCACGACTTCGTGGAGGCGCTGAAGGCGGCCTGAGGCCGCCTCAAGCCTCCGCCGGCTCGGTGCAGTGGCCGCAGCGGCCAAACATCTCGACCACCTGCGTCGCCGGCCGGAAGTCGGCGCCCCTGGCGATGGCCGCAAGGTCCCGCTGGACCGGCGCGCCCGACGCCTCCGACACGCAGCCGCAGGTGTCGCAGATCATGAAGACCACGAGGTCGGAAGCCTCGTGCCGGTGCGCGCAGGCGACATAGGCGTTGCGGCTCTCGATCCGGTGGGCGAGCCCCGCCTCCAGCAGGAAATCCAGCACGCGATAGACGCTGATCGGCGCGGGCCGGCGGCCGCTGGCGCGATGCATCTTCTCGATCAGGTCGTAGGCCCCGATGGGCGCCGGCGAGGCTGCCAGATGCTCCAGCACCTCCCGGCGGATCGGGGTGAGCTTCAGCCGCTTCTCCGCGCAGCGCGCCTCCGCGACCCTGAGCGCATCCGACGGCGGATGGCCGTGGGCACAGGCATGGTCGTGGACATGGCGGGTCTTCAGCATCGTCACGGGGTCCCGATCCTTCGTCGGCCGCTTCTATCACGTCGCCGCGAGGCGCCCAAACCGGTGCACCTTTGCGCCGTTATTGCGTTGCAATAGGATCGGCGGCAAGGAACAACACGTCATGCCGGCCGGATGCGGCGATGAGGAGATGGGTATCATGAGCCTTCAGGGAAAGAGCGCGATCGTCACGGGGTCGACCAGCGGCATCGGCCTCGCCATCGCGACGGCGCTCGCGAAGTCCGGCGCGGACGTCATGCTGAACGGTCTCGGCGAGGCTACGGAACTGGAAGCGATCCGCGCGAAGCTCGCCGCCGATACCGGCCGGAAGATCCTGTTCTCCCCCGCCAACATGATGAAGCCGGACGAGATCGCCGGCATGGTGAAGACCGCCGAGCAGGATCTCGGCAAGGTCGACATCGTCGTCTCCAATGCCGGCATCCAGTTCGTCTCGCCGGTGGAGGATTTTCCCGAGGACAAGTGGAACGCGATCATCGCCATCAACCTGACCGCCTCGTTCCACCTCGCCAAGGCCGTCATTCCCGGCATGAAGGCGCGCAAGCACGGCCGCATCGTCAACATCGCCTCGGCGCATTCGCTGGTCGCCTCGCCGTTCAAGTCGGCCTATGTCTCGGCCAAGCACGGCCTCGTCGGCCTCACCAAGACGCTGGCGCTGGAGCTTGCGACCTTCGGCATCACCGCCAACTGCATCTCGCCGGGCTATGTCTGGACGCCGCTGGTGGAGAAGCAGATCCCCGACACGATGAAGGCGCGCAACATGACCAAGGAGCAGGTCATGAACGACGTGCTGCTGGCGGCCCAGCCGACCAAGCAGTTCGTCCAGGTGGACGAGGTCGCGGCGCTGGCGCTGTATCTCTGCTCGGACGCCGCGCGGAACATCACGGGCGCGAACAACGTCATCGACGGCGGCTGGACGGCCGCCTGACATGACCGTGGCGCCGGCAAAGCCCAGGTCGAAGCCGAGCCCGAAACGCATCAACCTCGCCCTGCAGGGAGGCGGCGCCCACGGCGCCTTCACCTGGGGCGTGCTGGACGAGATCCTGCGCGACGGCCGCCTCGCCGTCGAAGGGATCACGGGAGCCTCGGCGGGCGCGGTCAATGCCGTGCTGCTCGCCGACGGGCTTGCCGAAGGCGGGCCGAAGGCCGCGCGCGAGCGGCTGTCGCGGTTCTGGAAGGCCGCCTCGCGCGACGGCAACATGCCGGCCGTGCAGCGCCGGGCGCTCGACCGGCTGTTCTCGGTCATGCCCTACGAGGGCTCGTTCATGGAAAGCTGGGTCAATTCGGTCCAGCGCTATTTCTCGCCCTACGACCTCAATCCCTTCGACATCAATCCGCTGGAGGACCTGATCCGCCAGTTCGTCGATTTCGAGCGGCTTGCGGCCCACGAGCCGCTGCAGGTCTTCGTCACCGCCACCAATGTCCACACCGGCAAGCTGACCGTCTTCCGGCGCGAGGCCATCACCTGCCGCGCGGTGATGGCCTCGGCCTGCCTGCCCATGCTGTTCAAGGCGGTGGAGATCGACGGCACGCCCTACTGGGACGGCGGCTATATGGGCAACCCCTCGCTGTTCCCGCTCTACCGCTCGACCGAGACGGAGGATGTGCTGCTGGTGCAGATCAATCCGATCCGGCGCGAGGGCACGCCGACCTCGTCGCGGGAGATCATGAATCGCGTCAACGAGATCACCTTCAATTCCTCGCTGCAGGGCGAGTTGCGTGCCGCCGCCTTCGTCGGCCGCCTCGTCAACGAGGGCAAGCTGCCGCGCGGCCGGGGGCCGGGGCAGTATCGCCGCATCAACGTCCACCGGATCGCGCTCAGCGACGCGCTCGCCGACCTCTCGGCCGGGTCCAAGGTCGTCACCGACTATGATTTCCTGCTGAAGCTGCACGAGGCCGGCCGGAAGGCAGCGAAGACCTTCCTCAAGGCTCATTTCGACGATATCGGCCTGCGTTCGACGCTCGACCTCGAAGCCGAGATCGCGGCAGAGTGGGCCTAGCGCGCCGGCATTTCCACCCCGAGCAGCTCGGCGGCGCGCTCGACCACCGCCTCTTCCAGCTCGTGCGCCCGGCCGTCGGCCAGCACCACGGCCCACATCATCTCGACGACCCGGCGGCGGCCGTCCTCGTCGAGATGGCTCGCCAGCGTCTGGGCGAACGAGGTCCAGTTGTCCTCAGCCGCCTCGGCGTCGGTGGCGAAGACCACGAGCCGGCGCGTATCGGCGACCGACAGGTCGAACCCCGCCGACAGCACCGCCTCGAGCCGCTGCCGCTCGACGGGGGCGGCAACACCGTCCGCGCTCATCACATGAACCAGCAGGGCGGCCGCCGCGACCCGATAGTCGCCCTCCTGGAACGGCTCGCGCGGCTCGTCAGTAATATCGGCGATCAGGGCGAACAGTCGGTCGAGCATGAAGGGGTTCCGGATTCAGCTGCGATCATCGGCTCTGAACCCCGGCCGGCGCAATGGGGTTCCGGATGGGACGTCGGATCGCATGCCGCCCGCGCGGGCGCTTCCCTTGGCCGCGCCGCGCAGAGAGGCTAGGTAACGGGCCCTGCGATCAGGCAGCCTTCAAGGAGAGACAACCATGGCCATCGAGCGCAAGCAGGTCGGACCGCGCATGAGCGGCGCCGTCATCCACGGCAACACCGTCTATCTCGCCGGTCAGGTCGCCCACAAGGCAGCCGGCAAGTCGGTCACCGAGCAGACCAAGGAAATCCTCGAGACCATCGACTCGCTGCTCTCCGAATGCGGCACCTCCAAGCTGAACCTCGTCTCGGCCAATATCTGGCTGTCGGACATGTCGACCTTCGCCGAGATGAACGCGGTGTGGGACGGCTGGGTCGCTCCCGGCCACACGCCGGCGCGCGCGACTGTCGAGGCGAAGCTCGCCGCTCCCCAGTTCACCGTCGAGATCATGGTCGTCGCAGCGCGCTGACGGACCTTAAGTCCCGGACATGAAGAAGGGCGGCCCTGCGGGACCGCCCTTTTTCTTTACCCCGTCGCCTGCCGGTCAGGCTGCGCGGACACCATCCAGGAACGAGCGGATCTCGTGGTCGAGGGCCTGCGCCTCCTCGCCGAGCCGGCCCGACAGCGAGCGGACATCGGCCGCCGTGTCGCGGGCCGACTGCGCGGTGCCGCCGACCCGGTTCATGGCCTCGGCGCCGCCACGCGTCTCGTCCGACGCCCGGTTGACCGCTTCCGCGATGGTCGAGACCGCCGCATTCTGCTCTTCCACCGCCGCCGCGACCGAAGCCGCGATCTGGCGCATCTCGCCGATCACCGTATTGACCTTGTCGATGGCATCGACGGCATCGCCCGAGGCTTCCTGGATCGCGCCGATCTGCGAGGCTATCTCTTCGGTTGCCTTGGCGGTCTGGGCCGCGAGGTTCTTCACCTCGGAGGCGACCACCGCGAAACCCTTGCCGGCCTCGCCCGCGCGCGCCGCCTCGATGGTGGCGTTGAGCGCGAGGAGGTTGGTCTGGCCGGCAATGGCCTGGATGAGGTTGACGACCTCGCCGATGCGCGTCGCGGCCTGCGCCAGCGAGCCCATCGTCTGGGCGGTGCGCTCGGCCTCGGCGACCGCCGTGCCGGCGACCTCGGTGGATTTCGACGCCTGGCTGGCGATCTCGGCGATGGAGGCCGACAGTTCCTCGGCGGCGGCGGCGGCCGAAGCGACGGAGGCCGCCGCCTGTTCCATGGCGCCGGTCGCGCCAGCCGCCTCGCCGGTCACCGCGCCGGAGGCGGTGTCGAGCTGGTCGGACGCGCCGTCGAGCTCGCCGGACGCACCGCGCAGGGCCTGAAGCGACCGCCCGGCCGCATCCTCGAAGCCACGGATGAGGTGGTCGACCGCGGCCGAGCGGCGGTTGCGCGCCTCGACCTCGGCGATCTGCTCGGCGGCGAGCCGCTCGCGCTCGATGGCATTGTCGCGGAAGACGAGCACCGCGCGGGCCATCTCGCCGAGCTCGTCGCGGGCGTCGGTGGAGGGCACCTCGATCGCCGTGTCGCCGGCCGCGAGCTCGCGCATCGAGGCGGTGATGCCGCCGATCTGGCGCGTCATCGACCGCCCCAGCACCAGCGCGACGACGCCGCAGAGCGCGACCACCGCGACGATGATGCCGATGACGAGCGTCTGGGTCGCGGACTGCGCCGACAGGCGGGCGTCGCTGGCGCGGGTCTTGCCGGCCTCGGCCGCCTCGACCAGCTTGTTCGTCGTGCCGTCGAGCGCGGTCAGCATGCCGTCGAGGGTCTGGACGGTCTGCTCGACGGTGCGGCTGCCCTCGACATAGGAGTCCAGCGCCGGCCAGTAGGTCTCGCCGGCCTTGAGCAGTTCCTGCTTCATAGCCGGGGCGATGACCGAGCGCGAAACCTCGTTGATGAACTTGGTGCGCGCCTGCCGGAACAGTTCGAGATCCTGTTCGTGGGCGCGCAGCATGAAGTCCTTCTCGTGCCGGCGCATCTGCAGCACCTGCTCGAGAATGCCGGCGCCGTCGTCGAAGTTCTGGGCGACGCGCCGCGCCAGCACTTCCAGCTGCTGCACCGATTCGTTCATCCGTCCGGTGAGGCCGGACGTATCGTCCTTGCCCAGCGTCTCGATGGTGACGCGAACGAGGTCGAAGGCGCCGGCGGCGTCGCCGAGCTGCTTCATCGCGCCGTCGATTTCGGCCCTGGCATTGGCGGCCTGCGGCTTCTGCCGGGCCTGGCCGAGGGCCATCATGGCTTCCATGCGCGCGCGACCAAACGTGTCCAGCGCCTGGTCGGAATGGCGTTCGGCGAAATCGACCGCGGCGAAACGCAGGTCGCGGACCGCGGCGCGAACCTTGGCCGCATCGCTGGCAAGACCGGCATAGGCATCATAGGCCTCGAAGGCCTCGCTGGCGGTGCGCTGGCCATACCAGGCGGACGCGCCCGCGGCGAGCACGCCCGCGATCGGCACGATGGCGAGGAGGGCGATGCGGAGGCGGATCGACAGGGCAGGCATTCGAGCAGGCATGTCTGGGCGTTCCTCGGATTCCGGTTCGCCCATCATCCGCCGGAATGGTTAAGGAACGGCTAGCGGCCAAGAATTGCGCGGGGATTATCTGTTGTTTTTCATAGCGTTGATGCTCTCTCGTCTGCAATGCCGCAGGATTTGTTGAGTTTTCGCAGCGCGACATCTACGGTCCGCGCCCCGCCGATGCCGCAAGCGGCGCCCGCCTCCCGCAGGTCCATGCCCGTCCTCGCCAAGATTGCTCCCTTCGTCTTCGTGCTGTCCTGGTCGACCGGCTGGGTGGTCGCGGGCTTTGCTGCGCGCTTCGCCGATCCGCTCTGGTTTCTGTTCCTGCGCTTCTCGCTGGCGGCGGCCGTCATCGCGCTTATCGCCCTGGCAATGGGTGCGCCCTGGCCGAAGAGCCGGCGCGAGATCGGCCATGCCATGATGTCGGGCGTGCTGCTGCACGCGATCTATCTGGCCGGCGTCTGGTGGGCGGTGCGGAACGGCGTTCCGGCCGGGGTCTCCGGCATCATGGCCGGGCTCCAGCCGGTGATGACCGCGCTGCTCGCGCCCGCCCTCCTCGGCGAGCGGATCACCGCCCGGCAGGGTGCCGGCATCGCCCTCGGCTTCCTCGGCATCGTGCTCGTCCTGATGCCGAAGCTCCTCGGCGTCGACCCCGCCGCCTTCCGCGCCATCGCCGTGCCCCTGGCGGTCAATTTCGGCGGCATGATCGCGGTGACGCTCGGCACCTTCTACCAGAAGCGCTTCGTCTCCGGCGGCGACATGCGCACGACGACCGCCTGGCAGTATATCGCCGCAGCGCTCGCCATGCTGCCGCTGCTCGCCCTGTTCGGCACGCCCGAGGCGGCGTGGAACCAGACACTGGTCCTGACCATGGCATGGTCGGTGCTGGCGTTGTCGGTCGGCGGCATCTTCCTGTTTCTCTACCTGATCAGGCGCGGCGAGGTGTCCCGCGCCGCCGCCTACATCTACCTCGTGCCGGCGGTTTCGGCGCTGATGGCCTATGTCGCCTTCGGCGAGACCCTGACGCCGGTCCAGCTCGTCGGCATGGCGGTGACCGCCTTCGGCGTCTGGCTGGCGACGCGCCAGCGCTGAGCCGGCCCTCGCCGGCAGCATCGCCGTCCCTAGTCTTTCGCCGGATTGCGAGGCGCGCTTTCTCCGGTATTTTGCGGTGCAGCATCAAGAAGTCTCGCCGGAGAACATCATGGCCCCCGCTCTCGCCACCAAGAACCCGCCGGAAGGCCTCATCGACCTCGCGCAGGGCGCAGTCGTCGCGGCCGACGCGGTCCTCGCCGAGGCCATTGCCTCGGTGCGGGCGCTGGTCACCGAGAACGGCCGCATCTCCAATGCGGCGCTGGAGCGCGAGCAGCGCGCCACCCACGGCCTGTCCTGGCTGGCGACCTATGTGGAGAGCATCCGGCAGCTCGCCTCCTATGCCGAGCGGCTGACGGCGGGCGGCAAGTTCGGCGAGATCGAGGACCTGATCGTCCGCATCGGCCTCGGCGAATATCTCGCGCAGATGCTCGGCGGCATCCCGATGAGCCAGGGCGAGGTGGTGCGTCCCTCCGACCTCGGGCTTTCCGTCGCCGATATCGCCCGGCGCTTTGCCGGCGCGGCCGACACGCTGATCGCCACCGGCAATACCGCCGCCAACCGCGCGCGGCTGGCGGACCTCGTCCAGCAGCAGGAATCCTCCGGTCATTTCGGCGAGCCGGCGCTCGACGAGACGCTGGAAGCGATCCGCGACGAGATGCGCAAGTTCTCGCTCGCCGAGGTGATCCCCTTCGCCCACGAATGGCACCTGAAGAACGAGTACATCCCGCTCGACGTCATCGCCAAGCTGTCCGAGCTAGGCGTCTTCGGCCTGACCCTGCCCGAGCATTTCGGCGGCATGGGCCTCGGCAAGGAATCGATGTGCGTCGTCTCGGAGGAGCTGTCGCGCGGCTATATCGGCGTCGGCTCGCTCGGCACCCGATCGGAGATCGCCTCCGAACTGATCCTCGCCGGCGGCACCGACGCGCAGAAGGAACACTGGCTGCCGAAGATCGCCTCCGGCGAGATCCTGCCGACCGCCGTCTTCACCGAACCGAATACCGGCTCGGACCTCGCCTCGCTCAAGACCCGCGCGGTGCGCGAGGGGGACACCTACAAGGTCTCCGGCAACAAGACCTGGATCACCCATCCCGTCCGCGCCGACGTGATGACGCTGCTGGTGCGCACCAATCCCGACGAGCCCGGCTACAAGGGCCTGTCCATGCTGCTGGCGGAAAAGCCGCGCGGCAGCGACGAGAACCCCTTCCCCGCCGAAGGCATGTCCGGCGGCGAAATCGAGGTGCTCGGCTATCGCGGCATGAAGGAATACGAGATTTCCTTCGACGGCTTCGAGGTCAAGGCCGACAACCTGCTCGGCGGCGTCGAGGGCCAGGGCTTCAAGCAGCTGATGCAGACCTTCGAGGCGGCCCGCATCCAGACCGCGGCGCGTGCGGTCGGCGTCGCGCAGGCGGCCATGGATCTCGGCCTTCGCTATGCGCAGGAACGCATCCAGTTCGGCAAGCCGCTGATGTCGTTCCCTCGTGTCGCCGACAAGATCGCCATGATGGCGGTGGAGGTGATGATCGCCCGCCAGATGACCTATTTCTCGGCACGCCAGAAGGATCTCGACCGGCGCTGCGACCTCGAGGCCGGCATGGCCAAGCTGCTCGGCGCGCGCGTCGCCTGGGCCGCCGCCGACAACGCCCTGCAGATCCACGGCGGCAACGGCTTCGCGCTGGAATATCCGGTCAGCCGCGTGCTCTGCGACGCGCGCATCCTCAACATTTTCGAGGGCGCTGCCGAGATTCAGGCGCAGGTCATCGCGCGGCGGCTGCTCGACGGCGGCAACTGAGAAAACCGCGACCTCGTCGTCATGGCCGGGCCTGGCCCGACCATCCACGACTTGGGCGTGGCAGTTCGCCTGAAAGTTCGGGCATGACGCATTGAAGGTGGCGACCTCTCGGGCGGAGCCCGGGTTCGCCGGTCAGCGCGGCGCCTCGCTGCGGAACCGGCCGAGGACGGCGCGGTCGTCCTCCCCGGCCTTTGCGGCCCAGGCGTCGATCGCCGGGATCGCGGCGTCCTGAAGCGCCGCGAGCACGTCGGGCGGGACGGTCGTCGCGATCGTCATGCCGTTGGCGCGCATCGTCGCGTAGTTCTGTTCGACGCGGCCGGTCATGGCCAGCCACTGGCGGGCGCTGGTTTCGCGGCCGATCGCCTCCAGCGTGGCGCGCGTCTCCGCATCGAGCCGGTTCCAGACATCGAGATTGATGGTGCCGAAGCTCAGCGGAATGGCGTAGCTGATCGCCGCGAAATGCGGCAGGCGCGTCCAGAGCCTGCGCCCTGCCCCACCGTCGCCGGATGACAGGACCGCATCGATGGTGCCGGCCACGAGGCGTGGCTCGAGATCGGCGAAGGACACGATCTCCGCCGAACTGGCGAGCCGGCGGAACAGGGTCGTGCCCGTCGCGTCATAGGTGCGCAACCGCAGCGAACGCAACGCCGCGAGGCTGTCGACGGGACGCGTGGTCCAGAGGCCCGACGGCGGCCATGGCGTGACGAACAGCAGCTTCTGGTTGCGGCTCGCGAACGCCTGGACGTAGCGCGCCTCTGCGAGTTCGTAGAGACGCTGCGCGCTGGCGACCGTCGGCGTCAGGAACGGCAGCGACGCGATCGCAAAGACCGGGTCGAGTTCGCCGATGGCGCCGCCGAACGTGTTGGCCATCGCGACCCGGCCCGAAGCCACCGCGTCGATCTGCTCGCGCGAGCGCAGACCGGACTGCGCGGCCGCCACCGGGCGCACCGACACACGGCCGGCGAGGCGCGCCGCCACCGCATCGGCGAAGAACCAGTCGGCCTCGCCCGGTATCGACGTCGCGGGGTATTCGTTGACGAGATCGAGGGTTACGGATTGCGCGAATGCGGGCAGGCAGCCACAGGCGAATGCGAGAATGAATGCGATGAATCGGCGCGTCATGACCCCTCCCGAGATACCGGCAGCTAAACACGGGCCCGCGCGGTCGTCATCAGGCATCGGAACACTCGCTAGGCGGCTTTTTGCCACCAACGGAACGCGCTTGATCCGGTGGTAATCCTATGCCTGACTTGAATGCGTCTCATGACGGAGCGGGGCCATCCATGTTCAATCCGACGACGCTTGTGGGCTTTCACACAATCATCAGTTTCGTCGCGATCTTCGCCGGCATCGTCGTCGTCGCGCGTGTGCTGTCGGGCGCCCTGCCGGCGCTCTGGACCGAGCTGTTTCTCGTCACCGCCGTCATCACCAGCGCGACGGGCTTCCTGTTCCCCTTCACGCAGATCCTGCCCTCGCACATCGTCGGCGCGATCGCGCTTGCGGTGCTCGCGGCGACGCTCGCGGCGCAGTACGTGTTCCATTTCGCCGGCCCGTGGCGCGCGGTCCATGCGGCCGGGCTGGTCGCCAGCCTCTACTTCCTGCTCTTCGTCCTGATCGCGCAGGCCTTCATGAAGATCGGCGTGCTGAACCGCCTCGCGCCGACGCAGAGCGAGGCGCCCTTCGCCATCGCGCAGGTCGTCCTGCTGGCCGCCATGGTCTGGGCCGGCTGGCGCGCGCTGCGCGCCTTCCATCCCGGCGGCTGGGTGGCGCGGCCCTAGAGCACTTCCGCGCTTCTTCGAATAGCGAACCGGTTTCCGCTTCGCTCGAAAGCGCCTCAGGCGTTCGCGGCCCTGAGCGCGCGGTCGATGTCGGCATGGAGGTCGTCGACCGCCTCAAGCCCGACCGAGAGCCTGAGCAGGTCGGTCGGGCACGGCGAGCCCGCGCCCTCGATCGAGGCGCGGTGCTCGATCAGGCTCTCGACGCCGCCGAGCGAGGTCGCCCGCTTCCACAACTCCACGCGCGCGGCGGTGGAGACCGCCGCCTGCTCGCCGGCACGGACGCGGATCGACAGCATGCCGCCGAAGCCGCCCTGCATCTGTCGCGCGGCCAATGCATGCTGGGGATGGCTCGGCAGGCCGGGATAGAGCACGTCGGCGACCATCGGATGGGCCTTGAGCTTCTCGGCAAGCGCGAGGGCGGCCTTGGCCTGCGCCTCCGCGCGCACATGCAGCGTCCGCATGCCCCGCATCAGCAGGAAGGCCTCGAAGGGCCCGAGAATCTGGCCGTGCATGGAGCGCACGCGGCGCACCTTCGCCCAGAACTCGTTCGCCTCGCGCGTCACCAGCGCGCCGGCCACCACGTCGGAATGGCCGTTGAGATACTTGGTCGCGGCATGCATGACGATGTCGGCGCCGAGCGTCAGCGGTCGGGTGAAGACCGGCGTCGCGACGGTCGAATCGACCGCGCAGATGGCGCCGGCCGCATGGGCGATCTCGGAGATCGCGGCGATGTCGGCCACGGTCCAGAGCGGGTTGGACGGCGTCTCCAGCCAGACGAGCTTCGTGCGCCCCGGCTCGACCGCCGCCTTCACCGCGGCAAGGTCGGCCGTATCGACGAAGGTGGTCGAGTAGCCGTAGGTGACGGCATCGTTCATCAGCCAGTTGCGCAGCGCCCAGTACATGACCGTCGGCGCGACGATATGCGCGCCCGCGGGCAGGGCCATCACGACCGCCGTGGCGGCGGACATGCCCGAGCCGAGCAGCATGGCCTCGGCGCCTTCTTCCAGAGCGGTCAGCACCGCCTCGCACTGGCGCACCGTCTGGTTGTCGGGACGGCCATAGATGAAGCCGTTGCGATACTGGTTGTCGGGATCGCGGATGAAGGTGGTCGCGACATGGATCGGCGTCACCACCGCATGGGTCTCCGTCTCCTCCCAGCCGAGCGCCTGGGCGGCAAGCGTGCGTGGAGCGAGATGTGGCGGCTTCGATGCGGTCATGTCGGTTTCCTGAAGGGCGGATTGGCAGGTCGCCACGGGAGGGCGGCGGCGGTCAAGTCCATCTCGTCGCAGATCAAGGAATAGATTTCTTATATGATGGAATCAAGCACCAATCCGAACTTCACGCGACTTGCCCGGTGACATCGGCGCGGCGGCCACGGTAGTTTTGCACCATGTTCCTCCCCCTCGCCGACCA